>JABLTR010102939.1_pt1 | contig 75529 bp, 78 predicted proteins | sample 7160071 | NCBI WGS metagenome assembly JABLTR01 (sample SAMN14651230, study PRJNA627086) | human gut metagenome | isolation source: feces | host: Homo sapiens | reverse complement strand
ATGCTTATCTTTTGGTCTTTGGTTCGGAATAGTGTAGTGCTGGCGGTCTATCTCTTGTTTTCGGTTGCTTGCTTCCTTACCGTACATGAGCATTTATTGCCGGTTTGTTTAAACATAACATATGGACTATTTTAATATAACTTTTACAATAATCTTTCAAATCCCTCAGTAGTATATTCTTTTCCTTCATTTTTCAATGCGAGTGCTTTCCTTAGCAAATTAAAGTTTTTTCTATTAATAGGATAAATAATCACAAATATAAGAGATAGTATTGTTATAAGCGCCGGAACCAGAGTGTTCAACATCAGTATTCCATTTTTAACAGCTTCAGAATACACTTCTGCAGTTCCATCATATCCTACAGCTGAAAGCACTATACCACTTACCCATACCGCTATTGCAGATCCTATTTTTTGAGAAAAAAGTATAAGTCCTGAAACAGACCCTTCCTGTCTTTTTCCCGTTTTAAATTCTACAACTTCATTATAATCATACAGCATAGTAGCCCCTATTGTCCAGAATGCTGCCATACCAAATGAACTAAGAGAAACAGATACTATGAGCTGAGCAAAAGAATTTATACCATATATATAGAAGAATATACCTACTACGATACTTATTGCTGCAGTTATTCCCATTATCAATTTTTTGTCAGCCTTATTTGATAAGAAATTACATATAGCTATATCTATAATATATATTGCTGAAGATATAGTCCAATAAATAGCCTGCTGACTTTCGCTTAAACCCAAATTTACTGACATAAGATATACAAACGCAGCTCCTGCAATGGAACTTGCAAATATATAAGTGAGCCTTAAAATCATCATATATATACATATTTTATCTTTCAGTAACACGAAATATGTTTTAAATACACTAAAGATATCCTTTATGGATGCTCTTTCTTTCTGCTGTATATCTTTTCTTCTATCCGTCATTTCTGACCCTCTAAGTGTCCGCCAGGAAACAAGCCCACATATCAAGCTAAAAAGTGAGAATACAGTAGCCGCTATAGACCACGAAGACTCATAGCTCACACCATGATCCATAGCAAAGTCGATAATAGCCATAGGTCCTGCAGTTATTATCCATGATGCTATATATATGGCATATCCTGCTATACATTGAATGGTCACACGCTCATCATAGTCCTGAGTTATTTCTGCACCTAAAGAAAAATACGGTATCACATATCCTGTATATACAAGTCTAAATAACATAGCAATCAATATAAAATATATTATATTCCCTGTATTTCCAAAATCCACGTTCAAAAACATAAGTATCATGAACAGTGAAAGAGGGAACAAAGAAACGATCATATAGGGTCTTCGTCTTCCATACTTGCTATTGCTATGGTCAGACATATATCCAACAACTGGATCTGTAACAGCATCCCAAAGCAGTGCTATCATTGAAATTGTTCCCCCTACAGCTGCCGGTATCCCGATTACATTCGTTAAGAAAAACAAAAAATATGTAGCATACATATTATACGGTATAGAATCCGACATTTGTCCTAACCCATATCCATATCGCAATTTGAACGATAATTTTTCTCGCTTGATTTTCATATACTTATTTCCTTTCTTTTAGAAATTCTTCAACATTTTTTCTGTATCTTTCAACATCATGTTCAATAATTTTGCGCTTCCCTATCTGACCGACTCCTGCTTCTGCCATATTTCTATCATAATCTTCACAATTAAGAGGAACCTCCGGCATCCCTTTAAATACTTCCGCTTTTGAGATATCGTTGCCATAAATATTATCAAACTTGAAGTACCTGAGATCCTGTAAATAATGGTCCATGAATCTTGTCCCATATCTTCTGCATCTCTTTACTAAATCAAGATCAAGCGTGACTGTAGCAATAGCTTCACTCTGCGACCCTTCCCATATCAAATCACCTTCTGGAGAAATAACCTGAGAATGCCCGTACATTTGAAAAGCACCGCTTTTCCCCACACAGTTGGTTGAAACAAAATATGCCTGATTTTCCAATGCTCTCGCATAATGTACATGTTTATTAAGCTCATATAGTTCCTGCGGATCCATAGTAAGTTTTATAAGTACTTCCGCTCCCATAAGAGTTTCGTTCCTCGAAATCTCCGGAAAATTCATATCATAACATATCTGAACTCCTATTTTTGTCTGTTTTTCCGGAATTTCGAACACCACATATCTGTCACCGGGAGCCGCAAATTCTTCTGAAGGGTACCATGGCGCCATCTTTCTATATTTTTCTATCAAATTGCCTTCAGGATCATAGATTGGAGCTGTATTGTAAAACACACCTTCAGGAAGCTTGTCATCATACTCGTACACCGTGCCTGGAATCAAATATATCTGATGTTTTTTAGCAAGAGAAGCAAAATAATCTGAAGATGGTCCCGGTATGGACTCTGGGGTATAAGACTGGAGACACTCTACTCCAACTACCAGTTCTGGTTTATGGTATCCTGACATTATCCTGTCTAAAGCATCTTCCAAATACCTGTAATTAACAACTGTATCCTCAATCACCGGCATCTGTATAATTCCAACATTTAAAAATCTACTCATCCGTCCTCCTTGAAATAAAATGAACAATTTTTTTATTTGCGCAAATCTATAAATTTATAATGCAATTTATATGCCATATCAAAATCAATAAAATATAGTAAAAATATATATTTTTAAAAAAAATATTTAAATTTAATCCATTAAAAACATCAAACAAAAAAGAAGTGTTAAATAATTTGAACACTTCTTTTTTTCCTTTCTCAGTAAATATCATAATTCTATAGCTCTATGTTAATTTTTATTTACATTGTAAAAAATATTTGACAGTTTTTTATGTTATTTCCAATGATTTTTAAATTTTATAAATTATTTTTTTCAAAACGTTCTAATTTATTATAAAGCGTCGTTCGTGATATTTTAAGCAATTCTGCTGTTTTATTTTTATTTCCTTTACACAGTTCAAGAGCTTTGGCTATGACTTTTTGTTCAGCAATCTCCCTTGCTTTTTCGAGTGGATCTTTCTCACTGAAAAGGTTTCCATCAATTTCAAAGCCAAAACCTTCATCAACAAAATCCCCAAGGTCATTAAGCTCTATTCTGTTTCCCAAGCACATGTTCATTGCTCTTTCAATTATATTTTTTAATTCACGCACATTGCCCGGCCAGCTGTAATTGTTAAAAAGCCTCATTACCTGAGGAGATATTCCATTTATATTCTTATTCAGTTTTCTATTCATTTCATTTATTTCTTGTCTTACCAAAATAGGAATATCTTCTTTTCTCTCTCTTAAAGGAGGTATCGACATCCTAATAATATTAAGTCTGTAATATAGATCTTCTCTAAATTTGCCTTCTCTAACAAGCGATAATAGATTTCTATTCGATGCAGCAATAATTCTAACGTCCATTTTCTTCATTTTGCCGCCTATCCTGGAAAACTCTTTTTCCTGAAGTACTCTCAAAAGTTTCGGCTGCATATTATATGGCATCTTATCCACTTCATCAAGAAACAGCGTGCCTTTTTCTGCCAGTTCTAATTTCCCTTCCTTTCCTCCACGCTTTGCTCCTGTAAAACTTCCTTCCTCATATCCAAAAAGTTCTGCTTCAAAAAGATTTTCCGGTATTGCAGCACAATTTATTTCAATCATAGGATTTTTTCTTCTCTTACTTAGATTGTGTATTGCATGGGCAACCAGTTCTTTGCCACAACCCGTTTCCGCTTCTATCAGCACTGTCGAATCAGAGTCCGCCATATGAAAAAGACGCTTTTTAAGATCATCTATAGCAGAACTTTCACCCAATATGTCCGATATAGTATACTTCATTTTCCTCAAACGATTATCTTTTACATTGAACAAATCAAGAGAATCTGATAAATCCATATTATTTTCTTTAACAAATCCACTCAATTTATCAAGTGCATTTTTCAAATCCTGAGTATTATAAAATACATCAAAATCTATTACTCCTATAGATTTTTTCCCTTTATGTATAGTCTTCATCCTGGAAACATTTATTATCCCCATGGTAGTATATATTCCTATATCGTTATCTGTACCATTTTCAAGCATATCAATAACTTTACTCGATGGATGTACATCTCTTATATTTTTACCTATTACAGAATCAAATGATGATTCTCCACTTATTGCCGTTACTCTCTCCTGCAGATCCTCTGTCATAAACTTTATTGTCCCGTCCATATCTACTACAACCAGACCGATTATATTCTCCAATATCAATCTGCACTCATCAAGCGTTAATTGGAATTTTTTATCATCCATATACGATATCCTTTCGTTATGAGAATCCCTACATTATTTACGCTAATATAATACCACAAAACAAAAACCGAAGGGCTTTGAATTTATATCTTGGCCTTTCGGTTTTATTTCAAGTTTTTTGCGGATAACCGCAGTTTATTGTGTTTTGATATATACGCTTATACGAGCTCCAGGAATACCATTTCAGCGTTGTCGCCCTGCCTTGGGCCAAGCTTCAGTATTCTGGTGTATCCGCCCTGTCTGTCCGCATACTTAGGTGCGATCTCATCAAACAGTTTCGATACTACAGTTTCATCGTAAATGTACGCCAGCGCCTGTCTTCTTGCGTGAAGATCTCCGCGCTTAGCGAGAGTTATCATTTTTTCTGCCTGTCTTCTTGCTTCCTTCGCTCTCGTGTCAGTCGTCGTAATTCTGCCTTCTCTGAGAAGGTCAGTTACGAGGTTTCTCAGCATAGCTTTTCTGTGAGCTGAAGTTCTGCCTAATTTTCTATATCCCGGCATCGCTGCATCCTCCTATTCTTTATTCATCGCTCTGTTTGAGACTTAATCCTAATTCTTCAAGCTTATGTTTAACTTCATCGAGGGATTTCTTACCGAGGTTTCTTACCTTCATCATGTCTTCTTCACTTCTGTGGGTAAGCTCCTCAACGGTATTGATGGCCGCTCTCTTCAGACAGTTGAAGGATCTTACCGAAAGTTCGAGCTCTTCTATAGTCATTTCCAGAGCTTTTTCTTTCTGGTTTTCTTCCTTCTCGACCATTATTTCCATACCCTCTGCTGAATCCGTAAGTTCTACGAACAGGTTCAAGTGCTCCTGCATTATTTTTGCTCCAATGGAAACACCTTCGCTCGGGCTTACCGATCCGTCGGTCCATATCTCGAGAATGAGCTTGTCGTAGTCGGTCACCTGTCCTACTCTCGTATTTTCAACGGTAAAATTCACTTTTCTTACCGGAGTGTATATCGAGTCTGTAGGGATGACTGATATCGGAGTATTCTCATCCTTGTTCATATCTGCCGGAACGTATCCACGTCCTCTTGCCAGATTTATTTCCATTATCAGAGTAGCGTTTTCTTCAAGAGTTGCTATATGCAGATCCGGATTGAATATCTCTACATCCGAATCACCGAGTATGTCTGCTGCAGTAACATCTTTCGGGCCTATAGCATTTATCAAAACTCTCTTAGTGCTTTCTCCGTTTAGTTTTACTGCCAGTTTCTTGAGGTTGAGGATGATCTCAGTAACATCTTCCTTAACTCCAGGTATCGTAGAAAACTCATGCAGTATTCCGTCTATCTTGACCGATGTAACGGCAACTCCCGGAAGGGAACTTAAAAGTATCCTTCTCAGGCTGTTTCCAAGCGTTGTACCATATCCTCTCTCGAGAGGTTCTACTACGAATTTCCCATAATTTGGATCTTCGTTCGAAACTATACATTCGATTGTTGGTTTTTCGATTTCTATCACTAAAAACCCTCCTTTTTATTCCAAAACTGTAACGAACAGTCACTATGCTATTTGGAATAGAATTCGACAATCAGATGCTCTGCTATCGGAGTATCTATTTCCTCTCTGGTTGGCACTGAAAGAACTTTTCCTTCGAGCTTTTCTACATCTACAGATACCCATGAAGGTACTGTTATCGACATTTCCTTAACTTCTTTGAATTTCGGAGAATTCGTGCTCTTTTCCTTAACCTTTATAACATCTCCAGCCTTAACAGCGTATGAAGGAATGTTTACCTTTTTGCCGTTTACTGTGAAATGTCCGTGGCTAACCAACTGTCTCGCTTCCTTTCTTGATGAAGCGAAGCCAAGCCTGAAGATTACATTGTCTAATCTCGTTTCCAATAAGATCATCAGGTTTTCACCTGTTATTCCCTGTTTTCTTGCAGCCTTTTCGAAGAGATTTCTAAACTGACCTTCCTGCAGTCCGTAAAATCTTCTTGCCTTCTGCTTTTCCCTGAGCTGAAGACCATAGTCAGAAACCTTGCTTCTGCCCTGTCCGTGCTGTCCGGGAGCGTAACTTCTTCTATCCAGCGCGCATTTGCTGCCGTAACATCTGTCACCCTTTAAAAAGAGCTTCTGTCCTTCTCTTCTGCATAATCTGCAGTTAGCGTCCGTATATCTTGACATGAAATTTTTCCTCCCTTCTTATTAGACTCTTCTGCGCTTCGGCGGTCTGCAGCCGTTGTGCGGTATAGGTGTGATATCTTTTATCATAGTGATCTCAAGACCTGCCGTCTGAAGAGCTCTTATAGCTGCTTCTCTTCCGGAGCCAGGACCTTTCACGTATACTTCAACTGTCTTAAGACCATGCTCCATAGCAGCCTTCGCAGCTTCTTCAGCAGCCGACTGAGCAGCAAACGGAGTGGACTTTCTTGAGCCTTTGAATCCGAGGGAGCCTGCGCTTGACCATGAAAGGGCATTACCTGACAGGTCTGTTAATGTAACTAATGTATTGTTAAAGGTAGCCTGGATATGAGCCTGGCCTTTTTCAACATTCTTACGTTCTCTTCTCTTTTTTCTGACAGCCTTCTTTACAGCTTTAGCCATATCAATCTACCTCCTTTACTTCTTCTTTCTACCTACGGTCTTCTTAGGACCTTTTCTTGTTCTGGCGTTCGTCTTTGTTTTCTGTCCTCTTACAGGGAGACCTCTTCTGTGTCTTATACCTCTGTAGCATCCGATCTCCATGAGGCGCTTGATGTTCATGTTGACATCTCTTCTCAGGTCACCTTCAACCATGTAGTCTGATTCGATGACCTTTCTTATCTTACCGGCTTCTTCTTCAGTAAGATCCTTAACTCTGGTGTCAGGATTTATTCCGGTCTTCTCTAAAATCTTCTTTGAAGTCGCCCAACCTATTCCGTAGATATAGGTAAGTCCGGCTTCTATTCTTTTTTCATTTGGTAAATCAACACCGGCTATACGAGCCATATTTTCCTCCTGTTCCCATCTTCCGTCACGTATCCTCGCCATTACCAATACTGGTGGGCCGTAATATAAACGGGATGTTCTTTAATGTTATAACATATATAAACTTAAATTAACTTGTTCTTCTAATGTCAGCCCTGCTTCTGCTTGTGCTTAGGGTTTTCACAGATAACCATTACTTTCCCTTTTCTTTTTATAACTTTGCACTTTTCGCAGATAGGCTTTACCGAAGCTCTTACTTTCATCGTAATATCCTCCCTCTACGCTTTGCCTCTCCATGTTATCCTGCCGCGTGTAAGGTCATAAGGAGAAAGCTCCACTTTTACCTTATCGCCCGGGATAATCCTGATATAATTAGTTCTTATCTTTCCGGAAACATGCGCCAGTACCTTATGTCCTGTTTCAAGCTCTACAATAAACATTGCGTTAGGCTGTGCTTCTATGACTTTACCCTCTGCTTCTATAACATCTTTCTTTGCCATAAATAGACACCTCGCTTTTACTCCGCTAATGTGAGCAGTTCAGGCTCACCATCAGTTATAACTACAGTATTCTCATAATGCGCCGCAAGCTTGCCGTCCAGCGTAACTACGGTCCAGTTGTTGGAAAGGGTCTCCACATCGTAATCCCCTTCACATATCATCGGCTCTATCGCAAACACCATTCCAGGTGTGAGCCTCGGGCCCCTGCCCGGTCTTCCGTAGTTTGGGATCTGCGGTTCTTCATGCATATTCTGTCCCACGCCATGACCTACAAAATCTCTTATGACCGAAAAGCCTGCGCCTTCCGCCCTCTTCTGTATAGCATGTGATATATCAGACAGTCTGTATCCCACTTTACAGTATTTCAGACCTTCGAAAAAGCTGTCTCTCGTAACATCTATGAGCCTCTGAGCTTCTTCGCTTATGCTGCCTACCGCATACGTTCTTGCTGCGTCGCTCACATATCCTTTGTATGTGGCACCTACGTCAACGCTGACTATGTCGCCTTCCCGGATTATTCTTTTCCTGGAAGGAATACCGTGTACAACTTCTTCATTTACAGATACACACGCGCTCGCAGGAAATCCCCCATATCCTTTAAAGGTAGGGATCATCCCGTTTCCAACAATAGTCTCTTCCACAAATCTGTCTATATCGGCAGTGGACATGCCCGGCTTTATAAAGTTCTCCAGCTCTTTGAGTATATAAGCTGTAACCTTGCCGGAAGTCCTCATTAAATCTATTTCTTCTTCCGATTTAATAATTATCATGCTCACTCACCTATTATTTCAACAATAGTATTGAAGACATTTTCCAGACCTATGGCACCGTCTACGTGATATATGTTTCCTGCCTTCTCATAGTAATCTACAAGCGGCTTGGTTTCCTTGTTGTACACTTCGATCCTGTTGGCAGCGGTTTCTTCATTGTCGTCTTTTCGCTGTTCCAGCTCAGCACCGCATACATCACATATGCCTTCTTTCTTAGGAGGAATGTTCACTATATGATAGGATGCTCCGCATTTTTTGCATACCCTTCTTCCTGTGAGTCTTTTCATCAGTTCTTCCTTCTCGACCTCTATATCGAGAACTCTGTCGACTTTTTTACCCTGAGCAGAAAGGAATTCATCGAGTTTTTCCGCCTGGAACACTGTCCTCGGAAAACCGTCCAAAAGGAATCCTTCTTTGCAGTCATCCGCTTTGAGTCTGTCTGTAGCTATTTCCACAACCAGCTCATCAGGAACCAGTTCACCCTTGTTCATGTACTCCTGAGCCCTTTTGCCAAGCTCTGTTCCTTCTTTGATGTTAGCTCTGAATATATCACCTGTCGAGATATGAGGAATATTGTATTTCTCAACTATCTTGGCAGCCTGCGTGCCCTTTCCGGCTCCCGGAGGGCCAAGCAATATCAAATTCATTTTTTACCTCCTTAGTTTTGCGAAGTAACTATTTAAGGAAACCCTGATAATTTCTCATTACCATTTGATTTTCAAGCTGCTTCATCGTATCGAGCGCTACACCTACAGCTATAAGAAGCGAGGTCCCTCCGAAATGGAAGTTTAATCCTCCCAGTTCACTTACTATAGTAGGGAGTATCGCAACTGCTGCGAGGAACAGCGCGCCTACAAATGTAATTCTCGTCATTACTCTGTTTAAGTATTCAACGGTAGCCTTTCCCGGTCTTATTCCCGGTATAAATCCTCCGTTTGCTTTCATATTCTGCGCTACTTCCATCGGATTGAACGTAACGGAAGTATAGAAGTAAGTAAAGAATATTATCAGCAGTACATTAAACACAGAATATACCCATATGCCCGGAGAACCCATCGGGGAAAGCCATTTCTCAATCCATGCCGCTGCTCCGCTTTCGGAATTCATAAAATATGTTATCGTCAGCGGGAACTGCAGGAATGACATTGCGAATATTACCGGGATAACTCCGGCCTGGTTTACTTTGAGAGGAATGTGCGTAGCCTGGCCGCCGTACATTTTTCTGCCGACAACTCTCTTTGCATACTGCACCGGAATCCTTCTCTGACCTTGCTGTACTTCGATTATTCCCACTATTACTACGATACAGAATATCAGGAAAAGTATCAAAGTTACTATGCTCATCTCTCCGTCTCTTAATCTTACCCAGATCTCCTGGATAGCAGACGGAAGTCTTGCGATGATTCCCGCAAATATTATAAGAGATATACCGTTGCCTATGCCGTGTTCGTTTATCTGTTCACCAAGCCACATAAGGAAAGCTGTTCCCGCAGTGAGCACAAGGACTATTATCGTTACAGAGAACACGTCTGTACTTATAAGCGCCTGTCTGAAAAGACCGATCGAAACGCCTATTGCCTGTATGATCGCAAGTACAACGGTCAGATATCTCGTATACTGAGCTACTTTTTTTCTTCCCTCCGTTCCTTCCCTTGCTAATCTTTCAAGTGAAGGAACTGCTATGGTCAATAGCTGAAGTATGATGGAGGCCGTGATGTAAGGCGTTATACTCAGCGCAAATATAGTAAAGTTACTGAACGCGCCTCCCGAGAACAGATTAAACAGAGCAAAAAGTCCTGTTTCGCTGTCAAAAGTCTGGGACAATACTTGCCTATCTATACCAGGTACCGGTATCTGCGAGCCGATCCTGAAGATCAGAAGCATGATAAGAGTAAATATTATCTTCTTCCTTATATCGGGAATATTCCAGGCTTTCGCGACTGTTCTGAGCATCTCCATCAGATCACCTCTGCCTTTCCTCCGGCTGATTCTATTTTTTCAACGGCAGACTTGCTGAATTTGTGAGCCTGTACAGTCAGGTTCTTTTCAAGTGTTCCGTTGCCGAGAATTTTTATACCGTCTTTAACCTGTTTAGCCATGCCGATCTCTTTGATGAGCTCAGGCGTAACTACGGTACCGGCTTCGAATCTGTTTAAATCTTCCACGTTCAGACACGTATATTCAGTTCTCCAAATATTCGTAAATCCTCTCTTCGGGATTCTTCTGTAGAGAGGCATCTGTCCGCCTTCAAATCCCGGTCTTACACCGCCACCGCTTCTGGATTTCTGTCCGTTCATACCTCTGCCGGCAGTTTTTCCCTGGCCGGTAGCTGTTCCGCGTCCCTTTCTCTTGGGCGCTTTCGTAGCACCGGGAACCGCTCTTAATTCATGCAGTTTCATCTTTCTTGCACCTCCTGTCCTATAATTCCTCTACAGTTAAAAGATGCGATACTTTGTTGACAGCTCCCCTCGTTACCGGAGAATCAACCAGTTCAACCGACTGGTGCATCTTCTTAAGTCCTAACGCTTCTACAACCTTCTTCTGCTTAGGGGAAGCGCCAATAACACTTTTAGTCAATGTGACTTTTATCATCTTTGCCATTGTTTCTTCCTCCTTATCCTAAGATTTCTTCTTTTGTCTTTCCTCTTCTTCTGGCAACTTCTTCTACCGTCATGAGCTCTTTGAGGCCCTCGATAGTAGCGTATGCCATATTTACAGTGTTATTTGAGCCTATGGACTTAGCTCTTATATCCTTGACTCCCGCAGCTTCAAGAACTGTACGAACAGATGAACCTGCGATAACTCCTGTACCTGGGAATGCCGGCATCAGGAGAACTTTTCCTGCTCCAAAAACACCCAGTTGTCTGTGAGGAATAGTGGTTCCTACAGTCGGAACCGATATTAAGTTTTTCTTTGCATCTTCCGTAGCTTTTCTTACAGCTTCAGGAATTTCCTGAGCTTTACCGAGACCTACGCCAACGTGACCTTCGCCGTCTCCAACTACTACAGTAACGCTGAATCTCATGTTTCGTCCGCCTTTAACGGTCTTGGCAACACGTCTGATGTTTACAATAGTTTCAGTTAAGTCCAGCTTTGACGCATCTATAGTATTACGCATTCGATTTACCTCCTGTTAGAATTTCAGACCTGCTTCACGAGCACCGTCAGCAAGTTCCTTAACTCTTCCGTGATAGAGGAATCCGCCTCTGTCAAAAGTAACCTCTTCGATTCCCTTTGCCAGTGCTCTCTTTGCTATAGCTTCTCCGACTGCCTTGGCAGCGTCTTTGTTGCCGCCGTATTCTATGCCGGACTTTAACTCCTTATCTATTGTGGATGCCGAAGCAAGTGTAACTCTGTTTACATCGTCGATAATCTGAGCTGAAATGTTCTTATTGCTTCTGTACACACAGAGTCTAGGCTTTTCAGGAGTGCCGGAAAGATTTTTTCTGATTCTCTGATGTCTGTTGACACGTCTGTCATTTCTGCTTTCTTTAGCCATTTCACATTACTCCTTTCTTTACGACGTAGCTCCGGTCTTGCCTTCTTTTCTGCGTATATGTTCGCCGTCGTACTTGATGCCTTTTCCTTTGTAAGGTTCAGGCTTTCTGTACGCTCTTATATTCGCAGCATAGTTGCCGACCTGGGCTTTGTTTATACCTTTAACGACTACTGTTGTAGCATCCGGAGCTTCTGTAGTGATCCCTTCAGGATCTTCCAGCTCTACAGGATGTGAGAAACCGAGATTCATAACGAGCTTCTTGCCCTTCTTCTCAGCTCTGTATCCAACGCCTACGAGGATAAGCTTCTTTTCATAGCCTTCCGTAACACCGACAACCATGTTGTTGATGAGGGTTCTTGCAAGACCGTGCTGTGATCTGTGTTCAGCAGCATCGCTTTCTCTCGATACAGTAACTACTCCGTCTTTTACTTCTATATTCAATAAGCTGCTTACCTTTTCCTGCAGTTCGCCTTTAGGTCCCTTAACTGTCACGACATTCCCGCCGTCAACTTTGACCTCTACGCCGGCAGGAAGACTGATTGGCTTAATACCTATTCTTGACATTTTTTATATCCTCCTACCATACATAACAGATTACTTCGCCGCCTACGCCTAATCTTCTGGCCTCTTTATCGCTTATTACGCCCTTGGACGTAGAGATAACAGCGATACCAAGTCCTCCTAAAACTTTAGGTACTTCATTTGCCTTAGCATAGGATTTAAGGCCCGGCTTAGATATCTTTCTGATTCCGCTTATAACTCTTTCCTTATCAGGACCGTATTTCATCGTAACTCTGATCATGCCCTGCTTGTTGTCTTCGATAACTTCGAAGTCTTCGATGTATCCTTCTTCTTTAAGTATTCCTGCGATGGATTTCTTCATCTTTGATGCAGGAATGTCAACTGTTGGATGCCCTGCGGTATTTGCGTTTCTGATTCTTGTAAGCATATCCGCAATAGGATCTGTCATTGTCATTTTCCGAATCTCCTTCCTCCACCAGTTCGGCTGCAATTGTCCTCACGATTGACTCCGCAGGAGGCAGAGCGATGGAACTTGCGCCGTCATATGTTGCAGCGCTTTAGCGCGTGGCGACCAACGACGCAGCATTTGTCCTCACGATTGACTCCGCAGGAGACAGAGTGATGGAACTTGCGCCGTCATATGCTGCAGCACTTTTAGTGCGTGGCAGCCAACGACGCAGCATTTGCCGCTTTGTGGATAGTAGTTCTAACTTATTTTTTATACAATCGCTGCCGTATCCGACTTTTCGTGAACGACCGAACGATTACCAGCTTGCTTTCTTAACGCCAGGGATATCGCCTTTGTAAGCGAGTTCTCTGAAGCAGATACGACAGATACCGTACTTCTTGAGTACTGAATGCGGTCTTCCGCATATTCTGCATCTCGTATACGCGCGTGTAGAATATTTAGGTTTTCTCTGCTGCTTCACTTTTAATGAAGTTTTCGCCATTTGTCTTTTCCTCCTCTATTTCTCAAACGGCAGTCCGAGACCCGCGAGCAGAGCCGCAGCTTCTTCGTCTGTCTTAGCTGTAGTCGTAAATACGATATTCATACCTTTTATCGTATCAACTTTATCGTAATTTATTTCAGGGAATATGAGCTGTTCTTTGATACCCATGGAATAATTTCCTCTGCCGTCAAAGGAATTCTTGCTTACTCCTTTAAAGTCCCTTACTCTCGGAAGAGCGATATTGAAAAGTTTATCAATAAAGTAATACATGTTTTCGCCTCTTAAAGTGACTTTAGCACCTACAGGCATACCCTGTCTTACTTTAAAGTTTGCTATTGATTTTCTGGCTCTCGTAACAACAGGTCTCTGTCCTGTGATAAGAGCGATCTCTTCTACTGCGCTTTCCATGATCTTGGCATTTTCCTTAGCCTCGCCCAGCCCCATGTTTATAGTAACTTTCTCAAGCTTAGGCACTTCCATCGTGTTGTCATACTTGAACTGCTCCATCAGCGCAGGATACACATCATTCTTGTATGTTTCTCTCAATCTTGCTGTCAAAACCGTCTCCTCCTTTCCTAATCTATTACGGCGCCGGTCTTCTTCGATACTCTAACCTTCTTGCCGTTTTCAATCTTGTATCCGATCCTTGTCGGAGCTTTTGCTTTTGAATCATAGTACATAACGTTGGATGCGTCTATAGGACCTTCCTGATGCTTTATCTCAGCAGCTTCTTTCTGAGTCTGCTTCTGATGCTTAGTCTGAATGTTGACGCCTTCAACGATCACTCTGCCTTCTTTAGGCATTGCCTTCAGCACTTTCCCGGTTTTTCCCTTGTCTTTTCCGGCAAGTACTATTACTGTGTCATCTTTTCTAATTCGCATCTCGTACACCTCCTATAATACTTCCGGTGCCAAGGATACTATCTTCATGAAACCCTTATCCCTGAGCTCTCTTGCTACCGGTCCAAAAATACGGGTTCCAACCGGCTGCAAATCATCCTTTATAACAACTGCCGCATTCTGGTCGAACTTAACATAGCTGCCGTCAGCTCTTCTGGCACCGTGCTTTGTTCTTACCACAACGGCTCTGACTACATCACTTTTCTTTACAACTCCGCCAGGCGTCGCATCCTTTACCGCACATACGATAACGTCGCCTATGTTGGCGTACTGACGGCTCGTTCCGCCGAGTATGCGGATGCACAAAAGTTCTTTGGCACCGGAGTTGTCAGCTACCTTTAATCTTGTTTCAGTCTGAATCATAACCAGGCGCCTCCTTTACTTAACTTTTTCAACTATATTCACAAGTCTCCATCTCTTGTCCTTAGAGAGTGGTCTTGTCTCCATAATTCTGACTTTATCTCCTATATTGCACTCGTTGTTTTCGTCATGGGCTTTAACTTTCTTGGTTCTCTTTACCGCTTTTCCGTAAAGGGAATGTCTTACGAAGTCTTCTACCGCAACGACAATTGTTTTATCCATCTTGTCGCTTACAACCATGCCGACCATTGTCTTTCTTCTGTTTCTTTCAACTGCCATAATCCATCCTCCTTTCCGTTAGTCCTGAACCTTTGCAAGTTCTTTTTCCCTTATGATCGTTTTAACTCTTGCAATGTCTCTCTTTGTCTCACGCATCTTTATCGGATTTTCAAGCTGACCTGTTACATGCTGAAATCTCAGGTTAAAAAGGTCTTTTTTCATCTTCAACAGTTCGGCGTTCAGCTCCGCTTCCGACATTTCTCTTATTTTCTTCAATTCCATTATGCTTCACCACCCTTTGCTAATTCCTGGCCTTTGATGGCAAATTTACATTTAACCGGCAGTTTGTGGGATGCAAGCCTCATAGCTTCTCTTGCCTGTGCTTCCGTAACTCCTTCTATCTCAAACATAACTCTGCCCGGTTTAACTACTGCTACCCAGTACTCAGGAGCACCTTTACCGGATCCCATACGTACTTCAGCAGGTTTCTTAGTTACTGACTTATGCGGGAAGATCTTGATATAAACCTTACCACCTCTCTTTACAGATCTCGTCATAGCGATTCTGGCTGCCTCGATCTGATTTGAAGTTATCCATCCACACTCTGTGGCAGTGAGACCGTATTCACCATATGTTATAGTGTTGCCCTTAGTGGCTTTACCTTTCATTCTGCCTCTGTGGACCCTTCTGCGTTTAACGCGCTTTGGCATTAACATGACGCGTGTCCTCCTTTCAATGTCTATTCTTCAGTAGCGGTTTCTGTATTTTCGGAAACCTGTGATTCTTCAACCTGTGCTTCTGCTGCCTTCTTTGCAGCTTCTTCAGCCGGATCAACTTTCGGAGTCTTTCTGACTCTTGGATTTACTGCCTTAGGAGCCTCGGCTCTTTCGTTTCTTCTGTCATCTCTTCTCGGTCTTCTCTCACCGTCTCTTCTCTGTCTCCTGTCGCCCTTTCTTCTGTCTCTTCTGCCTTCCTTTTCTTCAGGCACAGCGCTCTTGAGACCTTTGTCGAGAATCTCGCCGTGGTTTATCCAAACTTTTACGCCGAGCTTTCCGTATGTCGTGTCGGCTTCGGCAAAACCGTAGTCGATATCCGCTCTGAGTGTATGAAGAGGAACATTACCTTCGCTGTACTTTTCCGATCTTGCGATCTCAGCACCGCCGAGTCTGCCGGAAGCAAGTACCTTTATGCCCTTAGCGCCTGCTTTCATAGTTCTGCCGATAGCCTGCTTCATTGCTCTTCTGAAGGAAACTCTTCTTTCGAGAGCCTGAGCGATGCTTTCAGCTGTAAGCTGTGCGTCGAGTTCTGCTCTTCTTACTTCTTTTATATCTATTATTATTGTTTTCTTAGTCATCTTTTCGAGCTCGGATTTGAGATCGTCTATACCGGTTCCGGATCTTCCGATCACCATTCCAGGCTTAGCTGTAAGTACGATGACTTTAAGCTTGTTTTCAGCTGCTCTTTCGATGAGTATCTTGGATACTCCCGCAGCATAGAGTTTTTTCTTTACAAATTCTCTTACTTTGTTGTCTTCGATAAGGTAATCAGCGAATTTGTTTTTATCTGCATACCATTTCGAATCCCAGTCTTTTATTACGCCTACTCTCAGTCCGTGAGGACTTACTTTCTGACCCATCTTTGAACCTCCTATTCCTAATTCTTTTCCTTGAGAGTAACGCCCACGTGGCTGCTTCTCTTTAAAATCATCGATGCTCTGCCCTGCGAGCCTGCCCGCCATCTCTTCATCGTCGGTCCCTGATGAGCATATACTTCGGCTACATAGAGGTTATCGGTATTCATTTCCTTAACGTCCGCATTGGCCGCTGCGGATTTTACAACCTTTTCAACTATTTCAGCTCCTTTTCCCGGAGTGAACTTCAAAATGTTCAATGCCTCATCTAAGTCTTTGCCTCTTACCAGGTCGGTAACCGGCTTAAGCTTGATAGGAGACATTCTTACATACTTTGCAATTGCTTTTGCTTCCATTTTCAATTATCTCCTTTTCTTACTTTGATTTCTTATCTGCGGCATGGCCTCTGTAAGTCCTCGTAGGAGCAAATTCTCCCAGTCTGTGACCTACCATATCTTCCGTAATATATACAGGCACATGTTTTCTTCCGTCATGTACTGCTATCGTATGTCCCACCATCTGAGGGAATATGGTCGAAGGTCTTGACCATGTTTTTATTACTTTCTTATCGTTAGCCGCGTTCATCTCTTCGATGGCTTTAAGCAGCTTGGCGTTTACGAAAGGACCCTTTTTAAGTGATCTGCCCATTATATTTGCTCCTTCCTTTTATTTTTCATTTCTTCTCTTTACGATATATTTATCGGATTTCTTGTTTTTCTTTCTTGTCTTGTACCCAAGAGCAGGTTTACCCCAAGGTGTTACAGGGCTTACACGTCCGATTCCGGCCTTACCTTCACCACCGCCGTGAGGGTGATCGTTAGGGTTCATTACAGACCCTCTTACCGTCGGTCTTATACCCATATGCCTTTTTCTGCCTGCTTTACCTATCTGGATGTTCTGGTGATCGAGGTTTCCTACTTCACCGACAGTGGCTCTGCATTCGATCCTTACTCTTCTTACTTCTCCGGACGGCAGTCTCACCTGAGCGAAGTTTCCTTCTTTTGCCATGAGCTGTGCGCCGTTTCCTGCGGATCTTACCATCTGGCCGCCCTTTCCAGGCTTGAGTTCTACATTGTGTATAACAGTACCTACAGGAATGTTGGCAAGAGGAAGTGCGTTTCCTACTTTGATATCAGCTTCTGCTCCTGATTCTATCACGTCGCCTACCGAAAGTTTGTTTGGAGCTATGATATATCTCTTTTCACCGTCTGCATAATTTATCAGAGCGATGTTGGCGCTTCTGTTCGGATCATACTCGATAGTAGCCACTGTTCCAGGAACGCCGTCCTTATTTCTTTTGAAATCTATGATCCTGTATTTAGGTCTGTATCCGCCGCCTCTGTGTCTTACAGTGATCTTGCCTCTGGCGTTTCTTCCCGAGTGCTTCTTAAGAGTTACTGTAAGTGACTTCTCCGGTGTGTCGCAAGTGATTTCCTCAAACGTGGAAACCGTCATTCCTCTTAAACCAGGAGTGGTCGGATTGTATTTTTTTATTGCCATCGTTTCCTACCTCCTATATTACAGACTCTGGAAGAATTCGATTTCCTTACTCTTTTCTGTAAGGGTCACGATCGCCTTTTTGCTGGCGGATGTCATGCCTACGTATCTTCCCATTCTCTTTTTCTTACCTACAACGTTCATAATATTTACTTTAGCAACTTCCACATCGAAGATTTCTTCAACAGCGTTTTTAACTTCTGTCTTGTTAGCGTCTACCGCAACCTTGAATGTGTACTTCTTTACCTGTGCGTCCTCCATGCTCTGTTCGGAGATAACAGGCTTCAATATTACATCGTAAGGAGTTTTCATTATGCGTACACCTCCTCAATCTTTTCAATAGCTTCTTTAGTAACTATGAAGCTTGTATGATTGATAATCTCATATACGTTCATAGTCGTTACGAGAGCTGTTCTCACACCCTGTATGTTGGATGCTGATCTTACTACGTTCTCGTCTTTTTCTGCTGTTATTATCAGAGCTTTCTTTTCTGCCTTTATGTTTTCAAGCATTTTTACCATTTCTTTTGTCTTAGGCTCATCGAATTTGATTTCATCGAGTACGATGATCTCGTTTTCTTTAACCTTCGATGAAAGCGCTGACAGCATCGCAAGTCTTCTGAGCTTCTTAGGCAGTGTGTATCTGTAGCTTCTTGGCTTTGGTGCGAATACTACTCCGCCTCCAACCTGCGACGGGTCTGTCGTACTACCCTGTCTGTGTCGGCCTGTACCTTTCTGTCTGAAAGGCTTTCTGCCTCCTCCTCTGACTTCAGCTCTTGTCTTCGCAGACTGTGTGCCCTGTCTCTTGTTAGCTAAAATATTCTTTACTACCGCATGTACTGCGTTCTGGTTTGGCTCGATACCGAAGATCTCGTCTTTCAGCTCTATCTGTCCGGCTTCCTGGCCTGCCATATTCAGCATTGTCACTTTTGACATCTTACTTCCTCCTTCCTGAAGTCATCTATTTGTCCTGACCCTTTACTGCATACTGGATGCGGACTATACCGCCCTTGTTCCCCGGAACTGCACCCTTTACCAGCATCAGGTTCTTTTCTTCTATAACTTTCACCAGCTCGATATTCTGTACCGTAACTGTCTCGCGTCCCATTCTTCCCGGACCTGCATTTCCTTTGAATACTCTCGAAGGATAAGTACCTGCGGCAAGCGCTCCTGCGAGTCTCTTGTGCTTTGAGCCGTGGCTCATAGGGCCTCTGTGGTGTCCGTGTCTTTTAATGTTGCCCTGTGTGCCCTTACCTTTTGACGTGCCTGTTATGTCCAGTTTCTTTCCTTCTTCAAAATCAGCAACCGTGATCTCCTGTCCAACTTCGAAAGTTTCGCCTTCCTCAGGTTTGAACTCTGCAAGATATTTCTTAGGTGCTGCACCGGCCTTTTCGAAATGTCCTGTCATAGGTTTGTTGACTCTCTGCGGTTTAGCATCAACGAATCCGAACTGTACAGCGTCGTATCCGTCGTTTTCAACGGTCTTGATCTGAGTTACCGTCATCGGGCCTGCTTCTATCACCGTTACGGGTACTACCGCATGCTCGGTGAAGATTTGGGTCATGCCCAGTTTTTTTCCCAAAATTGTCTTCATATTTTTCCTCCTTGATTCTTACAGCGGAGCAAGCCCTAACCCAGTGAACGCAGTGAGCTGCGGTAGGTCAACGTGCCTTGCGGCACCAGCCTGCTCATACTAAGGGGAGTTCCCTTCGCTTTAAATTATAATTTGATTTCGATATCCACTCCTGCAGGCAGATCCAGTTTAGTGAGAGCATCTGTAGTCTTTGCCGTTGCGCTGGTGATATCGATCAATCTCTTGTGAGTCCTCTGTTCAAACTGTTCTCTCGAATCTTTGTACTTATGAACCGCTCTGAGGATAGTAACAACTTCCTTCTCAGTCGGAAGAGGTATAGGTCCTGAAACTTCAGCGCCTGTTTTCTTTGCCGTTTCTACGATCTTCGCAGCCGACTGATCAAGGATCGCATGATCATAAGCCTTGAGTTTGATTCTGATTTTCTGTAATTCGCTCATTTTTTCCTCCTAAAACTTTTTGTACTGTTTTCGCTACTCATGTACAAGGGCTCTTACCGAATCCCCGCATATTTACACGGTTTCAGGGCTTTACGCATTCGATGCGCCGCTTGATACACGCCCTCGTGTGTTTCTTATATTTTTCACACAATAAAAATCCGGCGAAACCCCTCGCCCCCATCTCACGTGGGGACAATTCTCAGTGGAAATTCTCCCATAGCAAGGTAACTTCCCACGTCATCGCCTTACACAAGCCTTTGTAGTATATACCAAGATTCACGATTATGCAAGAGTTTTGAGAAAAGTTTTTTGCATTTTTTTCGTCATCAAAATCTTGTATTTGCAATATATACAGCCACTATATACGTCACACTTTTTCAGGTGTTTCTTATTTTGCTTTTAAAATGCCTATAAGACGCTATTTTCCGCTGATCTCCGGTTCCAGGGCCTACTAAATTTGTATCGCGCAATGTGTGCTGGAGTAAGTTCAATAGTTTTAATTATTTTTATTTTGGAGCGGTGCATATGTATTCAGTATATAAACAGCATCGATGCGCTTTACATCCAGCGTCACGATTCACTTTATTTTGTCCGCTGTGTTCGTTCTGTTTATTCTTTCCGTTCGATCCTTTCTGTTCATCAGATATCATACCCCTGCTGGGTAATTTTTCAAAAACTATGAAAAAACGGCCTTTTCAGGCCGTTTTTGATAATTTTTTGTGTTATGTAAACCGGTTTCACGTGTGCTGCTGCACAGAATCAGTCGAATTCACAAAAATCCGCAAATAGGTTTCATTTTTATATATTTCACCGAAATTTATCAACAAATAAATATTCGCCTCAAAATTTCCATCTGAAAAATTTGTAAAAAAGCGCCGAAAAATATGTTTTTTGATAAATGTACGGTTTACATAAAACTTTGCATTGTCATAGCACCGTACGCAACGAAAAAACAAAGTCATCTATCCGACTAAGTCTTCCAAGTATCCTACATTCATCAGCAAGATCAAAACCCCAGCACCTCATTGACAAGCACTACATGTATCCTGTCTTTATCCGGCGAAAATCTCGTAACTGCTGTGAAGCTGCATATGGTATTTCCCGGACTGAGACAATCGGCGCATTTTCCCGTCACGGCACAAGGTGTTTTCTTTCCCAGTCTTATGCTGTTCGGCGGGCAGGCTTCCGTCTTTATTCGGTCTTCAGCATCAGAAATATCAGCGACCAGTTTATTGACCCCAACGACAAAAATAACTTTTTCAGGTCCGAATATAGTAGCTGCCACGCGGTTTCCTGTACCATCTATATTGACTATCTCTCCATCCATCGTAAGAGCGTTCACGCTGGACAGATACACATCGCACACCATAGCTCTGCGCCTTAGCTCCATGGTTTTTTCTCTGTCTTCTCTCACTTCCATGGCGTCTATTATATTATAACTTCCGTTTTTAAGCAAATCCTTGACGCCTATCTCATCCAGAGTCGCAGAGCCTCCCCAGGAAACTTCACTGCCTTCGTCTATGAGTTCGAGTACTTTCTGAGCTGCATCTTTTCCCGTTTCACAGTAATACCCGTTCATATTTCTCTTTTCCAGGCTTTTTATGACTGTGTCCAGCTTAACTTTTCCAGCCATTTTCATATCTCTGTTCAGTTCCATCGCTTACCTCCTGTATCAGTTTACTCAACAAATATGCTCCCGCCTATGAATTCACGCATTATAGAATTGTTCGGTATATCTTTTTCGTCCTCCAGCACCTCGAAAAATTTTATGAATTTCAGCATCCTGACAGCTTCACTGTACTGTGCGCTGTCAGAAGGTACACTCTCGAGCAGAGGCTCGGCATATTTTTTAAGTATTGCAAGCTCGTAAACAAGCGCCGAATTGAACAAAACGTCAGCTTCACCGTTGTAAGGGAATATGTTCTTGTCTTCACCTGCCCTGACTTTCGGCCACAAAGCAAGCGTCGCTTCTGCCGAATGTCCTCTGTACTTGTAATCCCTGACTATTCTCCTCAGTATCCTCGCATCTGTAGTCGGCACTCTGTTGTGTACGTCTATATTGAGCTGCGTGAAAGGACTTATATATATTTTGAACTTCTCATCATCATCGATATACTCCGTCAGTTTTCCATTAAGAGCGTGTATCCCCTCTACTACGATAGGCTGATTATTCCTTATTGAGGTGATCCTTTTGCCGAACACTTTTTTGCCTTCAAGAAAATCAAATTCAGGAATATCCACTGCGCGTCCTTTCAGAAGACCGTTCATATTATCGTTGAACAGCTGTATATCCAGCGCCTCCAGGTCTTCATAATTGGGAAGCCCATCATCGCCGAGAGGAGTCTGGCTTCTTTCCACGAAATAATCATCGGTGCCCATATAAAGCGGCGAAAGTCCGTTGACTCTGAGCTGTATGCACAGTCTTCTGGCAAAAGTGGTCTTACCGGACGATGAAGGTCCCGCGATCAAAATTATCCTCTTTTTGCGTCTCGTTATCTTATCAGCTATCTCTGCGATCTTTTTCTCGTGGAGCGCTTCCGAGAGCAGTATGAGCTCCCTTGCATCTCCGCTTTGGATCTTTTCATTCAAGTCGGGAAGATACGCAACTTCAAGCAGTTTCTGCCATTTATTAGCTTCCCCGAAGGCCGAGTATAACTTCCTGTCATCTTTGAAAACCGGCATCCTGTCCGGTCTTGACGGATGAGGAAACCTGAGCAGCACTCCTCTGCGGTATTTTCTAAGCTCAAAATGCTCTATATACCCTGTCGACGGCGCCATTAGACCATAGAAAAAATTCCTGTACCCTTCTATCCTGTAAAACTTTGCTTCTTTCACTTCGGAAGTTTTTTCAAGTAGCCTTGATTTTTCAGGATAATTGTACTTTCCCCACAGCTCTATAGCTTCCTGTCTGCTGTATACCTCCCTCACTATAGGCAGGTCTTCATCCACTATTTCCCGCATACGTTTCTCTATAGCTCTTACCTGTTCGGCAGTGATGCTACCCTTAGTCTTTATCTCGGTATAAAGCCCGTTGTTAAGGGAATTTTCTATTTCCACCGCCAGATCTCCCAGAACATCCATTACAGCCTTGAGATAGATGAGCGACAGACTGTGCTGGTAAGCAAGATTCGCACTATGAGTCCTCATATCAAGAAGCTCCACTTTGCAGTCTTCCTCAAGCATATATGTCAGCTCTTCATCCTTTCCGTTCACTCTTGCCATGAGCACAGTATAAGGAAGCTCCTTTTGATATTCATCTGCTATATCCTTAACAGGAAGCGGACCCTTTCTTTCTATTTCAATGAAATCATCGTCCTTCTGAAGTCTCAAAACAATCTTCATGATCGATCCTCCCATTTAAAATCAATACTTGCGGTAATTTATAGTATACCACAACAACTCAAAGCATACAAAATCACCCCGCAGGATCATAATATCTGCGGGGCGTTCTTTAAATGATATTCATATTTTACGGCTCTTATTACTGCACTGTACCGTGCCGCGCTTTACTGCACTTCCTGTGTATCTTCGCAGTCTTCCGAAACCCTGCCCGGCGTGCGCCGCTTCCTGAGAAGCTCTATCACCGTCCTCATTTCCTTTTCATGAAGAGTAACGCCGCGCGACATATGTTCGTGAGCGGGGTCCCAGTCACGTATATCGTACTTTACAGCTCCGCCGTTCCAGCTCACCAGATTGAGCTCCTTGTTCCATCCCGTGGCATACGAGGCTATGATCCCTATATTCTCCACGATCTCGAATGTAACATCTCTGTCCGCCATACCGTTTACCGACATTTTTATCTCCTTTCCCTTCAACTCTCTGATACCTCTTTATGAAAGCATAATATCACAAATGGAAAATTTTGTCAATAACTTGATGGCTGTGGGAATTATTCAGCTTTTTTATCCATAGCAGCTTTTATAAGCGCCGGAAGTCTGCGGCATTTTTCCTCGGATATGGACGCCACCGATACTCTGAGGCCCTTTGCCAGAGGAACTATGAACACACCCTCCTTCTCCAACTCAGCGCTGATACCATCAGGGTCCTTGCAAGGTATCGATACAAAAAATCCGGCATCAAAAGGCACAGTGACGAGCCCTGCCTTTTTAGCTTCTTCAGTAAACGCTCTGCCTCTTTGCAGGAGCATATTTCTGTATCTTGCTCTCTCCTCGTTCACCTTTTCGAGAAGTTCTTTATCTCCATATATCCTCGAAAGTATGACCTGCGCAAGCTTAGCGCTGTTGGACCACGATCCTCTCGAAGAATACTCGCATACAACTTTGAATTCTTCTGCTATATCCGGCGTCTTGGCTATACATATCATAGCTCCGCATCTCGTTCCGTAAAGAGTGAAAGTCTTGGAAAGACTGTAGGCCATTATGGAAATAACATTTTCCGGCAGTCTTTCAAGCTTAGGAAGAAATCTTCTGTACTCTTCTTCATCCCCGGCAAAATCTATATACGCCGCATCTATTACGAGGGCTATCGCCTTGCCGCATTTCGCTTCATCGCACAGAATGTCTATGACATTGTCCCAATCCTCAAGGGTAAGGGAATAGCCCGTAGGATTGTGGGCAGGCGTATTGAGTATTATTACAAGACTTTCCTGAGCCGCAAGCAGCTTCGCTGATTTTTCCCTGAAAGAGTCGCAGTTGAATTTTCCGTCTTCAGTAAAAAACTCAAAGGTCGCTATGCTTCTTCCTATCTCTCCTGCAATAGTATTGTAAGGCGCCCAGTGCCAGTCAGAAGTAAGCACTTCATCTCCGCCGTCCGAATAATTTGATATCACATTTCTGAGAGAGCCTGTACCTCCGGGAGTTGCCACAGCTTCGATGTAGCCTTTAGGTTTGTGTGCTCCGAAAGCCGCCTTCTGAACAGCTTCCTTAAATGTGGCGATCCCGCCTATAGGAGCGTAATCCGCATAATCCTTAGGATCAAGATGCTTGAAAACATCATCTACAGACGAAAGCACGACGAGATTTCCTTCATCATCCAAAAGAGAGCCTATAGTCGCATTTATCACTTTATCCGCACCCTTTTCCGCTATCATAGCTTTCGCTCTGCTGCTTATACCGAAAATTTTATCTTCATGGGGTATATGTCTCCCGTTGCTTCTCGCTAAAATATACTCTGCCATTTCATTCACCTCTGTATCTTTCTGCATATTATATTACGTCTTTGCACGTCATCGCGTACATTATACCATGACTTTTTTTAATTACAAGTAATTAGCAGTATGAATTTCTGTATATGAGTCGATAATAAAATCATGGAGGTGAGAAGTAAATGCGACAGGAAAAAAAGCAGAAAGACAAACCCGCCATCGTTCTGGTACTGTGTTTCTGCCTTATGGCTCTTATTTCAATATTTGCAGTAAAAGCCAGTATAGATAAGGTCAAAGACAATATGGGTCCGGGCGATGTTGCCGATGTTGCCGAAGAAAAAGCCGTTGACGGTGACAGAACCGAAACCTCCGCCAATGTGGTGGACAGCCGCGAAAACGAAAGTGAAAACACTCCGGCTGTTCCTTCGGATTTTATTCTCCCCATAGAAGGAGAAATTATCATGGACTATTCCATGGACATGCCCATATACTGGGAGACCCTCGATCAATACATGACTCACAGCGGCATAGATATAGCCTCTGCGGCAGGCAGTGATGTAAAAGCATGCGCTTCAGGCACCGTCACAAAGATCGAGGAGGATGACAAGTTCGGCATGACTGTGGAGATCAACCACGGAGACGACATCATATCCATGTACGGAAATCTTTCAGAGGAAGGACTCATAGAACTTGGGGAAGTCGTCTCTCAGGGAGACATAATAGGACAGGTCGGCAAAACCTCACTGTTCGAATTTGACAGTCCCGAACATCTACACTTTGAAATTAGACTCGGAGACGAATACAAAGATCCTTCAGAATATATAAAAGGTCTGTAGGCTATTGCCCGCCAAACCATGATCGGCACGAATATCCCTGCAAAAGAAAAACCGGAATGCGGCTGACGATCCAGTCTGCGCTTTCTTCCGGTTTTTTATCGTGTTTTGGGTATGGTAAATCTTACGTAATTTATATTTTTTCCTCTTGATTTGAATTTTTCTTCATATTCAGTGGTCGTATACCTGGACTCATATCCGCTGCTGTGAAGATCCCTCGTCACCTCCCGGATATTTCCTCCGCAGGCCTTTATTTCCTCCAGGGAAAATTCAAACAGCTCATCGTTGTCCGTCTTGAACTCTATGAAACCTTCCGGCTTGAGCGAATATGCATAATCTGCAAGACGCTTCCTGTGCGTAAGCCGTCTTTTGGCATGTCTTGCCTTAGGCCACGGGTCGCTGAAGTTCAAATAAATACCGGAAAGACTGTTTTCCGGAAAAATATCCTCCATCCTGTCTATGAAAAACGGCATGAATTTGAGATTTTTGAGCTCTCTGCCGCTGTTTTCCATGAAGGTTGTTTTTTCAAGTGCTCTGAGCACCACCGTCTCCTGACCTTCGACAGCAATAAAATTTTTATCCGGATTGTCACAGGCTTTTTTTATAATAAAATTCCCTTTGCCGCATCCTATCTCTAAAAACAGATCTCTCTTTTCTTCAAAGTATTCATCCCAGCAGTCCGCAGAAGGGGATTTCACCATATATCTGCCGCACTGCTCAAGTCTCTTTTCCAAATCCTTGGCTTTTCTCTGCCTCATATATAAACTCCGTAAATCCTATATAAATATTCTCTCAAGAACTATGACCGCCAGAAATCCCGCAAGGATCACCGACGCTGCAAAGTCGCGTTTTTGAAAACACATACCGTTCATTCTCGTTTTCCTTCTGTCTCCGCCGTAACACCTTGCTTCCATAGCCATCGCCAGATCCTGCGCAATCCTGAAAGCACTTATAAACAGCGGAACCAGGATAGGCACAAGGGATCTCGCCCGTCTAAGTATGTTGCCGCTCTCAAAATCAGCTCCTCTTGCCATCTGTGCTTTCATTATCTTATCCGTCTCTTCCAGAAGCGTCGGTATGAATCTTAAGGCTATCGTCATCATCATAGCCAGATCATGAGCCGGAAGACCTATTTTCTTAAAAGGAGAAAGCAGCGCCTCTATACCATCTGTCAGACTTACAGGCTTTGTTGTAAGCGTAAGGAGCGATGAGCCTATTATCAGCAGTATCAGCCTTACCGCCATGAATACAGCGGTCCTGAGGCCCTCCTTTGTAATATCGAATATCCAAAACGATACGAGGATCTCTCCCTTTATCATAAACAGATTTATTATAAAAGTGAAGGCTATTATGAGAAACACAGGCTTAAGTCCGCGCAGCATGAATCTGACCGGCACTTTCGATACCGCCGTCACCACTATGAGCGCTCCGCAGGCTATGGCAAAGCCTATGAAATCCGTAACTATGAATATGGCCACTATATAAAGTATCGTAGCTATTATTTTTATTCTCGGGTCCAGTCTGTGCACCCATGACTCTGTCGGGTAAAACTGTCCGAGGGTAATGTCTCTTATCATGCTTTCAGTACCTCTGCTATCCTGTCTGCCGCATCATCCATGCTCAGACATTCTCCTTCGATATCCAGTCCCCTTTCCCGAAGCTGTGATACGATCTCCATAGATGAAGGGAGGGCAAGTCCTATTGATTTCAGTTCATCTCCCCTTGAAAAGACCTCAGCCGGCGTCCCTTCCATGACCAGCTTTCCTCTGTCCATGACCATAACTTTATCCGACATTCGCGCTATATCATCCATATTGTGAGACACAAGTATGATAATATTTTTTTCTTTTCTGTGTATCCCGTTTATCATATCCAGTATATCCATATGGGCTTTGGGATTGAGTCCTGCCGTAGGCTCATCGAGTATGAGCACCTCGGGACGCATAGCTATGACTCCGGCTATGGCGACCCGCCTCTTCTGTCCGCCGGAAAGCTCAAACGGTGAAACATTCTTCACCTCGTTGTAATCGAGATTTACAAGTTCGAGGGCCTCTCTTACTCTATTATCCACTTCTTCCTGCGACAGTCCGAGGTTTGCCGGTCCGAAGGCTACGTCCTTCGCCACCGTTTCTTCAAAAAGCTGATACTCAGGGTACTGAAATACAAGGCCGATCTTCCTTCTTATATCTCTCATCACCGTATTTTCATCGGTAATATCAACGCCGCCTATGACTATTCTGCCGCTCTTCGGCTTAAGAAGCCCGTCCAAATGCTGGAGCAGCGTCGATTTTCCCGATCCGGTATGCCCTATGAGACCTACAAGCTGTCCGTCCTGTATGTTAAAGCTCACATCATCTATAGCCAGGGATTCCCCCGGCAGCCCTTCGCTGTATACATATGTCAGATTGCTAACTTCTATTGACATAAAAACCTCACAATATCATCAGTACTGAGAACATCTCCCGGGATATGTATCCCTCTGTCTCTGAGTTTTTCCGCCAGATCCACAGCAGGCGGCACTCCCAGGCTCAAAGCTCTCAGCTCATCAGCCCTCTCAAATATCTGGCTCGGAGTCCCGCTCATCCTTATCCTGCCCTTGTCCAAAACAAACACAGCGTCCGCCTGTGCCGCTTCCTCCATAAAATGAGTTATCAAAAGAGTCGTTATCCCTCTCTGGTTAAGATCTTTTATTATGGTCATCACTTCCTGCCTGCCTCTTGGATCCAGCATTGCAGTCGGCTCATCGAACACTATGCACTCCGGCTGCATCGCAACCGCTCCTGCGATAGCCACTCTCTGTTTCTGTCCGCCGGAAAGAAGGTGCGGCGCCTTTTTTCTGTGCTCATACATATCGACGCATTTTAAAGCCTCGTCAACTCTCGTTCTTATCTCATCCGGATCTATTCCGAGATTTTCCGGTCCAAAGGCCACATCATCCTCCACCACCGATGAAACGATCTGATTGTCAGGGTTTTGAAAAACCATAGCAACACGCTGACGCACTTCCCAGATGTTCCCGTCATCCGATGTATCAAGTCCGTCCACATATACTTTCCCGGCAGTCGGAATCAAAAGTCCGTTGATATTTTTGGCAAGAGTGGATTTACCGGAACCGTTCTGCCCTATTATCGCCGTAAATTTTCCTTTCTCCACGGCAAGGCTCACATCGTCGAGCGCCCGGTATTTTTGTCCGTCCTCATCTTTCACATATTCAAATACGAGATTTTTTATTTCTATAAAATCCGCCATTACTCATCTCCATAGTAGTCATCGAGCCATTTTTTCAAAGTCCACGCATCTGTCTGACCCGGCGCCGACTGTTCTTTCCCCGATGCGAAAGTCATACATGATCCGTATCGTCCCGCCGCAACTCGAGTCGTCTTTCCCCATTCGCCCATAGCCAGCATTATAAGAGGCCCGATGCCGTTCTTATGCATGAACGCAGTCGTTTTCAAAAGGTTTTCAGCATCTTCTTTACTGTAAGCCATAGCCGCCATCTTGAACATATCAGCTCCCAGCTCCTGCATACACCCTACCTTTGCCAGTATATCCGCAGGAGACGGCATACTCTCAAAGTCATGATACGACATTATGACTCTTATATCCGCTTCATGTATCCGTCCTATTCTGGAAGCAAGCACCGCTTTTGAATCTTCGCTGAGCTCCGCAGGAAGCTCTATGTCCACCATATCCACAAGCTTCGACTCGCACACGAGGTCCGTTATGCTTTCCGCCTGTTTTTCCGTCAGTTCGGTCTGCCCTCCCTGCTGTTTTGTCCTGACTGTGAATATCACAGGTTTATCTTTCGCTATGTAGTTTATATCATCGAGTATCTTTAATATCTCAAGATAAGTGTCCTTTTCCTTCAATCTTTCATCAAGATCTCCAAGACCTGCCAAATAATAATCCGCGCGCCATTCTATCACATCACACGGCATTTTCTCCGTATCTTCACATTCATCGATTATTTCCCCGGGCACACTGCTGACAAGAGGCACAGCTACTTTCGGCCTTCCGGGTTTAAAAACAGTTTCTTTGATTTTCAACGTATCCATACTGATTTTCTCTCCCTTCTCTGCCCTCTCCAAAATACGTTTTTAATTCTATCATTTTTTAAACGCTTTGAAAAGTATGTAAACAAAGTCTACAAAATACGAGGGGTTTTTCACGATCCCCGCCGTGAATTCCCCTCGTATCTGTTTTTCATATTATATTATGACTCTGTGATATGTTTTTGATATTTTTGCAGTCAAGCGACTGCATGTTTTCCATGGTGTCCGCTCTGTCCGCTTTCGTCAGCCTTATACGCAAAATATGATTTTGCCGGAGTCCTGCACAATGCTTGAGAAATAATCACAGCAATAACTCCGCCTACAGCAAACTGTCCTATATTCCAAGGTATACCAAGGAGCGGAGATATCCAGTTCCCATACATGATCCCCTCTGCGAAATAATATCCTGCCACCATGAACGCTCCTGCCGCTATCATTCCGACTATCTCTCCGGCGAGGAGCTTTCCTTTGCTGAAAGTCCCTTTCTTTGCAAACATCGCTATTATACCGCCAAGAATGAGAGCCATTATGCCTTTGATCCCAAGCGACCAAGGAGCCCATGCAGCAGCGCCTCCCACTATATCTCCCAGCATGCCGCCGAGAGCAGCTGCGACAGCGCCGTATTTCCATCCTAATACCAAAACAGCCAGGAATACCATGGCATCTCCAAAATGCACATATCCTTGAGTGAATGGGATAGGAACTCTTATGAAAAGTATCGCCACCATGATGAGGCATATCATCATAGCCGTCATAACGACCTTGAACGTATTAGTCTTCGTGCGCATAGCAAACCCTCTTTTCATTCAGCATAGTTTATTTTATAATATAATACAGCATAACTGTTTATAAATAAATATACAAAAATAATTATTTTCACAAGTACAAAAGGAGTCATTATGAAAGCACTGATGCCAATCCTGGATGACAACAGAAAAAAACCGTATTATCTACAGCTCTACGACTATATAAAATCCGCAATACTCAACGGCGAAATAGGTGAAGGAGAAAAGCTTCCATCTCTTAGAAATCTCGCATCATCAACCAATCTGAGCGTTACCACCGTAGAACAGTGCTACAATCAGCTGCTGGTGGAAGGATACATTTCAAGCAGAGCCCAGTCGGGATACTATGTCAACAGCGTATTTTCCCACTCCAACAAAACTGTACCTAAAAAAAACGACTTTTCCCCTACAGAACTGTATGGCACGAATATAGATATCGCATCCGTTCCTTCGAACTTCTACTATGACGAAGAGTGCTTCGACTTCAACAAATGGAAAAAATGTATGAACAAAGTGATAAACGAATATTCTCCCGCCTTGTTTTTCGAAAGCGATTCACAGGGAGAAAAAGGTCTGAGGCAGGAAATCGCCAGGTATCTGTATATGTCCCGGGGAGTGGCGTGCAAACCGCAGCAGATAGTCATCGGCGCCGGTACTCAGCAGATAACCAACCACCTTGCGACACTGCTCAGAAAAATATCCATAGAACATGTATCTCTCGAAACTCCCGGATATATGCCGGTCAGGAACATATTCAGAGACAGAGGCTTCGCAATAACCTCCGTGCCAGTCTGTGAAGACGGTCTCGCTTTAGAAAAACTGCCCACAAACATAAGAACTGCCATATACGTAAGCCCATCGAATCATAATCCGACCGGAGCCGTAATGCCCATAGGCAGAAGATACGAGCTCATAAACTGGGCGCTCGAAAACGACAGCTACATCATCGAAGATGACTACGACAGTGAACTGAGGTATTTCGGACGTCCCATACCCGCACTCAAAAGTCTCGAAAACAGCCAGCGAGTCATATATCTCGGCTCCTTTTCAAGCACCCTCTTCGCCGCTGTAAAAATAAGCTATATGGTGCTCCCGGAAGAGACGGCCAGCATATTCATGTCCATGATAAACGACTATTCTCAGACGTGTTCAAAACTGGAGCAGCTTACACTGGCACTTTTCATGGAAACAGGAAACTATCAGACACATATAAAAAAGCTGAGGAAACTGTATTCTCAAAAGCTTTCAGCAATCACCGAGATCTTCGAAAACCGCGCCGGAGATTTTATCGAAATGAAAAACACTTCCTCCGGACTGAATGTTATATTGAAAGTGAATTCCCGCAAAAAAAACGAGGAATTAAAAAAGGAAGCCGATAGTCTCGGCATTCCTCTCAATCCTCTTCACGAAGAAGGTCTTGTAGCTCTTTATTACAGCAGCATACCTCTGTCAGATATAGACGAAGCGCTAAACCGTCTCATCCTCAGGTGGAAGAGCTGATATTTCTTCATACTCCGTCATTTCTTCTTCATATTTTTCTCTGCGCTTTTTCCTGAATCTGCAAGTCAGCACAAGTACTCCGCAGGCTGCAAGCGTGCAGAGAGCACCTGCTATCAGTCCCGGAGGGCGGAAGGTTATCTCTATCTCGTGTTCTCCGGCGCTGAGCGCAGTCGATATCAGACAGTCGCCTACCAGTTCTCCGATCTCTCTTTCTTCTCCATCGACCTTCAGCGTCCAGCCGTTTTCATACGGTACCGATAAGACAAATACTCCGTCTTCATCCGCCTTTACGCTGCCTCTGATATAAGTGTCTCCGAATTCTTCCACCGTCATCATGTTCTCAGAAAGGATATCGTAAGTGCCTTCCCATGCGCTTTCATCCATGCTGCACACATGAGCCTCTATCTCTCCTATATCCCCCTTTTCGTAATCCACTACTATGCTGAATTCTTCTCCGGCCTCCATTTCCCCTATATTAACTATAGAGCCGCAGTCGTTCCTTATGCCTATTTCATCAGCCCTCGATCCCTTGTCTACGGTTATCGAACGCGCATTATCCGCTTCTATGAATACATAGTATTTCTTCGATTCATCAGCTCTGTATCTGAGCACCACCTTGCTTTCCAGATCGAGGTCTTCGATAGCGCCTCTCCATATCTCGCTGCCTTCTTCAGTTATCTCAACATTGCTTCCAGCAACGGATAAACACCCGCTCTCATTGAATACTCCTGTGTATCGTCCCGCAGTTGCCGCTCTGACATAATCATCCAGAACATCAAAAGGATTGCCGTTTTCCGTATCCCATGTCCGTATTTCATCTCCTGCCATATATCCGATAGAAAGAGGATAACGGTTTTCATATAATCTCGTGTTGCCGCTCTGCCCTATCTGTACGAAATCGCTGTCATCTATAGGCAGGTTTTTGCCTATCAGATATTTGACGTTCAATATGGCGTTAGTTACCGGATTAGTCTGGTTGTAGTTGAATCGGTTCTTGCCCGGCTCTCCCTCCACTCCTATTTTTTCCATGAAGGCAGTAGTATCAGCATTTATTGATGATGAAAACTGTGATATACCTTTAAAATGATAGAGTGCCGGACAGTTGAGCACGTAATTATCGTTTATTTCCATTCTCGCAAAATCATCCTCTGTAGATTCCACGAGATTTCTTATATCATCGTTGTTGGCAAAATACCCTTCCCTGGATGTAGTTCCCACCTTGTTCATCGATGTGCACGCGCTCGATGTCATTTCGCACACTATGAGGATGACCGTAAGGAACACGAACAGCTCTTTCCTGAGCAGTCCTTTTTTATACACTGCTATCACTACACAGTAAAGGGTAAGCCACGCTACGCCTCCGTAGAAGAAAAGGTTCATATCGTCAACGGCGTCTTCCAGCAGTTTCTGCGCCATCAGGTAATAGCCTATCCCAAGCGCAAGCAGGCCCCACAGATGTTTTAACCTCACCTCATCTATACGCAGGAAGGTCTTGTATGCCATACCTATCAATATAAAACATACTGCGAAAGTGTATCTGTACGGAAGCTGATTCGGAAAATGGAATCCATGCCATATAAAATCAAGTTTATTTATGTTAAGGCTCAGGAATATGAACACGAGAAACGCGGTGTTGAGCGCCTTTTCTCTCAGCATTACCGTCCTGCTCAAAAAGTAAAACACTAGCAGTATCACCACGATGATCCCACAGTATAGATTCGGCAGTCCCTCTCTGTATGTCAGCTCTGCGTTAGGAAGAAGCTGATTCAGAATATCGAGAGGATCGTTGTAAAACACAGTGTCTTCCGGTATTTCCGAAGATATATAGTACGTGCTCTGCATGCTTATATATGTAGGGAGCAGCATTACGCCCGCCATGACAACTCCAAGAAGTGAATGCCCTACAGCGTTTCCCAAAGTCATAAGGCATCTTCTCGCTCCTCCGTTCTTCACCTTTATAAAATACAGAACAGGATAATAGAACAGTATGAATATACATACCATTATAGCCATATAGTAATTGATAAACACTATAAGAGCGAGGGTGACGGTATACATGACCGTTTTGCCCTCGTCTATCAGCCTGTTCAGTCCCAGTATGCACAAAGGCAGAAGAGCTACTGCATCTATCCACATTATGCACCAGTAATACGCCATAACATAGGAACACAGAGCGTAAAGGGTGGAAAACCCTACCACTGCGATCCCGCCGCCCTTGTTCGTATTTCTGAGATATATTGCCATAAAGCTGCCTGCCAGTCCTACTTTTATCAGCAGAATGACCGTTACACCTTCTACTATCAGCTTCTGAGGAAACAGAACCAGCAAAAGGTTTAAAGGGCTGGCACCGTAATATGCGATCAGATTCCAGAAATTGCTGCCTCCGGCACCGTTCCATGTGTAAAACAAGCTTCCGCCCTCCTGCAGCTTGTACTGAAGTTCACTTAGAAACGGTATATACTGATGATACATATCTATTACGGGTATCTGATTCTCTCCAAACGGGTATATTCCCATGACCGCAAAGGTCAGTATCAGCAATATCACCGGTATAAAAAAAGCAACGAAATACAATCTGTTTCTGCAAAAAAAACTTTTAAGGTTAATCTTCATCTATGTTACTTTCCTTTTCTATATAAACAGGCCTTCCTTTCGTCTCCATATACATTCTTCCTATATACTCTCCCATAAGGCTGAGTATGGCTATTATCAGCCCGCCGAAAAACAGTATAAGACATATGGTGGAAGCGTATCCGGGAGTATCCTTCCCGAAAGCCAGAGTCTTTATTATCTCAACTATCAGATATACGGCTGAACACACCGCAGTGACGCAGCCGAACACACCGGTGAATTTAAGCGGCGAAGCGGCAAAATCTATGAATCCGTCTATGGCATATTTTGTCAAACGCCATGCGCTCCACTTGCTTTCCCCTGAAAGACGCTTCACATTTTCGAATTCCACCCACTCGGTATCAAAGCCTACCCAGGCGAATATCCCCTTGGAAAATCTCTGAGTCTCAGGCATGCTCATGACAGCTTTCACCACTTTCCTTTTCATGAGCCTGAAATCCAGCACGCCGTCAGCGATCTCAATGTCGCTGTACCTGTTCATCAGCTTATAAAAAGCTCTCGCAAAAACGCTTCGGATCTTCGGCTCTCCTTTTCTTGAAACTCGCCTCGCCGCACATATATCGCACCCTGTGGCTTCAAGCTTCTCCGCCATTTTTTTGATGAGTTCAGGAGGATGCTGAAGATCTGCATCTATTATGACTGCAAGATCCCCCTTTGAGGCTCTTAGTCCTGCATACATGGCAGCTTCTTTGCCGAAATTCCTGCTGAAGGAAATGTATCTGATGTCGAAATCTTTTACAGATCCGCAGTCTCCTGCATATTCGCCAGATCCACGGCCCCATTTTTCCGCTATATTTTTTATCTTTTCAAGGGTATCGTCCGTACTGCCGTCATCTATGAAAATATATCTGAAATCATAGCCTTCCATACTTTCGAAAACGCGGCGGCTTTCCTCAAAAAAAGCATCGAGATTTTCCTCCTCGTTGAAGCAGGGGACTATGACATCCACAGATCTAATATTTTTTTCACACATCATATCAGATGATATACCTTTTTTCTCCGTCATTTTGTCTAATCCTCGGCAATCTTCAAATTCATGCCTTCAGTTTGCACCATATCATCATTTTTGTCAATAAATGCAGCTTCCAGACCTATGTCGCTGTGCTCTTCCTGCATACGCTCTATAAATTCCAGCGCCTTTTCTCTGCCGTACATGAGACAAATGGTAGAGAATCCGTCGCATATGGCCGAATTTCCCTTGTCCGCCTTTATGGTTACCGACTCAAGATCGGTATCCTTAGGGTATCCCGTCTGAGGATCTATGATGTGATGATAGACTGTACCGTCCTCCTCGAATTTTCGTTCATATATGCCCGATGTCACAATAGTCTCATCTTCCGCTCCCACCGATCCTGCCATTTCAGTTCTGTCGCTGTAAGGCCTCTCTATCCCTATATTCCACGGCGTTCCGTCGTCCTTGCTGCCGATAGTCACTACGTTGCCGCCGAGATTTACGATACCGCTCTCCACGCCTTTTTCTTCAAGGAAATCACCAGTCCTGTCGGCTATATAACCCTTTGCTATACCGCCAAGATCTATATGCGCATCAGGGTCATTCATAACTACCGTATTTCCGTCCAGAGAAACAGATCTGTAATCAACACTGCTGAGAGCCTCTTTTATATCTGCATCCGCCGGCACAGAAGGAGATTCACCGGAAAAATTCCAAAGCTCTGTCACCTCGCCTATGGTTATGTCAAACATCCCATCAGAAACTTCTCCCATGTATATGCCGAGAGCTATGACTTCGGCAGTCTCATCAGAGACCTCGACAGGCTGTCCTTTCGCATGATTTATCTTGTATATATCGCTTCCCTCAACGGTTCTGCTCATCATATTTTCATAATCCCTTATATTGTCAAAAGCTCCTTGCAGTATTTCGCCGGCTTCTTCTTCATCCATATCGTATATGGTTATCGTACAAGTTGTATTTAGGCAGAAATCCGTTCTGGAAACAGGCTCTTTATTGCCGCAGCCTGTTTGTGTTATAATTGCAAATAATAAAACTGCACTTAAAAGCAGTACTTTTACAGATGATACTCTGTATTTTTTCCATTTATTGATTTTCATAATATCTCCCGGAGGTTATGATGATAAAAAAAGCCGATATAATCCTGGCGGCTGCGCTGATCGTGATAGGCATGCTGTCTTCATATGTACTCGCCTTCGATCAGGGAAACGGAAATGAAGTCGAGATAACGACAGACGGACAGCTATTCGGCACATATCCGCTTTCTGAAGACCGCCAGATCACCGTCGAACAAAATTCACATATAAATAAGATTACCATAAAAGACGGCAGTGTTTCAATGAGTTTTTCAGACTGTTCCGGTCAGGACTGTGTGGATCACGAAGCCGTCTCAAAAAACGGGGAGATGATAGTCTGTCTTCCAAACAGAGTGACAGTGGAGATAACGGACTCGCAAAATGACGGCACAGGCGGCAGCGATGAAGGCTATGATGCGATCTCGCGATAGATGCAATCTCGCAAAAAAGACATATGATTTTAAAGGATATTCCAATGAGAGAAAAGAACAATACAAAAAAAATAGCTTTTGCAGGTCTTCTGACTGCACTTGCACTGATATTTTCATATATAGAGGCTCTGATACCCCTTGCTCCTGCGATACCGGGCATTAAACTGGGCATCGCCAATATCGTTGTGATCACTGCGCTTTACAGTCTCGGCGCCCGATACGCCTTTTCCGTAAACGTAGTAAGAGTCATCATCGCAGGACTTTTGTTCAATGGCTTTTTCGGAGCTATGTACTCCCTCGCCGGAGCCCTGCTGAGCTTTTTTACTATGCTCCTGCTTAAGAAAACCGGTATATTCTCCGTCACAGGAGTTTCGATAGCAGGCGGTGTAGCTCACAACCTGGGTCAGATACTCGTAGCTGCCGCCATCGTTTCCAATTTGCAGATTTTCATATATTTTCCGGTACTGATCATATCCGGCGTCATATCCGGTGCGATCATAGGGATCATAGCATATTTCATACTTCAAAGACTCCCTAATTCCCTATTGTCATAAAAAAAAACGCGAAGCGCACATAAGCGCTCCGCGTTTTTCTTCTATTTCCAATACTAAAGCAGCGTTAAAATCCTCTGCTTTCAAGATATTCTCCAAGTTCTCTCTCAAGGGCATCTATATCAGCATCTTTAGGCGCTCTCCTTCCTATTGGATTTTCAAATATATCCCTGATATTCTCATCGTATTCTTCAGCGCTTGCAGGGGCTGCTTTCAAATCTTTGAAAACAGGCGCGCTCCTTAAATCGCCCGCATAAGGCGCAGGGAACTCGTATTCGTATAAATGTCTCAGATAATGATCCATGAACATTGTCCCCTTCTGCCTGCATCTCGTCACAAGATCCAGATCCAAAGTCACTGTAAACGCACAAGGAGTCTGACCCGCTTCGCATAATACATTGCCCTCCGGACTGATAACAAGCGAGTTCCCGTAGAGATTTATGGCATTGAAGAATCCAGTACCGTTGGTGGATACGAGATATGCCTGATTCTCCAGGGCTCTCGCATAATGGATGTGTTTATTGAGCAGATAAAGCTCCTGCGGGTCCATGGTCAGCTTTACGAGCACTTCCGCTCCCATAAGCGTTTCGTTTCTTGAAATCTCCGGGAAATTCAGATCGTAACATATTTGCAGACCGATCTTTGTCTTTTTTTCAGGTATCTCAAATACACAATACTCATGTCCCGGTGCGCTGAACTGCTCTGCGGGCCTCCAGGGAGCCATCTTTCTGTATTTTGCTATCAGCTCGCCCTCGGGATTGAATACGATGGCAGTATTGTAGCACATCCCGTCAGGAAGCTCCTCGCTTTCCTCCGATATCGTTCCTGGTATGAAATATATTCCGTGTCTTTTCGCTATGGATGCGAAATAGTCCGTCACTCTTCCCGGAATAACATCTGATGTAAAGGATGCTATGCTCTCCACGCCGCATACAAGCTCCGGCTTATGATAGCTTTTCATAAGGTTATCGACTTTTTCCTCCAGGAATTTAAAGTTTTCCGCCGTATTGGTGGTCACCGGCATCTGAATTATTCCTACGTTTAGATATCTTCCCACTGTTAAAATCCTCCTTAATACGTCTGTTTATCTTTACATGATCCCGCATACTTTCCACAAAGGCAAACATATCACCAGGAAAATCGCAAGTCCGCAAAGCACTCTCCATGTCATTACCTTTATCAAATGCTTATACTCGATCAGTCCGAACTCGAAGCACACCAGAAATACGACGAACTCATAAGGGAAAATGTATATATCCGTTGCAAAATTAAGGGCGTACATGGTCGGAAGCGTATTCATGCCTGCATCCATCGCTATGCTTACAAAAGGCTCTGTCAGTGTATAGACGATAGCGATAGGAGTTAATATGAAGTTAGAAAGGCTGCCGAGGATGAAGGTTCCAAAGGCCATTGTAAAGGACGACTGACTGAGTACCGGTCCTATCTGCTCTATCAGAAGATCCACAAGCCCTATATCGCTCGCAACTCCGCCTACTGAGATCGCCCCCGTTACTACGAACAGCACCTTCGCATCCGACACGTTGAAATCATCTGTGGTAAGTATGCCTACTTTAGGCAGAAAGAAGAGCGGAAGCACTACTGCCGGAACGATCAGCGGATCCAGCCCCAGCTTTCCTACAAATATATAGTTCAGCACTATTAAGATGAGCACTATGAGCACCATGATCTCACGTCTTGAAATTTTCCCGAGGGAGTCCTTATCCTTCTGAAGCACTTCCCTTGCATCAAAATCCTTGCTGTCTTTGATCTTGAGCACCTTGATCACGCAAAGTACTGAAGCCACCGTCCACGCAACGCTCGGCAGGAAATTGTGCAGAAGATATGTGAGATATTCCATTGAAGTCCCCGTAAGGTCCTTGTATATGGCACTTACAAGAAAAGCATTGGACGATGGAAAAATACCTATTGACGGACCGCTCATACCGAAGAAAGCCGCAAGGCCGAGCGCCGAAGCTTCTTTACTTTTAAACGGAATATTGAGAGCACGGCATATACCCATCGCTATTGTTATGAATATAATGGCTCTTGAAAAAGAATCGGAGATCAGAAATGCAAGCGCCATACCTGCGGCGGCGAATCCCCAGATCAGACCTCTGATATTGCATTTCATCTTGAGCAGTATGCTGTAAGCCATTCTCTTTGATATGCCGCTCCTGTCGCAGGCAGTCCCGACGAATACTATCGCGATGGTATTCCATACCATGGAGTTCTGCCACGATGCAAAGGATACCTCCGCAGACGCCACTCCGCAGAACATATAGAGTATAGGGAGCGCGAGACCTGTAAGACCCGCAGGGATCACTACCGTTACCCAGCACAGAAGTCCCCATGCCGTGATAGCTATGTATCGCTGAAGTACAGGGTCTATACCCAGCGGCAACAGCATCACAACTATCGGCGTGCCAAAGGATATTATCCATTTGGCATAATCTCTTCCAGTCATTTTCTGAACTGCTAAGCTGTTTTCTTCCATAAATAGAACCTCCTTTTTTAATATGATTTTCAGTAAATGATCTTGAAATTATTCCAGCAAATGATAAACTGGTCATTTAACACCGGTAAAGCTTGAATGTTCTGACTTTACCAACTATTATGTATTTATTAAACTCTTTTTTCGTTATATAATGAAGTAGCAGCGGTTACACTTTTAAAAAAAACGGAGGATTTTATGTATACTTCAGCAAGCATGATCGGCCAGGAACATCTGTATCTGTCTCTGTCACCCTTTACAGTCATATCTTTTTTCGTTCCGGATATGCACGATTCAATGCTTCCTTATCTCGACAGCAAAAAGAAAGAGACGCTGCCGAAAGGCCACGTCTTCTATAACACAGGAGATACTACAAAGAACATATTTTATCTCAATAAAGGTATAGCAATGGAAACTATCATGAATGAAAACGGGCTGGAAAAAGACTTTCTCATAGTTCCCCCATATCCGCTTGGGTTTCACTACTGCGCTCACGAGCAGCCTATATTCCCATGTACTAAAACCTATACTGAATGTGAAGTATATCGTTTCACTTACGATGAATTTCTTTCTATGATGCAGGAAAACAAACAGCTTCTCAAATCCATACTCAAACTGATATCCCTTGATTTTCGTCTTGCCAACAGTCCCGGAATGCAGAACTACTCACTGTCCTCCTACGAAAAGGTATGCCAGACGATACTAAGCTATTTCATCGGAGCAAAATACGACCCTTACATGAAGAAGCTGAAGCTCACCCAGGAGCTTACGGCAAGGCTTACAGGAGTCCACAGAGTTTCAGCCGTACGCGCGATACAGAAGCTTAAAGCGGACAAAATCATAGCCTATGAAAAAAACAAGCTTAGGCTTCTCGATTACGAAAAGCTCTGCAATATCGCATACGAAAAATATCCTATAAAATAAAACCGCGAAACACGGATAAACCGTATTTCGCGATTTTTAAGTTATTGACAGTCAGTAAATTTCAAATAAATCAAGCCTGCGCTTCTGCCTGCTGTTTGGCGATGATCCTCGGTTTTTTCAGATTCTCGATCGCACCTACAGGACATTCCTTTGCGCACAGTCCGCATCCTACGCATTTTTTCTGATCTATTACAGCCAGGTTATTCTCTACTTTTACAGCGTCAAATTTGCAGACTTTCTGACATTTCATGCATCCTATACAGCCGTTGGAACATATCTTTCTCGTCTTCGCACCTTTATCCATCGATTTACACGTAACGAATACGTTTTTCTTTTTAGGCACCATGGAGATTATACCGTTAGGACATTCTTTCGTGCAGGCTTCACATGCCACACATTTTCCCCTGTCTATTCTTGCTACTCCGTTTATTATCCTGACAGCATCGAACTTGCACACGGCTTCGCAGTCGCCCAGACCGAGACATCCGTACGGACAAGCCCAGTTTCCGCCGTAAAACATCTTCGCCGATTTGCAGGTATGAAGTTTTTTGAGTTCTCCGATCTGACGAGTCGCATCAAGGGTACCGTTGCACATCACCATAGCAACGCGCTCTTCAACTTCTCCCGCTTCGGAGCCCATTATGCCGGCGATCTTAGCCGCCACATCAGGACCTCCCACCGGACACAAAGACGTACTCATTCCACTGTCGTTTCCGAGAGCCGCCGCATAATCAGCACAGCCTGCAAATCCGCAGGCTCCGCAGTTTGCACCAGGAAGGATTTCTTCAATCGCTGCAACTCTCTCATCTACAGGAACAAACATGAGTTTTGATGCTATAGTCAGGATTATGCCGGCTATCAAACCTATCGCTGCAACTATCACAGCAGGTATAACTATTGCTTCCATAATTCCGCCTCCTAACCGAATATACCGTCAACCACGCCTGAAAATGCCATAAACGACATTGACAGTATCGACGCTGTTATCAGAGTGATAGGAATACCTTTGAAACATTCCGGTATGCCCTTGTTGTTTTCCAGCTTTTCTCTGAGTCCTGCAAACAATACCATTGCGAGCAGGAATCCTATGCCTGCGCCGAGAGCACAGAACAGGGACTCTACATAGCTGTATCCGTCAGTGATGTTCTGTATAGTAACTCCGAGGACCGCACAGTTCGTAGTTATCAGCGGAAGGTATACTCCCAGTGAACTGTAGAGAGGCGGCATATATTTCTTAAGAGTCATCTCAACGAGCTGTACAAGAGCAGCTATTACGAGTATGAATACTATAGTCTGAAGATATCCTATATTGAATCTATCGAGTATATACATCTGTATAGGCCATGTAGCCGCAGTTGCCAGTACCATTACAAATGTTACCGCTACACCCATTCCAACAGATGAATCAAGCTTTTTAGATACTCCGAGGAACGGACATATACCCAGGAACTGAGACAGTACATAGTTATTGGTCAGGATGACTGCAAGCATTATCGATAATATTTCTGTCATTTTGCATCAGCCTCCTTTCTGTCACAGCTTCCTCCGCACATATCGGCCATCATACAGCCTTCACAGCCGAATTCTTTCTTCTTGATAGCTTTCCCCTTTGTAAAGTAATTTATTGCAGCTATCAGGATAGCAAACACGAAGAAACCACCGGGAGCCAGCATGAATATACCGGCAGGAGTTATTGACGTGCCTGCATATATCGAGATCCCGAATGCAGTGCCTGCACCCAGGAATTCTCTTATCAGTCCCATGAGTCCGAGGGCAAGTGTAAATCCTATACCCATTCCAAGACCATCAAGAGCCGAATCGACCACTCCGTTTTTAGAAGCGAACATTTCCGCTCTTCCCAGTATGATACAGTTTACCACGATAAGAGGTATGAACAAACCCAAAGATTCGTTAAGAGCAGGCAGATATGCCTGAAGCATCAGCTGCACTATGGTTACAAAGCTTGCTATTACTACTACGTAGCACGGTATCCTTACTTTATTCGGGATTATATTTTTGAGAATCGATATTACTATATTGGAACATACCAATACGGCCATCGTGGAAACACCCATACCAAGTCCGTTCATAGCACTTGTCGTCGTCGCAAGCGTAGGGCAGGTGCCGAGAAGCAGTACGAGTACGGGATTTTCCTTGATGATACCTTTCGTAAGTATACTTAATTTATTCATCACTGAACACCTCCGCATTCTTCAAACTGAGCAAGCGCTTCACCTACGGAGCAGTAAACGGCATTTGACGTTATGGTAGCTCCTGTAACGGCATCTATATTTCCATCATCCTTTATGTGAGATGCACTTGCTTCAGCTACTCCTTCGTACTGTTTGAGATAATCGGCTTCCATTGCTTTCGTTCCAAGTCCCGGAGTCTCACCGTGTTCCGTAACGGTAACTCCTGTCACCTTTCCTTCTGCATCGATTCCTATCATTACCACAACAGTTCCTCCGTATCCGTTGTATTCGGCAGTCACTGCCATACCGCTCTTGTTATCAGCTATATAACATTCCGTAACTCCGGAAACCAACTTTCCGTCATACTCGGTAAAGCTGTCACCCGAAGGCAGCACCTGCGCTCTCGCTTCATCTGCCGCCGCTTTCTGATTTTCCAATATAACAGGATTTGCAGCGCTGTACGTAGCTGCTAAAGCAAGGGTAGCCACGAGACAAATACAAACAAGCACCAGCGCCGGTATCACATTTTCTTTAAAAACGCTGTTTTTCATATCTATACATCGCCTCCCTCTGCTTTTTTAGGCATTTTATATTCTATCCTTTCGCATATCCTGTCTATGTACGGCGTAAGTATATTCATCAGCAATATTGCAAAAGAAACGCCCTCAGGATATGAGCCGAATACTCTTATAAGCATGGTGAAAAGTCCGCATCCGATCCCGAAAATAAGTTTTCCAAGAGGCAGAGTCGGGGATGTTACGTAATCAGTTGCACAGAAAAATGCGCCCAGCATCAGTCCGCCCGCACAGATATGGAAAACTGCGCCGTCGATTCCGCCCCATATCAAGCCCAGGACAAATACAGTAGCTATAAAGCTGAGCGGTATGATCGGAGATATGACTTTTCTCCATATCAGGAAAAGTCCGCCGATGGCCAGAGCCAATGCGCTTACTTCGCCTATACATCCTCCCACATTTCCGAGGAACAGATCGAGGTTGGAATAATCAACCGATGCTAAAGTCCCATCTCCATTTGAAAGCTGTCCGAGAGGTGTTGCTGACGTTACGGAGTCTATAACAGCACCGCTCACATCTCTTGCACCTCTTGCTGTAGGCCAGGTAGTCATCTCCGTAGCAAATGCTATGAACATGAAGATCCTTGCCGTTACCGCAGGATTTACCAGGTTGCATCCCAGTCCTCCAAAAAGCTGCTTTACTATGACGATGGCAAAAAAGCTTCCCACAACAGCCATCCAGTAAGGCAGTCCCGACGGAAGGTTGAATGCCAGCAGAACTCCCGTAACTACCGCACTCAGATCTCCGACAGTCTGAGGTCTTTTCATAAGTTTATTATAAAGAAATTCAAATACGACACACGCTATCACGCTTACTGCCGTAAGCAGGGCAGCCCTGTATCCGAACTGATATATCCCGACTGCAAAAGCCGGTATCAGTGCGATCAGTACGGTGCCCATGATCTTTCCTGTGTCAGTAGGCGTCACCATATGAGGCGCCGATGACACGATCAGTTTTTCATGATATTTACTATCCATTATTTATTCGCCGCCTCCTTTAAAAATCCTTTTGACATTTTATTTATAAAGCTCAGAGGTCTTCTTGCCGGACATATATATGAGCAGCTTCCGCATTCCATACATTCAGTGACTTTAAGAGCCTCCAGCCTCTTAGTGTTCTTGGTGTCATATGCCTCTGCAATAGCTACCGGCATCAGATCGAAAGGACACGCGCTGTAACATCTTCCGCATTTTATGCAGGCAGTTTCTTCCGGTATCAATGCCTGATCTCCATCGAATATGAGAATTGCATTGTTATTTTTGATCACAGGGAATTCATCTGAATATACAGCTCTTCCCATCATCGGACCGCCCATCAGTATCTTCTTAGGTTCTGCGCTGTATCCACCGCAGCTTGCAACTACATCTGCTATCCTTGCACCTATCGGCACTATTATATTTTTCGGTGATTTTACCGCATTGCCGTCGACAGTTATCCTTTTTTCAACGAGAGGCATTCCTGTCTTAAGGTACTTGCCTATGAACGATATCGTAGTCACATTTGATAAAATAACTCCCACATCTGCCGGAAGCATTCCTGCCTTTAAGACTTTGCCTGTTATCTCATATACCATTACACGTTCTGCACCCTGCGGATATCGTGCTCTCAGCACTTTTACCTCCATGTCAGCAGAATGGCCGTTTTCATCTATGGTCTTTTTCAGTGCTTCAATGGCATCCGGTTTGTTTTCTTCAACGCCTATATAAGTTTTTTTCAGATCCAGATATTTCATTATCTCGTCAGCGCCGTCGATAATGGACTGGGTTTCCTCAAGCATGAGCCTGTGGTCCGATGTGATGAACGGTTCACATTCAGCACCATTTATTATAAGCGTATCTACTTCGTCAAGATTTTTCGGTGACAGCTTTATATGAGTTGGAAAAGCTGCTCCTCCAAGACCTACTGCTCCGCTCTTGCGCACAGCTGCTATAAAGTCCTCTCTGCTGTTTACAACAGGAGGCGCTACACCTTCCCATACAGTCTGTTCCCCATCAGTTTCAACAACGATCATCTGATCTTCTCCACCCGTAACAGATCTCATGGTAGTGATATCTTTCACAATACCTGATACACTCGAGTGTATCGGCGCACTTACAAAAGCGTCCGAATCTCCTACAGGCTGTCCCAGTTTGATATGATCTCCCTTTGACACCAGCGGTTTACATGGCGCGCCTATATGCTGCGCCATCGAAATGCTGACTGTTTCAGGCAATGGCATCTTTTCACTGGCGCTTGCTGCAGTATGTTTTTCATGACTCACTTTGATGCTGTTAAGATGTTTTTTTTGCCGTGACATTTCAAAACCTTCCTTTCATTTCAGATTTTTTTTGGATTTTGGGGTATCCTTTTTGACCCTTATTCGCGTTCATTTGTTAAATTATTGTCATAAATTGCCAGACAATTCCCTCGAATTTCCAGCAAATAAGTTATTATATTTAAGTGTATTTGTCAAGAAAAATCTTCTGTAAGACAGTAAATTTCCCCCAAACATCAAAAACACCCTTGTTTGAAATGTGTACAGTGTATACAATAGCATAAAGAAAGCAGGAAGTCCACATTATTTTTTTATTTCTTATAATTATTTAAATCAAAGACTAAGGATCTCTTAAACCATATATATGTAGATATATGTAGCAACTTAATACATTTATCAGGTGAATATGAACAGATTTTTAACACACATTTTCTGTTTTTAAATCCTTGATGCATATAAGGATTTAATGTAAAATAGATTTGTTTACGGAGGGTTTAAAATGGCACAGGATAAAATAATGATTGTCGATAACGAGATGGAGATAATACAGCTCATCAGACTGTATTTATCACGAGAAGGATACGACGTCATATGGACTACCGACAGTACCAAAGCCGCAGAACTTGCCTACGAAGAAAAGCCTGACCTTATCCTTCTCGATGTGGTTATGCCGGGACTTACCGGAATAGAATTATGCGGAAAAATACGCGAACAGAGCGATGTTCCTATTCTGTTCGTAAGCTGCAAAGACCAGGACATGGATAAAGTCCTCGGACTGTCCATAGGCGGAGACGACTACATCACTAAACCGTTCAGTCCTGCGGAGCTTGTAGCCAGAGTCAAAGCTCATTTAAGACGCCGCAATATAAGCAGCGGCTCAGCTTCCGGCGAATACGAAGAAAACAATCTTCTCACGACGGGAGGTCTTGAAATAGATCTCTCCGCTCATACTGTAACTGTGGATGGAAATCCGGTACACCTTACTGCAAAAGAATTTGAACTTCTCGTACTTTTTTGCAAATATCCGAACAGAGTTTTCACAAGCCGTCAGATATTTGACAACCTGTGGAACACCTATGGTCTGGAGGACGATGTCCGCACCGTCATGGTACACATAAGCAATCTTAGAAAAAAAATAGAAATAAATCCTGAAAAACCTAAATATATACAGACCGTACGAGGAGTCGGCTATAAACTCGTATCAGATAAATAAATCCTACAGCAAATTATAACTCAACAAAGGATATTTAATAAAAAGCCATGCAATGTCAGCATGGTTTTTTATTACAAAAGACAGGAGCATTTGCTCCTGTCTTTTAAAAAGGTGTTTAAAATGTTTTGTATACATGTAAGCTGTCAAATTTATGCAGCAATATTATTGCCGCAAGCGCTTCTTAGTACTGAACCTTTATGTTCAGTTCTTTGAGTCCTGCTTCGAGACATTCGAAGAAGTCTTCGATATCCTTAGGGAATATAGCGCCCAGTGAGCAGAGTCTGAATGTAGGAAGATCGGAAACCTTTCCTGGATAGATCGTGAATCCTCTTTCATAGAGATAATCATGAACTTTAGTGAAATCCCAGTTAGGATCATTTGGATAAAGAACCGATATTACCAGCTTCGACTGCAGTTCCTTAGGAATTATAGTCTTGAATCCGAGTCTGTCAAGTCCCTTATAAAGAGCTTCCCATACGGACTGATGTCTTTCCCATTTTGCCTGTTCGCCTTCTGCCCAGTATTCTTTTATAGCCTGCTTAGTAGCATATATAGTCTGTACAGGAGGTGTGAAGTGCATTTCACCCTTGTTCTTTATGAAGTCATACTGCATGAACAGGTTAGTGTAGTACGATCTTGTAGGATAATCCTTTGAAGCTTCTATCATAGCAGTATTTCCTATTACGTAGGAAAGTCCTGTCATTGACATAAGGCCCTTCTGAGCTGATGCCATTACGAAGTCCAGATTGTCTTTATCCATATCGATAGGGATCATAGCGTAAGTCGAAGTAGTATCTACTACCATCGTCTTGCCATACTTATGAGCTATAGCGCCTATCTCTCTTATAGGATTGAGTACGCCTGTGCCTGTTTCATGGTGGCAGCAATATACAACTGCGATGTCAGGATCAGCTTTTATAGCTTCTTCAGCTTTTGCCAGATCGATAGGCTCAGTGATAGGCAGTTTAAGATTTACATGATCCATGTGGTAGTATTCTGCAACTTCCGCAGCTCTTCCGGAATATGCACCGTTGTTGAGTACGAGGATCTTCTTGCCTTCAGGTACCAGTGAGTTAACACAGGCATCGATATTTATCGTTCCGGAACCTGTGAACAGTACTGCAGTGTACTTGTTCAGATCGCCGTGAACGATCTTTACGAGATCTTCGCCCATATCTTTCATTATCTGACCGAATTCTTTTTCTCTTGGGCAGATATCAGGTACTACCTGTGCATACTTAACCGTATCGGTCGTAGTAGCAGGACCTGGATTTAATAATACGTTTCGCTTTACTTTAGGATATTCCATTTTGCTCCTCCTTAATATTCCAGCAAACTACTGTATAAAAACTTTAACTTATCATTTTATCTGAACTGCTTTTCCCTATTGTTTGAACTTTAAATTATTTTTCGCTCTGTATCAAAATCTCTCTCTTGAATCTTACATTAAGCCTTCTTCTTACCACCGCTTCCAGCTATGATAGCAGCTATTATCAGAACTACCATCACGCCTATGATGCATGTGAATACGAGATTCCAGTTGCCGCTGCTTGTAAGTACGCTGCCGAAGAATATAGCCTGTACGGAAGCTCCTATATATGCCGAGCAGTCAAGTATACCTGTAGCTGTTCCTGCGAAAGCTCTTCCGCCTACGTCTGTAGCAAACGCCCATACGAGACTGTTGATACCGTAGATGAAGAATCCTGCAAAGAACAGAAGTGCGGATGCCGCAAATCCAGGTCCTACTCCCATGAAGCCAAATACTGTGAGTGCGCCTGCTGCTGCAGAAGCGATAACCCAAGGAAGTCTCTTTCCGTGAGTTTTATCCGACAGCCACGGAATTATCAGAGCACCGAAGGCCATTCCGAGAGGACATATTACCGATCCTACGATACCCTGTTCTATATCGTAATTGAAAACTTCAACGTAGTATGTAGGTACCCATGTAAGAAGTCCGTATCTGCCTATGCTCGAGCATGCTATTATTATGAGCCATACATCGAATCTCCACTGTTTGAGCAGGTGGATGTAAGGATACATCTTGCCTTTTTCTGCAACCAGGGCGATAAGTTCTTCGTCCTGCGCTTCTCTCTCAGCGTCAGGATCAACGTATTCAGGCAAGCTGATCTTGCTTGGTTTTTCTTTACTTACAAACGGATATATTATACATACTGCCAGCATCACGATTCCAGGGCCTATGAAGCCTGCGCCCCATCCCATGTTAGGGAAGATAACCAATGACAAAGATACTGCAAATGCTGTAGTTACTGAGCCCAATCCGGAGAATCCATTAGCAAATCCTGTTGCGAATCCTCTCTTTGAGCCAGGCCACCAGTTGGACAGAAGCGCCATGCCAGGCGACCAGAGCATCGACTGGAAGTAACCGTTGAATCCCCAAAGGATAGTAATAAATATAAGACTTGACTGGAAGCCGATCAGAATATTCATGGCTGCTGATAATATCATTCCCGCCATTATCAGACGATTTACGCCAAATACTTCACCAAGTCTTCCGTTAACGAGATGTCCAAGACCATATGTCCAGAACTGAACTGATGAGAGAACACCCAGCTGAAGTGCCGTCCAGCCTTCTTCTTCCATCATGGCAGGCATGGCATATGACAGGTTTTGTCTGCCGCAGTACTCGAAACAGTAGAAGATCGAAAATGCCAGGAGTACTATCCACGACCACTTTTTGAACTTCTTATATTGTTCCGGCGTATAACCCAATAAATTTTTATCGCCAGTCATAATTCCCTCCTTAAAGTATAAATCATAAATAAAACAAAGACACGTAAAAAAGTAATAAAAATAAAATACTATAGATTTCGTTAGATTTCGTTATACGGGAAAGGTACTTCTCTTAATTAAGAGAAGTACCTTTATAAGCTAAATCAAAATCGTCATAATTTAATTGTGTCCCAACTCTTAAAGTTATATAGTTTCGATTATGCCCTGTCCCGGTCTTTCGCCTCTTCTGAGTCTTGGCTCGATCTGTCCGAATATGATTTCCGGAACATATGATACGTCAGGTACTAAGAAGTCAGGTTTAGCTGCTGCGAGCTGATCATAGTTGTTTGATCCGGATGCATAAAGACCTATAGTCCATGCGCCGGCATTGTTTCCGCAAAGCATACCAGGAGCAGTATCATCGATCTTAACTACTGACTGTACAGGTATAGCTTCCTTAGTGATTTCATAAGCTTCGAGCATGCAGTCATATACCATGAACGGTGAAGGTCTTCCAGGAACCTTTTCAGCATTAGTTACAACGTCGAACTTAAGTCCATATTTGTCTTCCAGCACTTTATTCAGAGCCAGGGAGTCTTCTTCATAGTATCCAGTGTCGCATCCAACGAGGATACCAGCTTTTCTTAACTGATCTATACATTCAACAGCACCAGGGATAGGCTTAGCCAGATCTTCGTCTACTATGTACTTCGACATGAGCGGTCTGAAAGCTGCCAGTACTGCATCAAAGTCATCTTCGTTCCAAGGACGTCCGTATTTTTCTTCCCACTGCTGTGAAATTTCAGGAAGATTGAAGAGAAGTCTCAGGTGAGTCGGCTTGAAAGCGCCCATAGGCTTTCTGATCTCAGCCCAGCTGCAGTCGATTCCGAACTGTTTGAAAGCTTCATAGAAAGGAACTACTGGAGCTTTACATCCTCTAAGGTCATCTTCCGGCCATCTGTTTCTCAGATCGCAAGGTCCGTCGCAGAATGTACCTGCAGTGTCGAGTACGGCTAATTTAACTTTTCCTGTGTAAGTTCTGTTATACATATTTTTTCCTCCTTAAAAAATATCAATCCAGATTTATTAACATAGGTTTCTTTGTAAGACTAATATAACAATTCTGATTAAAGCAGCCGTCAAGGTAACCTTTAGCTTTCATAAAGTAAATTTAAAGATAAGTTAAAGAAGGATCTCAGAGTATTATTCTGAAATCCTTCTTTAATATAAAGCAATTATGGATTTATTCTATGTCCGTACACGCCACTTCTTATATCATGCCGTCTCCTACTCCTGTAAGGAATACTTTAGTTCCCACATAGGTCTTGCTTGCCCTTCCTTCTACATCTTCCACATCCGGCAGATTCACCATCATATCGGATATGTTCTCATCTATGTTGCAGCGCTTGCATCCTGCATCCGCCAAAACGTGCTCTATGTACTTTCTTCCTTCGTGTATCGCAAAGAACATGGCTTCTTCTTTAGTCCTGTATTCGCTTCTTTCCCAAGGCGTGTTGAGTATATAGCTGTTATTATCGAAGTTTATTATTATCTCAACGCTCTCGGTCACCTGGCCTACCGCTGCTCCGTATGCGTTGGCAACGTCAGCATCTTCCGGCACTGTGACTTCGGCATTGAGAAGTTCAGCCGCTTCATTGAGCCATACACCGGCAGGAGCACCTATGGCAACCAGCGGTTTCTTCAGGCGTATCTCCGGATTTATTATAGATGAAGGTTTGCTTTTGAATGCTCTTTCCAGTATGTACATAGCCGCCGCACTGTCTCTTACGGAAATATCCTCGCCCTCGAAGTTCGCTGCCGCCTGTACGCATGTCATCGCAAGCCGTGCCTTTATCTTCCTTTCGACATCGAACAGAAAGCTGCTCACGCTCATTTCACGGCGTTTTGCCAGTATTTCTATACCTGCATAGGCTACCTGTCTGTTCCACGCATTGTATCTTCCCTGTACGTGAAGAACATCCGTAGGCGTCACGCCTATCCTCGCAAGAACACCTTCTTCAACCAGCGGAGTAAGATCTACCGTCTCCGGATCTTTTCCTATGATCTTTGCAAGGTATGTTATGCTGTGCGGTCTTTCTTTAAGTTTTTCTATTATCTTATCATCCTTGCCGGTCACTTCCTTGGAAGGTTTCTTTCCCAAATACATATAACAGTCCGCTTCCTGAGCGGAATATGTCTTCAGATCACCCACTCTGCGGAAACTCTTTATTTCATGGATCAATTCAGGATGCTCGCTCCCGGCAATACAGAGGGGTATGACTTTCTGAGGACCTATCTCAGTCTCCCCGTTCCTGCCAAGATATATCCTGCTGTCTCCGCCTATACCGAAAGTTGATATCTCCGCCGCCTGCACGCGGGTAAACCATCCTCCCACGTTGGCTCCTTCCTTCTTTATCCTTACGCTGCCTTCCGATACATCGGCTATGTCGGTGGTGGTGCCTCCCATATCGACAACTATGCCGTCACTGTTTCCTGTAAGAGCAAGTCCTCCTATGACGCTGGCAGCCGGACCCGAAAGTATGGTATCTACGGGCTTTGACTTCGCAACTTTTTCAGTCATCAAAGTTCCATCGCCCTTTACTATCATTATTTTCCCGTTTATATTCTTTTCACTGAGTACTTTTTTAGTAGATTTCAAAAGTTCGTCTATGATCGAGATAAGTTTACCGTTGAGTATGGCTGTAACGCTTCTGTGCTGGAATCCCAGTGCCGATGTCAGTTCGTGTCCGCATATCACAGGAACGTCAAGGAGTTTTTCAGCCATATGTTTTACGATCTTCTCGTGCTTTTGATTTCTGACGCTGGCGTATTCGGATACTGCTACTGCATCGATCTTTCCTTTAAGAGACATGAGTACATCTTCTATCTCTTTTTCATCTATGTCTTCCATGAGACGTCCCATGATGTCTATCTTGCCTTTTATCTTAACGCTCACAGCAGCCGGAACTTCATCTTCAAGCTCCGCTCCCATGTAAAGCAGCGCAACTTTTCCCCCTCTTCCTTCTACTATAGCATTGGTTGCCAGTGTAGTGGAAAGAGATACGAGGGTTATCTCGCTCATCCTATCGAACTTCAGCCTGTCCAGGCAGTTTTTTATACCGATCGTCAGATCGTCTTTAGTAGTAAGAGCTTTAGCTTTGCAGATTATTTTCCTGCTTGCAGAATCGACTATGACACCGTCGGTATAAGTTCCTCCGGTATCCATTCCAAGAATATATGACATCAAATCACTTCCTATCCATCGTTATCACCAGATTTTCGCCCTATTTCAGCGAATATTACCAGCTTAATAGTATACGTATACATCGATGTTTTTCAATAAGCGAAAGTGATTCTTTAAGGAATCTTTACAGTATACAGCAGGTTTAAGTCGGTCACTCACGCACTTCCGGCACTATGATAGTGTTTTTCTTGCTGACTACCATACCGCATACGATCATCATCAGACACATGATCTCCATCACAATGAAAACAGACAGATAATTATTAAAAATCTTTAAAACTTCAGGGAATATAAAACTCTCCAGGAATGCGCCAAAATATGCAAATGCGTTCAGAACACCTGCTGCGCTCCCGCTGAACACTCTGCACCCCTGATCTATTGCGTGCACCCACAATATGCCGTTTATCCCGTAAAGCGCAAATCCCGTAAAGAAGATACCTATCAATATCGACTGCGTATCATCTATCATAGGAAACATTGCCACCAGAGTACAGCTTATGGCTGCCATAGCTATGACAACAAGCCCTTTGTTGTTGAACATTTTTGTACCGGCGATCCATGTGACTATAAGAGTACCGAAGGCCATGCCCACCGGGAGTGTAAGATTTGAAAAGCTTTCGCTCAGAAGACCATCCCCGCTGCCGTTATCATAATACTGAGGTATCCAGTTTATCAATCCGTATCTGCATATACTTGAGAGCATGGCAATAAAACACCACCATATGAAATTCGTCTTCCAGAACAGGTATTTCCACGGCATTTTCCCTTCATCCATCACCCTCCTGAAGCGGGTCTCTCTCCTTACATGCCTGTCCACTTTGCCCTCATATGGCTCAAGTCCCGCATTCTCCGGCTTTTCCTTTGCAAATACAGCAAAAAGTATCACAAACAGCATAAGAACAGCTATAGGAACTATAAAGGCCCCTCTCCAGCCAAACTGAGGCCACAAAGATACTACCATGACCGGGAATATATATGCTACAGTATGAGACATACCTGAAAAGAAATTCGCTATGCCTACACCCTTTCCTCTTTCTCCTTCTACCCACCATTTGGATAAAATGTTTATTCCTCCGACCCATATCATACTCTGGAAATATCCGTTAAGTATATTTATCAGAAGGAGCGCCGACCAGTCATGCTGTATGGAAATGCACATATTAAGCACACTGGTTGCAACCCCTCCCGTTACAATCATTTTTTTCGCGCCGAACCTATCTGCCAAATATCCGTTTATCAAACTCCCCAGAGCATAGCTTGCGAATACGCTTGCCGTAACGATATCCTGCTGATGCGCCGTTATATTTATATCTCCTGCAATATACTGCATCATATTATTGACGCTAAATCGCCCGAGATACACGAAATTATACATAAATGCAAAAGCTATTAGCGTTATCCATTTATATCTGTTAAAGTTTTTTTCCATAAAAAACTCCTTTAAACTTGTATTTACAATTCTACTACTTTAATTTATCATAAAAATATCTATGATTCAAATCATAATACCACTCACTTTGCAAAGGAGCAATGTCATGTATACAATTTCCGGCTATCCTATGCTTGCATCCACCGCAACTACTCTGATGCTCAGCGTAATATTCATGCTGCTGTCAAATCAGAGCGGCAAGCGTTATATGCAGTTCTGGGGAGCTTCATGGTTCACAAGTTCTATAATATTTATCATAGACTTCTGCAGCTTCATCGACTATCTGTCAGAAATGCCTTACATAATGATGCGCCAGCTGCTGGCTTTGCTCAACGCTTACTTATTTTTGTTCGGTACGTATCACTTTTTCCAGAAAAAACTGCCGAAATATTTCCATATACTTGCTTTTTCATCAGCGATCATAATACTCTCCTACCCGGTACTCCCGGAGATCTATTCCATTGCTTTTATACCTAATATCATACTCTGCTCTTCCATGATAATCATATCGGGGTGTATGTTTATATCCATGTCATGGACCCAGAAACTTCCCGAAAAAATGCTCGCAAGTTTTCTTATCATAACCTACAGCATATACATAAATCATTTCGGATTCGCGCTGAGAAACTCCTCACTCGCCATGATAACCTACTACATAGGTCTTTTCATAATAAATCTGCTCATACTCACACTGATAATAATATACTTCAAAAAACTTCGTTTTAACGATAAAAGGAATTCTCAGAGATTCAGGCTCCTTGTGGAAAATTCATCCGACTCCATGTTTCTTTATGACTACGAACAAAAATCATTTGAATACATAAGTCCGGAAATCTCGAAACTCATAAATCTTACCGACAAACAGCTTTATGATATGCCCGACAGATTTTTCGACTATATAAACGTAGAAGAAAAAGACAAAAATATAATCAATATATTTTCACGTCCGGTCTCTGTTCCCGGAAACGGTGTGCTGTGTCTTTATAAAAACGGAGAAATAGAAAAATGGTCGGAAATACATTATATACCGATAAAAGACAGCACCGGTACTGTATCAGCGGTGGAAGGCATACTCAGAGATATAACCGAAAGAAAAAAAATGGAGGAACAAGTCAAACTCAACGAAAATGAAAAAAGAGAATTCCTTGAGAATATTTCTCACGAAATAAAGACCCCTATAACTCTTATCAAAGGCTATACGGAAAGTATGCTGGACAAATTGATACCAAAAGAGTCCACTGATACCTACCTGAAAATAATCAATTCAAAGGCAATGATGCTCACCACACTTCTTGATGATCTTGTCCGTCTCACCGATTTCACGTCACAGACTATGGAATATAAATTTTACGAACAGTCTGCGGCAGATATGTTCAGCGATCTCATCAAGCAGAGTGAATTCCACATAATCTCTTCAAACCATATTGCCAAGATCGATATAAACATCTCGCCTGACGCCATAATCATCGCAGATCAGTACAGGATGCAGCAGGTGATATTAAATATCATAAACAATGCTACACGCCATACACCGCTAAAAGGCACGATCACTGTAATATGCAGATCATATTTCAATGAAGAGCTTCTGAGTATCCATAAGGATGACTATAATATCCCTAAAGGAGAAATAGTATTCTCTGTCAGCGATACAGGAGACGGTATACCGGAAAGGGATCTGCCTCATATATTTGAACGAAACTTCAGCGGTGGAAACAGGATAAAGAAGAGTTCGGAAAAAACAGGTCTCGGTCTTTACATTTCAAAACAGATAATAACACAGCATTCAGGAAGCATGTTCGCTCGCAACAACGCCGACGGCGGCGCCGAAATATCTTTTACGATCCCTTACTACAACTGATCTATGGGCAATCAACATTGGGAATTAACTTTTTCCCGGCATCTGCCAGCAAAATCAGACGAGCCGCAGTAGGATCTGCAGCCCGTCTGATATTTCTAATAAACCTGAGTTGTCGACTTTGGTTTGCTTTTGTTTTGCGGTTAGTTTCATATAACCGTGTTGCCTATATAAAGCTGCTGCGCTGTGATGCACAGCAGCCTCTTTTACTATATAGGCGGAAATGAGGTAAGGTTTTGTTTCACATGAGTAAAATAATTTACAAAGGAGGTTAGCTATGACTAACTCCATCACTATAATACTATATCTCTTCATCAGTGTCAACATTTATTTTTTCTTTTTTTGATTTTATTTCATTTAATCCGCGCATATATCATCTCAGCAAATCTCTCATGCTCATAAGCGTTATCCCCAATGTGGATCCGTTATGCATCCACGCCGAGGCTGTCGGAGGAATGATACCGCTCACTCCTGCGCCTATCAGTGCAGTATTTATTCCCACTATGGCTTTATAATCCTTGTCGATCCTCTCCATGAGCATGCGGCTCAGCTTCTTCAGGACAACAAGTGAATAAAGATCATCTGAATCGATAGTTATATCAGATATCTCTCTTGCTATTTCTGCTCCGCTGCTCACTGCGATACCCGCATCAGCTGCCGACAACGCAGGCGAGTCATTTATCCCATCTCCTATCATTATTACTTTACCGCCGCCTGCTTTTTCTTTTTGGATGTATTCAGCCTTATCCTCCGGCAGTACTTCAAAATAATATTCATCGACACCTACACGTTTAGCTATAGCCGCTGCAGCTCTTTCACTATCTCCCGTCATCATCACAACTTTTTTGATACCTTCTTCTTTAAGCGCTGCTATCACATCAGCGGCTTCTTCCCTTATAGGATCTTCCACACAAATCACCGCCGTCAGTATGCCGTCTACCGCCATATAAAGATGCGAATACTCTGAAGGGAGCGAATCGAATACCTCTTCCTTTCCTTCCGGTATCCTGCATTTTTCATCTTCAAACACAAAATGACGGCTTCCTATGATCACTTTCTTTCCTTCTATTTCAGAAGCTATTCCATGGGCTACTATGTATTTGACTTTAGAATGCATCTCTTCATGTTCAAGCCTTCGCGCTTTTGCTGCATCTACTACCGCTCTTGCCATTGAATGAGGGAAATGTTCCTCAAGACACGCCGCTATACGAAGCATCTCATCCTCAGAACTCTCTCCAAAGCCAACGATAGATTTAACAGAAGGAACAGCTTTTGTCAAAGTCCCGGTCTTATCAAAAACTATTGTATCCGCATCTGCGACAGCCTCCATATATTTGCCGCCTTTTATCATTATCCCGTGTTCGTTTCCTTCTCGTATCGCCGAAAGAACACTGACAGGCACAGCCAGTTTAAGAGCGCACGAAAAATCAACCATCAATACCGCCAGTGCTTTTGCAGCGTTCCGCGTTATCAGCCATGCAGCAGCGGTGCCGAGCAGTGTGTATGGCACGAGCTTATCCGCTATGTGTTCGGCTCTGCTTTCAGAGACCGACTTCAGCTTATCCGTGTCTTCTATCATTTCAACTATTTTTTCAAATCTCGTAGAGCCTTTTATTTCTTTTACGATTATGTGAAGCTCTCCTTCCTCAAGCACCGTCCCCGCATAAACATATCCGCCTTTTTCTTTCTTGACTGAAAGAGGCTCCCCTGTCATTGCTGATTGATTTACCATTGCCTCCCCTTGAGAAATAATGCCGTCAAAAGGTATGACATTTCCCATATGCACAACGACAGTGTCTTCCGGATCTACTTCATCCGAAGGAACGAGCATCTGCATTCCGTCTTTGCACAGCCATACTTTATCAGTATTCAAAGACATGCTCCTGGCAAGGTCGCTCACAGATTTTTTATGCGTCCAGTCCTCCAGCAGCTCTCCTATGCCCAAAAGAAACATTATCGAACCGGCCGTCTTGATATTTCCCCGCACTATGGAAGTGGTTATGGCAGCGGCATCGAGCACCGGCACTTCTATCTTTCCCGCTTTTAAACATCTGACTCCTTCCATCACATATTTTACTGCTTTAAAACACACAAAAACGACTCTTGCCTGATAAGGCAGAAGGATTCTCCTCACTGCTCTGAAAAAAATCTTTCTCAGAATTTTATCCTGATATTCCGAACTGAGTCTGCGGTTTGAAGTCTCCAAAACCTCCTTTGGCACATCAGAGTTTTCGTAGGAAAAATCATTGAGGTATTCTGCGACCTCATCTCTGCTGCCGTCAAACAAAATTACGGCATCCGCTGTTCTCTCATAAACTTTAGCGTTTAAAATTCCCGGATGCTTCTGGAGATAATAATGCAGCCGGTCAGCCTCCTCATAAGTCATCCTGTTCTGCTTAAAATGCACACGCAGACGCCCTCTTATTTCATGTTTAATTTCATATTTCATTATTCCTCAGCCTTCTTTGCATCAGCTTTCTCTGCTGCCTTTTGCTCAGCCTCTTTTACCGCAGCTCTTTCTTCATTTATCTGTTCAGCCTCCGCTATGATATCACCAACATTCTCCTGTACTGCGCTTACAGTTTTCATAACTGAATCTTTTGCTCTCAGTCCTGCTGCAGTACAATTGGTATACACTTTTTTGGCATCCTCGCTTGCAAGCACTTTCAGACCTGCACTTCCCATCAGCACTCCGCCTACAAAGGTTCCTACAGTTTTCAAATCAATACCTGCCATGTTAAGTTCTCCTTTCGCTACATAAAAAATAATTGGTTAGTTTATATAAACTAACCAATATAAAGTATACCTTTGCCGAAAACAAATGTCAAGATCGCCCAGACCGGTCACATGTTTTATCCAAGAAAAAACCTGCAGGAATGTCCCGCAGGTTTTTGTGTTTATATTCAGTAAATCTATTTCGTGTTACTCTACTATCCTTCTTACCGTGAGTATAGGTCCGCAGTTCTTTGCATTGGTAACGCATATGCCCTTCTTCGATGTGGAAGCGTGGACTATCTTTCCTCCGCCGATGTATATACCCACATGACCGGAATAACAGATCAGATCGCCCGCTTTGGCTTCGCTGTAGGATACTCCTCTTCCTACGCCCGCCTGTGCTCCGGATGTTCTTGGAAGCGATATACCGAACTTAGCAAATACGCTCTGAGTGAATCCCGAACAGTCAGCTCCGTTGGTAAGGCTGGTGCCTCCTGCTTTATAAGGATTCCCTACAAACTGGAGTGCAAATGATGCTATCGAAGCGCCGTTGCCGCTGCCAAGCACTTCACCGCTGTAATCTGCATTCACAGTATCTTTCGGTTTCTCTTTAGTGCCTTTGTAAACTACTTCATTAACAGCTTCGTTTACAACTGCCGTATCTATAACTTCAGAAGTGAGGACTGTACCGTTAACGCTGACAACCTGATTTGTAACTATCTGGTTGCCGGATTCGCCTTCGCTCTTTACCTTTTCCTCGCCCTTGTAAAGCTCTTCATTTTCCTCATAAGTAGTTCCTGCTTTAACATCCTGTATGGAACCTACTTCTGAGCTGATCGTCACACAGAACAGAGGATCGTCCGTACTGTTCTCTTCAAGCACGTAATTCACAGCATCTTCTTCACTCATTACTACAGGAGGCTCTTCCCCTCTGCTGAGATCTTTCTCTTCGCTGCTCAGTTTCTTATCAACCGTTATATTGTTGATCTGAGCTCCGTCAGGAGAATATTCTTCCATCACTGTTTCTATAACGCTTTCGGCTGTTTCAGCGTCTTCTACAAGAAACAGTTCGTCATCTCCTGCTTTAACAACATACGGATCTTCAACTTTAGTACCATCAGCGTACACTGCGTACGGCTTTGTCAGATTAAGAACGACCGCTGATGCTGCAACGGCTACGATCACAGCAGCTGCAAGGATCATCAGCTTTTTGCGATTCCTTAAACTAGTAATCATCAGTTTCCTCACGTTTTAACTTTTATTCAGCAACAGTAACGTATAACACTCGTTAATTATACATGAAACGGCAAAATCTTTAAACACAAACAAAGTCATTTTCACATAATCTTCAAAATGTGTTCTTTCAGAATATCCGTTCACTTATCATTGAGCACATCAGTAATAATATGCCCGCAACATGATATTTTTATGTAATTTAAAGACCGTATTCTTCCGCCAGTTTGGCAAATCCAGGCATTGAATTCACGATTGTTTCATAGGAAACACAGTAGGCAAGCCTTACATATCCGGGACATGCAAACGATGTTCCCGGCACCATCAGTATATTGTATTTCTTCGCCGCTTCGCAGAATTCCGCTTCATTGCCGACAGGCGATTTCAGGAACATATAAAAGGCTCCTTCCGGTTTCACACAGTCGAATCCGCACTTCTTTAATCCCTCGTAAAGAGCTGTTCTGTTTTTGTCATAATATTCTACATCTACCTTGACATCCACACATCTGCCGATCACCTTCTGCTGGAGCGAAGGAGCATTGACACAGCCTATTATCCTGTTTGCGCTCGTTGCCGTATCGAACACCATTCTGCTGTCTTCAAGCTCAGACGGTATGACAAGATAACCTATTCTCTCTCCCGGTATGGAAAGGGATTTGCTGTACGAATAAGCCACTATAGTATTGTCATAGTACTTCGTGACATAAGGCACCTGTCTCCCCTCGTAAGCCAGCTCTCTGTACGGCTCATCGGATATCAGGAATATAGTGCTGCCGAATTCCTCCTGCTTCTTTTTCAGAATATCAGCTATTGCCTTTATGGTATCCTCGCTGTATATGACCCCCGTAGGATTGTTAGGAGTATTTATGATCACAACACGTGTCTTGTCTGTTATGAGCTTTTCAAAGCTTTCTATGTCCGGATAGAAAGTTTCTTTGTGAGTAGGCGCCTGCACCACTTTACCGCCGTAATTATCCACATACCAGTTGTATTCAAGAAAATACGGAGCGAATATCACTGCTTCTTCTCCCGGATTGAGCACAGTTTTCAGCGCTACGTTCAGTCCGCTCGCTGCACCGACGGTCATAAGGATGTTCTCATGGGTGAAAGCAGTATCAAATCTCCTGTTGAGAGACTGTGCTATCGCTTCTCTCACATCTTCAAATCCTGCATTGCTCATATATCCATGGAGCGTTACAGAATCTTCTTCATCGAGCAAATCTATTATTGCCTGCTTTATCTCTGCCGGTACCGGAGCGTCGGGATTGCCCAGGCTGAAGTCGAATACATTCTCTGCACCGTATTTGGCTCTCAGTCTGTCTCCCTCCTCAAACATCGTCCTTATTGCCGAGTTGTTGGCCATGACCGGTTTCATTTTATCTGCTATCATAATATGCTCTCCTTTAAAGTATCATATCTAAGCTCTTATATTTCAGCGTCCTTAACTGATTCGAATTCTTCCACGATCTCCTTGGACGGCTTGGATACAAGGCTGAATATTATTATTGCAAGAGATGAGAATATAAAGCCCGGTATTATCTCGTATATATCGAATACGCCGCCGGAAAGATTGTACCAGAGCAGATCCGTTACTCCGCCTACGATCATTCCTGCTATAGCGCCCGAAAGAGTCATCCTCTTCCAGAAAAGAGCGAACAGGATCAGCGGACCGAAGGTCGCTCCTATGCCTCCCCATGCGCAGGAAACGAGATTGAATATGGAGCTGTTAGGATCGAGTCCCAGGAATATAGCTATCACCGATACCATTATAACGGCAACTCTGCTCACCCATACAAGCTGCTTGTCTTCAGGATCTTTCTTGAACAATATGGCATATATATCTCTCGATACGGATGATGCCGTAACAAGGAGCTGTGAGCTCGCAGTACTCATGGTAGCCGCCAGTATGGCTATGAGGAGTATTCCCGCGATCACAGGATTGAAAAGAGCATCTATCATTTCCATGTATACAGTCTCTCCGTCAGCAAGATCCGGCATGAACGCTTTTCCGACTATGCCGACACATACGGCAGCTGTCAGCGTAAGCACTACCCATACCATCGCCATTCTTCTCGAAGTCTTTATCATCTCTGAATTTTCTATCGCCATGAATCTTACAAGGATATGCGGCTGACCGAAATATCCAAGACCCCAGCCGAGGGCAGACGCCAAAAGAAGGCTGTCTATCGCTCCGCTTTCCGTCTTAGGGAAGAAGCCCAGCGTCTCAGTGGTAAGCTCCGACAGCTTCATAGCTACCGCATCTATACCTCCAACGTGGAAACATGCTACTACAGGCACTATCAGAAGCGCAAAGAACATTATGATACCCTGGATCGTATCCGTCCAGCATACCGCAGTGAATCCTCCCGTCGCCGTATACGCCAGTACGATTATTGCAACGATTATCATACCTACAGTGTAGTTCATATCGAATACCGTTGTGAACAGTTTGCCCCCTGCCACCAGCTGGGATGATGTGTATACCAGAAAGAATATTACTGTGAACACGCCTGCGACCATTCTGAGGATATGCTTCTTATCCCTGAATCTGTTTTCGAAAAAGTCAGGAAGTGTAAGGGCATTTCCTGCCACCTGCGTGTATTTTCTCAGTCTTCTCGCTACGAACAGCCAGTTGAGGTAAGTACCAAGGGCAAGGCCCACTGCTGTCCATATAGCTTCCGATGTTCCTGCATAGAGTATATACGCAAGGCCCGGAAGTCCTGTCAGCAGCCAGCCGCTCATATCCGATGCCTGAGCCGACATGGCAACTGCGATAGGCGGGAGCTTCCTTCCTCCCAGTATATATTCCGACATATCGTCATTCTTGTTGTAATATTTCATGCCTATGGCGACCATAATGAGCAGATAAACTACGAATATGGCGCCAATGATAATCGTATCCATTTCTTCCTCTTCTCCTTGATGCTTTATTTCTGTATTTTATCTATACCCATATATGGACGCAGCGCTTCCGGTATTATAACTGAGCCGTCTTCCTGCTGATAATTTTCAAGTATGGCTGCTACCGTTCTTCCTACTGCAAGTCCCGAACCGTTGAGGGTATGAACGAATTCCGGCTTTCCTTTTCCTTCAGGTCTGAATCTTATATTGCCTCTTCTTGCCTGGAAATCTTCAAAATTGCTGCATGAAGAAATTTCAACATATCTTCCGTAGCTCGGCATCCACACCTCTATGTCATATGTCATAGCAGATGAGAATCCAAGATCTCCCGTAGAAAGCCTTACGACTCTGTACGGTATTTCAAGTCTTTTGAGAACTTCCTCCGCTGCTTTGGTGAGGGACTCAAGCTCATCGTAGGAAGTTTCAGGTCTTACGAATTTTACCAGCTCTACCTTATTGAACTGATGCTGTCTTATAAGTCCTCTCGTATCTCTTCCGGCAGATCCTGCTTCCTTTCTGAAGCAAGGAGTATATGCCGTGTAGTATATAGGGAGGCTGTCTGCGTCGATGATCTCATTCATCCTCAGATTTGTAAGAGGAACTTCCGCCGTCGGCACGAGGAAAAAGTCCTTTGCCGGAACGTGGAACATATCGTCCTCAAATTTCGGAAGCTGTCCTGTTCCCGTCATAGCGTCTCTGTTCACCATAAACGGAGGCAGTATTTCTTTGAAGCCGTGCTCTTCCGTATGGAGGTTGAGCATGAAGTTTATTACCGATCTTTCAAGTCTTGCTCCAAGGCCCTTATAAACGGTGAATCTGGTGCCGGATATTTTCGCAGCTCTTTCAAAATCCAGTATATCCAGATCTGTTCCTATATCCCAGTGAGCCTTCTGTTCAAAGTCGAATTCCCTCGGCTCGCCCCATTTTCTCAGCTCTACATTTGCAGAATCATCTTCTCCCTCCTGCACATCTTTGTAAGGAGTGTTGGGAATATTGAGCAGCGTCTCACGAAGCTTTGCCTCAACTTCGCCAACCTCTGCATCGAGAACCTTGATCTTTTCAGACAGCGCCTTCATTTCCGCCATGAGCTCTGTAGTATCCTGCCCTTCCTTTTTCATTTTAGGTATCTGCTTTGAGGACACGCTCTGCTTGTTTTTCATCTGCTCTACTTCAGCCAGCAGTTCCCTTCTTTTTTTGTCATAGACGAGCACGTTGTCTATCCCAAAGTCACCCTGTTTTCTCGATTCAACGGCTTTTTTCACGTTGTCGAAATCTTCTCTTATTCTTTTAACATCCAACATTTCCGCTTCTTCCTCCGTAATATTATTAAAAATCACTCAACCGCATAAAACGATCTCTAAAACAAATTCTTTCTGTAGATTATGTAGAGTCGGTTGAGCTCTTCAACCTTTTTCTGCATATCCGTCTGAAGTTTTGAGGCTGTCTCATAATCCCCCTTATCGAGGGCTTTCACTATGCGTGTCAGAAGGCAGTACTCGTTTAGGATATCTCTTCCGAGATAATTTCTCAGTTTCTGTATCTTTTCCCAGTAATGTCTGTCGTAATCGACACACTCTTTGTCGTTGTGTCTCTTTCTGCATCTCCTTATGAGATCCATCACATCCGGCACTATCCTGTTGTGAAGCTCCGTCGCCCACTGTGCCAGAGTTGCTTCTTTATATGATTCCAGCGCCATCTCCGTCATTACATCGTCGCGCTTGAATATCTCGAGTTTTTCAGGATATAGATCAAAGGCTCTTATATTCTCCCAAACCGTCCTCGGTGCTTTTCCGAAATATTTATCTCTCTCTTCCTCTGTGTATTCATCGAATACATCCAGTTCGCTTCTGTAGACTCTATCTTTTTCGAGATAGAAATCTTCTTCACCGTATTCCTTCGAAATGGAATTTTCAAGCTCTTCAGGAGTCTTGTGATGTTCGAGGGATTCCTTTATGCCGTCCAGCATAGCCATATAAGATGCAGCAAGCACCAGGTAAGTGTTGCTCTTCGGATTCGGGGATCTCAGCTCAAATCTCGTTGCCAGCTTATTTCCAACCTCTCTTACAAGACCTACCAGAACCGTCCTGTTTCTTGAAGGCATTTTTGCGCTGTGTCCGAGAGATGTTACCGTACATACAGGAGCTTCATATCCCGGTTTCAATCTGTTGAAGGAATCATTGCTGGAACTCACGAAAGGATTTATCACATCGTAATTTTTCAAAAGCCCCATCAAAGCTCCGAATCCTATCGGGCTCATAAACTGATTTTCGGCATCCGCCGGAGCGAAAAGATTTACTTTTTTTCCGTTCTTGAGCTTGGCCGCCACTCCCATGTGAGTGTGCTCACCGTTTCCGGCAACTCCTTCCATCGGCTTTGCCATAAATGTAACTTCAAGGCCGTACATCCTGAATATGTCTCTGACTACATACTTTATCTGATTTTCGTTATCTGCAGCCTGTATCGCCGATGAATACTTCCAGTCTATCTCAAGCTGTTCCATAACATGGTCGTAGTTCCCGGAATTGCCCAGTTTTGCCTTTACTCCGCCCACTTCTTTGTGGCCCATCTCCATGCTGAATCCGTATTTTTGCAGTACCAGCATAGCTTCTTCCAGAGCAGTTCTTACAGGACCTGTCGTTCTTTTCCAGTACTGTTCTTTCAGCATCTGCGCCGTTGAGAGCTGCTCTCTGTCCGCATCATCGTCGGGAGTCTTTACCCAGAATTCCAGCTCAGTAGCTGAAGTTATCACTATATCATCTATTTCGTCAACATCATCTATATCCAGGTACTCGAACACGTACGGGTTGTCTTTCAGAAGTTTCATCAGGTCATTTTTGAAATTGCTGATGGCATCTCTCAGTATTACCCTCGATCCTACTCTCTCAGAATCGTTGTGTACAAGGGACGAAGGTATCCTGAGCGTACCTACCGGCAGACCTGTATAGGGGTCCGGATAATTGAAATTGTGATCCACGAACCAATTTACCGTGACGTCCGGTATTATATCGACTTTGGCGTTGTTGAGCTTCGCTATCTTAGGAAGCACTACGCTTGAGCCGTCAGTCTGCACACCGTTTTTAAGGAACTTTTCTATATCTCCGAGAAATTCCTCCACCGGTATCTTCTCGTCAGTATCATGTCCTCCTATATCTATTCCTACAAGGGAAACGAATTTCACTTCCGGATGCTTTTCAAGAACCGCTCTTATATCCTCAGGACTGTGTTTGTCCGCCGGAAGAGTATACAGCATCTTATCCAAATCATACGATAACATATCGTCACTTCCTTTCTTGCCTTTTCTTTTATATGTCTGAACGGACCTGCATCACAAGCAGGCGTATAAAACAATTCAGAACATCCTGTTCCGTTGTGCGCGGAAAAGAATGTCCTGAAAATAATTTTATTGTATTCTGAAGTTTTGCCTCATAACACTTAAAGTCTGCATGACCTTTACTGGCCAAGCATATTCAAATAGTTTTCAAGCTCACTCAGGTATTGGCCGTATCCCGCCCAATCGCCGTTCTGTGCTGCTTCCTGAGCATTGCTGAACGCTTCCTGAGCATTGGATATTATTTCTGACTGGCTCATGGATTCCTGTGAGCTTCCGGCAGATCCTTCACTGCTGCTTTCACTTCCCGGACTCTCCTCTGCGCTTCCCTCTCCAAACAGAGAATTGAGAGCTTCCGCCAGAGTAGGCTCATATGCTATCCTGTCTCCGTACGCCACGATGACTCTCTTTACTTCAGGTATGCTCGAATTCGTTGCCTCAAGGTAAACCGGTTCTATATAGAGGAGCGATTCTTCTATAGGAACGATGAACATATTACCTCTGCTGTAATTGGATCCCGAAGAATCCCAAAGAGAGAATTCCTGTGAGATCTCCGTATTCTGGTCTATCTGCGCCTCTACCTGCATAGGTCCGTATACTGTCCTGCTCTTAGGCATCTGATAAAGTATCAGCTCTCCGTAGTTATCTCCATCGTTCCTCGCCACCATCAGTCCCATGAGATTATTTTTATCTCTCGGCGTGAACGGAATGGAGTTTACAAATTCAGCGCTTTCCTCACCCGGAAGCTTCATTATATAGTAGTTAGGAGTCATGGCCTGTTCTTCCATGCCGTATATTTCATTTGCTATCTGCCACAGGTCTTCATTCTGATAGAATACCTTGACATCGTTCATGTGATATCTCTGATAAACCTGTGCCTGTATGTTAAGCAGCGTTTCCGGATATCTTATATGATCTTTTATAGCGTCAGGCATTGAATCAAAGTCCTTGAACAGATCAGGATATATCTTTGCAAAAGTCTGAGCTATAGGATCAGTATCATCTACTATATAGTAATCCGTAGTTCCGTTGTATGCATCTATGACAACTTTTACCGAGTTCCTTATATAATTCGTATCAGAATTGCTACTGTAAGGCTCGGAATAAGGATATCTGTTGCTTGATGTATAAGCATCGATTATCCAGTACAGCTTACCGTCTACCGTTATCATGTACGGATCATCGTCATACTGTAAATACGGCATTATTTCTTTTACTCTCTCGGAAATATTCCTGTTTATGAGTATCTTGGAATCGTTGTTGACATTGCCTGAAACGAGCAGATTCACGCTTCTCTCTCTTATTGAGAACATCAGCTTGTTTATGAGATTGAGCTTAATTCCCGCATCGCCTTCATACTGAGTATACTTGTTGCTGTTTCCGTCAGGATAATCAAACTCATCTTCGGAAGTGTTCACCAGCACATAATCGTTGGTCATCTCACCGTAGTATATCTCAGGTCTGGTCACATTTATCTCCTCTGCCGTAGATTCAGGAGGTATGCCTCCTATAAGTACATCCGGCTGTCCGCTTTCAGTTATCTTATCTACTCTCGAAAGAGTTATTCCATAGCCGTGGGTATATTTCAAATGTCTGTTGAGCCAGGTGTCGCTTATTCTTTCTTCATCTATTTCTCTCGCAGACAGGAACGTCTGTGTATATTCCCCGTTCACGTAGTATCTGTCGATATCGACATCATTGAAGGTGTAATACTGTCTTATACTCTGTGTCTGATTATAGAATGTCTGTGCCGGCTCATAATCGTTGATCCTTATATTTGATATGGTATCCGAGTTATTTGCTATGTCTTCGCTGGTCAGATCCGAAGTAGCCGCAAAATCTCTCGTATCCACATTGTTCAGTCCATACGCATCCTGAGTAAAGTCTATATTGTGCTCAAGGTACTTGCTTTCTTTGTTGATCTCATCAGGGTTTACTATCAGATTCTGTACTCCGATAGCCGCTCCTATGCCCAGCACTCCTACAGCTATCATGATAACAGGCGATATAAGCGCCGGCTTGAGCTTTTTCCTCTTCATACCGAACACTACGCCTATGGCCGCTAATACCGAAAGCGCCATTATTATCCTGTATACCCACAGAGTCACGTTCACATCTGTAAAACCTGCTCCGTATACTGCACCAGTACTTCCAAACAGAAGATCATACTGTTTGAGGAAGAAATGTACTCCGACCATAAGGAAAAACAGCACACCGACTATGATAAGCTGCTTTTCCGCTATGGAAAGCAGTATTTTGAGATTTTCATTGTCAAACTGCCTGTGCGTTCTCGTTTTTCTCTTGAACGGCTTCTGCCTTCCGCCTGTAAAGTTCCTTGCGAAATGACCGAACATATCGTTTATATTGTCAAATCCGCCTCCGAACTGGCTCTGTTCCGTAGTTTCATCCGCAGTATCTTCTTCATATACGGTATCATCCGTAACGTTTTCAAATACCTGCGGCGTCCTGACTGAAAGCAGCACAGTGTAGTAAATAAAAGTAAGCGCCGCAAAAGCTACCAGCAGCACTATTACCAGCTGATTCAGCTCCTCTATAAAATCAAGTCTGAAAACGTAAAAGGAAATATCCTTGCCGTACAGCGGATCGCTTTTCCCAAAATCAGTACTGTTTGTAAACTGCAGCATCTGGAACCACAGCTGGGTAACTGCGAAAAATGTAGTTACCGCTCCGTATATACCGGCAAGTCCCCAGGATATAAGGTTTAATTTTCTGTGATCTGTCACTTCATCCGATGTTACCTTCTTAAAATATCCTCTCTTGAGAAATTTGAGATAAACATAAGCCAGAAAAGTAACTATTATAAATGTAGGTATACCTATTTTGAGCTGTGTAAAAAGCTTTGTGAAAAATACCGATACGTAATCCAGCTCCCTAAACCACAGGAAATCGGTTATAAAGCCTATAAGGCATAAAAACAGGAGAATTATAACTATCAAAGCAATGACTACTTTAGGCCATATCCTTCCTCTTTTCTTTTTTTCTCCCACACCGTTCAATTTGTTCCTCCTTTAAACTTCATAGCAGGCTGACATCTTCAGTACGAATTCTTTTTCCGGGTACATGGAATACACTTTTTCGGTAGTCGTACCCCCAATGGTCTCCCTTACCCACACGTAATAATGGCTGCCTGCCTGTCTTATCTCCCCTATCTCCAGCTTTGAAAAAGCGCCGTCCGTCCCCTGGTTTGAAAGAGCTGCGGTCTCGCTGTACAGATCGGACTCTGCATCGATAAGACTCAATACCTCTTCATCTCCGTTGTTCATGAGATTATATTTCTGCGATTCAAACGCTATTATTTCGCCTACGACCTGTTCATCATAGTATACAGGATAATTATCTTCATCCCTGCCCCATTCTACTTGAGTCATAGGCTGTGATAGGACCAGGTCCGATATATCGCTTTCGCGTTCCTGATCATATTGAAGGTCTGCACTGTAGACTATGCTTTCTATATTGTTATCAGCATTCTTATCTTTCTGAGCGTTTATCAGATCGGTCTTGTCTTCCATCGGCTCTGTTCTGACCTGCGCTGCTATAACGCTGTATTCAGTGTCATCTCCCGTAATAAGCTGAATGACCTTGTTAAGCTGAGAATCTATGAACTCTGCCGCTCTGCTCTGAGGCGCTATGAATTTTATACCCATACCCACAACTTCAGCCGCGAGTATTATTATAAGTATTACAAGTACTATCTTAAGAGCAAGTCTTCCTTTTCCGCAGGATTCTTCTTCATCGTATTCATCATCTTCAGATACGCCTTTTTTCTTTCTCGCCTTTGCTTCCTTCGCCTGCTGTTTTTCAAGACGTTTTCGTTCTTTTTCCCTCTGCTTGAGTTCTTTTTTCGAAAGCTCTGATTCATCTTCGAAGTCATCTGAGTAAAACTCATCCATTGCGGTTCCGGCAGTTGTATCATAAGCGTTTGCTCTGCGTGCCTGCTCGTCTTTGTATCTTCGCGCTTCTTCATCGCCGTAGCTGTCAAAATCATTTGCTGAAAAGTCAGCTGCACGAGCGCCGCCGTTTTCCATCACCACCGTATCCTGCAGTGCCGGATTCGTTGCGCTGCTCACTGCGCTGAACTGTTCATGAGAAAACTGCTGAGTTTTCTCCATACCCACCGGCGATACAGGCTCATCCTGGAGATTATCCTCTTCCTCCAGTGCAAGCTCTTCAACATCGTCTCTGAAATCTATAGGCTCTGCTTCTGTCATCGAATCAGCGCTTACCTCGTCGACATCAGACGCCGCCGCTACCGCTGCTCCTGCTGCAGCTGTTCCCGCAGCTGCAGCCGCATCCAGACTGTCGAAAAACGCATCATCTGCATCTTCGTACTGTCTGCCGGCTTCTTTTTCTATAGCACGCTTTGATACTACTACTGTATCATCGCTCACTCCGGAGAGTATCGCTTCTTTATCTACTGTCCTCGTCCTGCTCAGATCTTCGGCATCTCTGCCTACCGACCTCTTCGCTTCCTTTGCAGAATCCGCTCCTGTGTCCTCATAATCTGCAAAGAATTCGTCCCTTGCGCGAGCCATTTCATTTATCTGATTTTTCGTTGCTATATGAGCTTCTTCTACTTCTTTCCTAACATGAGGGGTCTTCATGTCTGCAGCATGTGCTGCTCCTGCCGCAGCACCGCTTCTTAGACCTGCAACTGCGGCTTTTATCTTCGCCGCTTCCTCTTCTCTCATCCTTGCCGTCTGTTCAAGCACCTTTCTGGCTTCTTCTCTGGCAACGGCCTGATTTGCCTGTTCGGCAAGCTTCTGTCTTTCCTCTTCAAGTTTTCTCTTGGCTTCAATGTCAGCCAGGCGTCTTCTCTCCTGTTCAGCTTTGAATCTGGCTTCTTCTTCAGCCGCAAGTCTTGCTTCCTGCTGAGCTCTTATCTTGGCCGCTTCCTGAGCTGCCTTGAGATCTGCTTCAGCTTTCAGTCTTGCTTCCTCTTCTGCTCTTACGCGAGCCTGAGCTTCCGCTCTCTGCCTTGCTTCCGCTTCTGCCCTGATCCTCGCCTCTTCCTCTATTTTTCGCTTTGCTTCTTCCTCTGCCTTTATTCTGGCTTCTTCCGCAAGTCTTGCTTCTTCGGCAGCTTTAGCTTTTGCGATCTCTTCCAGTCTTGCCGCCTCTTCAGCAGCTTTTATCCTCGCTTCCTCTTCGAGCCTTGCAGCTTCTTCAGCTGCTTTGGCTTTGGCTTCTTCCTCAAGTTTCTTTGCCTCAGCTTCCTTTCTTGCCTCTTCTATGGCCGCAAGCCTTGCTTCCTCTTCAAGTCTCTTCGCTTCTTTTTCCGCCTCCTGAGCTTCTATCCTCTGAAGCACATCTGATTCAAAGGCTTTCGGCTGATACGGCTTTACTATCCCTTCAGATTCAAGGAACTCTTCCATAGTCGAATTTACAGGTCTTGATTCAAATCGCTCGTTTGCCCTGGCCTCCGCCTGAGACAGTTCGCTTTCGATGGCGTTGCCGGACTTTACTCTGTTGTATTCCCTGTCCAGAAGCTGCTGAAATTCTTCATTCTTTTTATTGAAAGTATAAAACTTATCTATTCTTTCCGCCGCACTCATGGACTCTGCGTCCTTCTGCGGTGATGTTTCTCCGAATATGGCGTTTTCAAGATTTTCGCCGGTCAAAACTTCTTCCGTGCCCGTATCTTTATGTAAATCTCCCGCAGTCGGAACATCTGTGCCGGATTTTCCCTCTATTCCTGCGCCGATCGCTGCATCAGTCCTTGCATCAGGAATATCTCTCGGATCAGCATTCCAGTTAAAATCTATATCTTCCGTCTTCCCAACGCTGTTTCTGTCGGGATACTCCGATACATCCCACTGGAATTCTTCAAAGGATGGCCTTTTCGTTTCTTCTGTATTTTCATCTTTTGATACACTGCCGCCAGTCTTTGCAGCATCAGCAACACCATAGGATGCCGAAGCCATCGAAGCTGTCTTTTCTGTATCCGGTCTCTGATAGCTGTTTTCCGAAGCCTGCACCGGTGCGGCTTTCGGCACTGTGTCTACCGGAGTTCCGCACTGGCTGCAGAATTTAGAGCCATCTGCGATTTCACTTCCGCAATTTTTACAATACATAAGTTCCTCCTTCTGGATTTACTCTTTGATCAGCATATCCAATTCTTCTGATGTGTATTTCTTTCCGCTTCTGCCAACATCATGGGCATGAGATCTGCGCCCCTCCTGCTCATGATACGAACTGTAATTCTGAAGTTCAGGGGTGATCATTTCATCGAGAGCTCCCTGCAGCTGATCTTCCCCATGGCTGCTTTCCGTTTCATCTTCTTCGCTCTCTATAGGTATTTCAGGCATTTCTATCTCAAAATCGTCTATTTGCGATATATAATCCGCATCATCTTGACCGGAATCATATCTTTCCGCCTCGTCCTGCATCTCCGTCTCAACGCTCTCTGCTGCTGCACCGGGATCATTCGGCACCGTATCTTCTTCCGCCTCTTCGATATCCGGCATGTATACTTCCGCAGAAGCCGCCACTGCCTCTTCCTTCTTTTCATCTTCTGAGTGTATGAAGCTTCCGCCGCCATCGGCTGTATCGCCTGTATCGGTCTTTATTGGACTATCTTCCTCGTCTGCCCTTGTCCATGCAAAGGGGTCTATGCTTCTGGCTCTTCTGCGGGCATTTTGATAAGATCGGCTGTTCCCGTCATATTCCCGCAGAGCGTCTCTCTCAAAGCCGCTGTTTTCAGGAACGGATCCCAGACTGCCGGCATCGCCTGCAAGCTTGTCTCCGAGCTTTTCGAGATTTGATTCTATGGCACGTATGCTGTCGGTACGTATTTCGGTTTCCCGCTTCCAAACCATAAATGTGACCACGCAGACCGTAACAAAAAAAACCAATGCAACGACGACGATTATAATAATTGTCGTCATACTACCTCTCCTAAAAAATACTAAGTTTTCTTGTTCTGCTTGATTTGTTGCATAACTATCCGATATTATAGTCTCAAATATTATACTATAACTGGATTGCAATTTCAAACGTATATGTAAAAAAGTGTGAAAAACTAAGGGGTTTCGCTCGTTTTTCGTCAGAATAACAAATTTTTTTACTGCAAAAAGACAGAACGCATATGCGTTCCGTCTTTTCTCTTAAACAATTCTTCAATAAGCAGTCATACCGATCTGCATACGGCGCCTTGCTTTTTCAAAAGCCTTATTTGTCGTTCACGTCTTTTCCATCGATTTCAACATTTTGAGACTGTTTCTCAGTCATGCTTTCCGACTGCTTTTTACCACGCTTCTGTTTTTTGACCGCGCTTGTTTCTTTATTATTTTTCATCTTCATTTCCTCCTCGATATGTATTGTGCGCAGACACCATGATTTATATGCCGCACAGCTTAAATAAATCGAGGAATTTTGCAAAAAACGATCATCCTATCTCATCGAACAGCTTTTTATATATGCCAGGTCTGTAATCAGGTCCGCCGCCGTAAGGATTATCCGTACACTGATGTCTTACTGCCAGCGAAAGATCTATAGTGCAGATATGCATCTTGTTCTGATAATCGTCCACATCTCCGATGTAGGTGGCTACTTCCACTTCTTCAAAAGCGTTCGTCTTAGGACCTATGACATAGCTTCCTCCGCCGCCGTACAACGATCCGTCCCAGCCTGTGACATTTGAGCTGGCGATAAATATGGAGCTGGTTAATACGAGGTATTCCAAGTGAGGCGCGTAACATCTTTTCCAGGCGTATCTGCTGCCTTCATTAGGGACCTCTTCTGCCGCAAAAGTAGGATTAAGATGCAGCCTGGAGCCTTTCCATACATAATAGCGCACAAGCTCAGGGAACTGATAATTATCGTAGCATATGCCGAGAGATATCGGACCCCATTTCGTATCGAACATGAAAGGCTCGTCGCCTTTAGCGCTCCAAAGATTGTCCACCGCATAGAGATGTATCTTCTTGTATATTCCAATAAATCCTTCCGGTCCCAGAACGGCCGCAGCATTATATATGACTGTATCTTCAGGCTTCTCTTTGTACGGGAATCCATATACTATTTCTATGTCAAGAACTATAATGAATATCAAGCCTTACAGGGAAAATATACCATTAAGATCCCGCCTCGATTTAACTTTGTACAAATATCTTTGCTTATCAATAAATTTTACTTGCATTTAATAAACAAATTTTGTATAATCATTTGTGCGGGAATTAAAAGGGCTGTCTGCTAAAAGCTGTGGCTTTAATGAAAGCCGTTGAAATTCCTGGTTTTAAATAAGATATCATATGCACCATTAGCTCAGCTGGCAGAGCACCTGACTCTTAATCAGGGTGTCCAGGGTTCGAACCCCTGATGGTGTACCAAGAGAATCCTCAAATGCATTGAAAACAGGGCGTTTGAGGATTTTAATTTTTTGAGATTTGTTTACATAATGTCCATCT
>JABLTR010035512.1_pt1 | contig 76253 bp, 72 predicted proteins | sample 7160071 | NCBI WGS metagenome assembly JABLTR01 (sample SAMN14651230, study PRJNA627086) | human gut metagenome | isolation source: feces | host: Homo sapiens | reverse complement strand
TGAGCAAGCGAAAAGCCTTATACAGATAAGGTTTTACAATGACTCAATTTCTCCGGTTACTAAAATGGATATTCAAAACTAGCTGGCATTGTATCTGTTTTACAATGACTCAATTTCTCCGGTTACTAAAATTAAGGTCAGTAGAATCTTTGTGAGATTGAAGTTTTACAATGACTCAATTTCTCCGGTTACTAAAATTCACCCTCTTAAAGCTTTTCCTGTCGGCAGTTTTACAATGACTCAATTTCTCCGGTTACTAAAATGCCAAATATGCGGCACACGCGTCCGCATACCACAAAATATTGACATTTTTAAATTTTAACCTTGAAGATTGATTCATAACGATATTATACCACACTTTATGCATTAAAGGAATTTCATTTCAGGAATTTTAAGGCCGACAGGCTCATTCACTTTCAGACACTCCGACTGATTTATGAGCTTCTCGGCTATATATCCTCTGACATCAAACGCATACGATTCTCTCCCCACGTTATGCAGAAATGTCATAAGCATATTTTTAAATTCTTCATCCGAGAATTCATAATTAACAGGGTAATTAAATTCAATGTAGTTTTTTATTTCCTCGTATTCAGGCATCGAATATACTATATCGTTGATACAATTTATGCCCTCAAAATATTCTTTTTCGAGAAAAACGTATCCGTCGATGCTTGTCGACACTATAAATCTTATATCCGATTTCTCACAAACCTCGGAAATCATTTTCATAATATGGTTATATTCCTTCACCGATACGAGGTGATCGAGGTTATCAAGAATAATCAGCTTTTTTTCACCTTCTTCAGATTGGATCTTTGCTAAGAGAAGAATATAGTTTTTAATAAGTTCAAAATCAGAAGCATTTTCAATTACACGTTCATCCGACATCTGTACTTCGCTTTCGTATATTATCCCAGTTATATCACTATCGTTAAAAACAAACTCCATGTTGCTTTCTGAATCAAAAAAATCTTTCTCCAGTTCGTCATATATTCTTACAAGACACTCCCTTATATTTTCGATTTCCCTTTGACAATACAGCCTATTTATAATGTTATCCAGTCGCTGTTTAACAAGGCTCGTCCTGCTTATGCGGAATTCATCCTCTATATCGTCTCTTCCTCTCACCGTTTCTACATCAAAATATTCACGGCCAGCCACATTGCCGTCTATCAGTATATTATCTTCCATATCCGCTTCATAATCCTTATATCTGGACGATGAGAAGTGTTTGGATAATGAGTTTATTATGAAGCGCTTCTTCGATATATCTTTTCCGCACAGCTGAGTAACAGGCATCAAGTTTATATCATAAGATTCCGCCCCGTTTATTATTGAAAGTTTCACAGGATCACCATCCTTTCGCTTCCCAGAGCCTCTTCTGTGGCATTTTTACTGCCTACGAGAAATTTCATGTCTTCGTACTGTTTCTCCGTTATTGTTATCAGCCTTATATTTCCTGAAGACGGAAGAAATTTTGAAATCTTTTTTTCAATACCTTTGGCATAGTCTCTATTCGGGCATGTTCTCATATACACCGAGTATTGAAGCATCACAAATCCCTCCCGTATGAGATTTTTTCTGAATACACGATATTCTTTCCTTTCATCTCCCGTCTCAACCGGCAGATCAAACATGCACAATACTCTCATTACTTCATATTTCATCCTTTTCTCCACAATAATCTTCAACTGACGGATATATAATATCACCCCTTTTTCCCTCTATATAATTCGCTATCGATGATACATATTCCTCCATCATATTGCACATAAACATCTTTCTGTCCTTATATACTATCTTATGGTTGAGCATATTGATGATTGCTTTCCGATGTTCTCCCGTAAAAAAACTTTCATCTTTCATCAAATTGTATATGTATAGATCCACGATGGGTCTTATCGGCTCTATCATATCATCAACGAGATTGAACCTGTTGTATTCGTTCCTGTGATGTATGCCGAGCTGGCTGTTCAATCCGTAACCGACACACAGCCTCGCAAGATATGAACGCATTATGGTGTATCCGTAATCCAGACCAGAGTTTAGCAGTATATCAGGATTGCCTCTGGAAAAGGAACGGCCCATAAGCTCATTGAAGTATACTTTAGCTCCGTGAGCTTCTCTGTTTGCGGGATCTCCTTCCAACACGCCTTCCGCAAACGATTTTATATCTTCATAAGCCTGACTGCTTTTATTTAATATTTTTATTACCTGCGCCTGATTTATGAGTTTCGCTCTGACTATATCAGCCCACAATTTATTGTAAAACTCCTTTGACCTGTTTATCTGAAAACCTATTTTCTTCGATATTCGGCTGTGATTGTCGTATGAACTGTAAAATCCTATGGGCAGGTGCTCCTGATCACAGATGATGACACCGACATTGTTCTGCGCCAGAAGGCATAGAGTCCTCATTGAGACATTCAGTTTAAGATTGTCTATAACTATGGTGGATATATCGCTTACAGGTATTCTGATCTCTCCCTCATCCTTTATGAACACAAGATTATCCAGCTTGACCTTTATATCCATCTGATTTTCTATGAGCACAACTCTGAAAGACATCCTTTGCTCCTTTCGCCCCAAAAGAGATAAGAAAAAAGGAGCATCCGTCGATGCCCCTTGATTTCGGCATAAAGCCTTGTTTTAGTAGATCCTGAGAAATTGAGTCATTGTAAATCCACTGTCTTTAGTTTACGACAATTAGTTATCCTTGTCAATGATGAGAGTGAAATTTTCATGTTCGCATGCATAAGTATTTCCAAGTATATCCGTTCTTATCTTTCTGATTTTTTTTGTTTTGCTGAGACCTACTAAATTTTGCTTGTCAAATTTTGCTCTGTTCACAGGTTTCGTCTCTATATAATTTCTCTGCTTTGGCATGGTACGCGACAAGAATCTCTCGGTAAAATATTCTCCGTTTTTCTCGTAATTTATGATTTCGTTCTTGTAAAACGACAATCTGAATTCTATGCCCTTATCAGCAAGAGCTTTGATTCCTTCATCTTTGCCTATTAGCTTTTCTGCTCTCAGCACGTCGCAGTAGGCGTCTTCATCTATCACGTATACGCCATCCTTATATCGGCAGTCCGAATACTTGATGCCTATCAGATAATACTGTTCTTTTTCTCTGCTGTAATATACATCCATCCTGTAAGGATTAAGGCTTTCCAGTATGACCTTCCTGCTGCCGAATCTATGACCGTATTTATCGGAAATATCTATACAGCTTCCTACTTCTCCGTCCTTATATCTAAGAAGTCCGATCTTCGGTCCGTTGCCTTTCTTCGAATATCTCCTTATTACATCTCCCGTCTCTTCCTCGTATGCCGTAAAAGGATTTTTAGCGTCCTTATAGTCGGTCATTATCTTTACGAGGGAATCAAACGTCTTAGGGTCATGTAATGCCATAAGGAAATCATCTTTTTTACCTGTCTCCACTTTCTTTTTGAACAGCTTGTATCCGGCTTCCGTTCTGATGTCGGCCTTGTTTATCTTATATAATTTGCCGTCTATCTCCCTGGTGCCTCTGATGGTCTGGTTGCATAGCGTCCTGTTGTATTTTCTGTCCGCCTTGTGCCAGTATTTCACATGCTTTTCAGCTTTCTTTATTGTTTCTCCCAGATCCCACCATTTTTTATTATACATTTCTTCTTCATAGAAATTGTCAGAAAAGACTTTCTCAAAATTCGCCTCATCTATAATTTCACCCGTTTCCCAGTCTATTACATTATCCTGAAGTTTCCTGTAAGCATCATATCCCATCTGTGAATAGCATATAAGCATAGCGTCAACGGCATGGTGCGAATAGCTTTCTTCCCTGTTTTTCTCAAGTTTCAGATTTTTTCTCATCTGACCTGTAAAACTTCCGCGAATGACTTTTACTTTCGTATCGCATTCTTTCGCCCTGAAATAGTTCTGCATTATGTTCAATACTACTCTTGACGCGTATCTGGTGTCGTTAAGATTTCTCGATATGAATCCCTTTAAGACATCTATCTTGGTAATATCGTCTGTAAACAGAAAGTTTGAAGCCTTTTTCTTCCTTATCTTCTTTTTCGCCGAAAGACTTCGTATTAATTCCTTATATTCATCATATCCCCATTCTCTGTCGACGCTCCTCAAATAAAAGTACGGTGTCATATTTCCCTTTTTCTGGTTTTCTGTGGCATACACCAATACCTTGTTAGCCCTGCTGTCATCAAAGGATATGGAGCGCGGTATTATGTGGTCAACTTCAAACAGCTCCGGACGATTGAGCAGATCCGTAATTTCTATCATCCTTCCTGAATACGGACATCTCCCTTCCTGCTCATTCCAGAGTTTAAGTTTAAGATTGAGCTGCTGATGTCTGTGATAATCTTCCGGATAAATTGTAATGCCGTATTCATTTTTCAGCTTATCGGTTATCTCTTTCAGCTCTTTTTCCTGATTTCGCTGAAAATCATTTATTCTCTTTTTCTCTTCATCACTGTTCCTGTCACGCGGCATTTCGATGACTATTTCTTCCGGATTTCCATATTTTTTTATCAACGCGTTTACTATATCCACCGCTATCCTTACGGATCTTTTTACGACAGGATTATATATCTCTTCAAGAACTTCATCTGCCGGTATCTTACTGTACTCTTTGTATCGCTCCGTATCCGGCTTAAACACCCCCATTTCCGTCAGCAGCGTCATCTGTTCCTTTGGCTGTTCGTACATTTCCGGGATGAGTTCTCTCATTATCTTTATGGAAAACGACTGCCACTTTGAAAACAGCTGGCTGTTTTTCTTTCTGAACTCTATCAGGCAGTCCTTTTCTTCTTTCTTAAAAACTGTCGCGCTGTCCGAAAAAGCTTCTTCGATAGACTCCCTGTCTGTATTGAGCGTAAGAATCCTCCCTATTTCATCAAGTTCATCCACATTGAATCTGTCTATGCTAAGTCCCTCTTTTTCCATAGCGTTTTTGAGTTTTCTGTATGTATCAAAGCTATGGAAAATTTCCTTCTCACTCTTATCTATTCTCGCTCCCGAAAAGCTCTCTATTTCTTCTCCCATAGCTTTAGATATGATTTTTCTGACCTTGCCGGCTCCCATCGTTTTTTCCGTTTTATACGCATTTATAATATATTCTTTTTCTTCCTTTGATAGTTTCCTGCCGTTTACCGTCAGATTATTAAGGTCGTTCAAAGCGTTGAACTCCTGAGCCGTATATGACGCTCCGGCACCTCTCTGTTCTTCAGGATATACACTGCACTTTCCCACGAGTTTATCAAATATATTTTTCTCTGTTATGTATTCGCCCGTATCGGGATTTATCTTCGTCGTATATTTACCGTAATCCGTCCTTGACAGTTCATTGCCCGGGCCGTCGTAGTACTTTCTTTTTCTGTTGAATATATCAAAATACCTGTCCGTAAATCCTTTTGAAATAAAATCGTGGTATTTTCTCTGCACATCGAAAAACTTTTCCAGCTCTTTTCTGTACGCTGTCACTGTAAATACATTGCTTAAGGTTATTTTTTCATCATTTTCAATTATAGTAGTGTTTCCTCTGTACTTTCCGTTGCTCCTGAGCCTTTCCAGCTGAATTTCGCACGGGAATTTATCCTCAAGAGACAATGCGTTGCGTTTTATACCTTTCTCGTAATCACTTTTTCCTCCCGTATCTTCATCAAGAAAATCCTCAAGATACGATATGCCTCTATGCTTCAGCATATTCAGCAGCACTCTGTATATCTCGCTTTCATCGAGCCTCTCACTGATACCTTTGACCCTAAGAAAGAGCACATCATTTTCCTTGATTTCAGGAATAACTCCCGAATACTGCATCCACAGCTTGTTGAAATCATTTATCCTTGTTTTCTGACGTCTTATCAAACGCCTTCTCTGTCTGTTTTCGCGTCTTTCGATATTATTTCCCGCTTCAGCAGATTCAAACAGATTGCTTCCGGCTTCAAGTATACTGTAATCATCAGCTACAACCGCCCAGCCGACGGAAGCTATACCTATATCAAGTCCGATACGAATACTCATATTTCACCTCTTTTGAAATTCATAAGATACTTCCATTACATCCAACATTGTACAAATATTCTACCACACTATTATGCGATTATCAAAAAATCCTGAAACATTCGCCATTGACACTCTTTTCCCGACGGCATATAATATTCATCGTACTGTTTGGATTCAAACTATTCGAATTCAAACTATTTTAAAACTGCTATTGCATTACTGCTGCTGCAAAATGAAAGGAGTTTATCTTGGATAAGTCATTTCACTATATGCTGATGGCAAGTCAGTCTCTTGTCCAGAAAAGGCTTCTCGGAGTCCTTAAAGATACAGGTCTTACCGTCGGTCAGCCTAAAATACTGGATTATCTTTACAGCCATAACGGTTCCAGTCAGAAAGAAATAGCCGCCGGCTGTATAATAGAAGCCGGCTCACTGACTTCCGTGCTCAACCGCATGGAGAACGATGGCATGATAGAACGCCGCACCCTCAACGGGAACAGACGTACATACCATATATTTCTTACAGAAAAAGGCAGAATTCTGGCACTTCGCGTGCGGCAGGCTTTCTCCGATATGGAAAAAGATATATTCAAAGAGCTTTCACAGGACGAATCTAATCATTTCATGAAAACATTTTTTCATATTTACAAACATTTGCTTATAAAGGAGGACTGATATAATATGGAAAAAATAAAAAGATATTCAATTTTCATTTTAGGACTTTTCATAAATTCTCTAGGGGTTAGTCTTATAACAAAAGCCGATCTTGGAACTTCTCCCATATCAGCTGTACCCTATGTGCTGAGCCTGAAGTTTCCTATGACTCTGGGTCAGTTCACAATTTTATTCAGCATACTTCTCATATTGATACAGCTTATAATACTAAAAAAGAATTTCAAGCTTGAACATTCTCTTCAGATTCCCATATCTGTACTGTTCGGCTACTTCATAGACCTTACAATGTTCCTTCTGTCATTTGTTGAGCCTGATTATTATCCATACAAAATCATCTACCTGCTTATTGGATGTCTGATTCTCGGTTTCGGCGTTTACATGGAAGTGCTTGCTGATGTGGCCATGCTGCCGGGAGAATCATTTGTAAGAGCAATAGTCATGACCTGGAAAACCAGATTCGGAACAACTAAAATCGCATTTGACGTGACTCTGACGATTACAGCAGCTCTGCTTTCTTTCATATTCTTCGGACGACTCACAGGTGTCAGGGAGGGTACTGTAATCGCGGCCCTGCTCGTAGGCTTTATTGCCCGTATCTTCGGACGGCTTATGCTCCCCGTAAAAGAAAGACTGTTTCCTGAAGCTTATCCTGCAGCTGAATCAGATTCTTCCCCATTGAACAACGCTCACCATATAATAGTCATCGGACGTCAGTACGGAAGCGGAGGTCATGACCTCGGCAAACTCCTTGCAGAAAAACTCGGCTACGCATTTTACGACAAAGACATAATACAAATGGTCGCCGGCTCCACCGGATATACGCCTGAATTCATAAAGGAAAACGAAGAAACGATGAAAAGCAGTCTTCTATACGATCTTTTAAATCAGATGTATGTTTATTCATCTGACCATGAAGCCCCAAAGGACGCTATATTTCAGTCAGAATCCGATGTAATCAGAGAGCTTGCGTCAAAAGAAAACTGCGTGATAGTAGGAAGGTGCGCCGATTATATACTCCGCGATCATCCCAACTGCCTGAGGGTATTCCTGCATGCCCCTCTCCAGTTTCGTATAAACAGAATTATGAGAACGGAAAATCTGGACAGGGAAGCCGCCAAACAGAAAATAATGCAGACCGACAAGGAGCGAGCGGACCATTACCATTACTACACACATAATATATGGGGGCTTGCTACCAACTACGATATAACACTGAACACCGAATACGGAGAATCAGTAGTAGAAAATCTGCTGATAAAAGCCCAGACCTGCAAAGAAAATATCAGCAGAACTTCGGCATAGTGAAATAACCCGCGCAGCGAAACCACTTATACATTTACATAAAACCGGGGCATAATGAATATGCCCCTGAAAACATTCTCTGTTTTACTCTGATTTACATATCAAATTCAGGATTCATCGCATAGAAATTGCTGCTGTTCAGCTTATCCTGAACATTTCTCAAAGTTTCGCCGAATCTCTGAAAATGCACCACTTCTCTTTCTCTTAGATACCTGATAGGCTCAATTACATCCGGGTCATCTACCATTCTCAGTATATTGTCGTAAGTTGTTCGCGCCTTCTGCTCTGCAGCCATGTCTTCCATCAAATCTGTTATTGCATCGCCTTTGGAGGCAAATGAAAGCGCATCAAATGGAAATCCTGCCGCTGCCTGAGGATAAACGCCGGCAGTGTGATCCACAAAATAACTTTCAAATCCGGCATCTTTTATCTGTTCAATGGTCATATTCTTCGTAAGCTGGTGTATCATAGCGCTTACCATTTCAAGATGCGCAAGTTCTTCTGTACCTATATCTGTAAGTGCTGCCACAGCCTCGCCATAGGGCATGGAATATCGCTGTGATATATAACGCTGAGATGCCGCCAGTTCTCCATCCGGTCCCCCGACCTGACTTATTATAAACTTGGCTATTGCAGGATTTGGATTTTTAATATTCACCGGATACTGCAGTCTCTTCTCATAAGTCCACATAATCTAACACGCTCCTTCCCATGGCCACGGTGAGTTTATCCATGACCATCCGTCTCTTACCGTATTCACACCATCATAAGTCAACGGACCATAAAGATTCTCATATTCATTTTTTGCATTTACATATAAACCTCTCGTACTTTCAAAACGCGCTAAAGCTTCAGATGAATCAGGATGACTGTTCAGATAAAGCCCAAGTTCTGTCAAAACAAACCCCAGTTCCTGTATCAGTTTCATTTTTTCCATTTTTTCATTCATCCTGCACCACCTCCTGTAAACGGTAAATCCAGGCTCGGGAATATTGTTCCCGCTGAAAGCCCCGTCTGCATATCGTAAGTTTCTTCCCACGGCTGCATAGGAACATACGCCATTGCCGGAGGCCATGTTTCAAATTCGCAGTCTCTCGGTATCGGCGCTCCCGGATACTCACAGCATGCAGTATTCTGCACAACATTTCCGCAGCAGTAATTATTCATATATCTGTAACCGCCTCTCATGGACGTCTGATTACAATTCAAATCCAAAATCTCCTTTCATATTAGTATGTTCTATAATATGAAAGGAGATTTTATTTTGTCATTTTTATATATATTTTTCCTATAGAGTCCAGGCCGTATTTACAGCGTGCTTGTCCTTATCAGGCGTACATTTCCCGTAACGGCATCTCTTTTCGTATAATCGAATATAACATAGCCGTCTTTTATTCTTTCTATATGCGTTACGCTTCGAAGCATTCGTGCATCCGCATTATCAGTTCCCATATCCTTCAGCAGGCAAGGTATACGTTCCTCATTTCTGTAAAAAGTTTTTTCTTCTTCCTTTGACACATAATTTTTTCTGAGAAATAAAGGCCTGTTCTTCGCATTTTCTCTCGAATAATAATCCATCGCAGCGGCTTCCTCGAATTCTTTGAATTTTGTTTCTCTGTCCTTATATATAGAGACTCTCGCAAATTCTATAAGATACTCATACCTGCTGTTTCTGGAAATATTCATCATGGCAAGTCCATTTTCTTCATACCACTCTGCCATGTTTTCAAACATCTCAAAGGGATTTTCATACTCTTCAGAGAGTATGTTCAAAGTACTGACAAACTGTCCGCTGTTATAATAACATTCCACCATTTCCTCTATGCCTTTGAGTTTTCTTATATCATCGTAATCGAGCCATTCTGTGCCAAGCACCTCGTAGGGAGGTTTTGATGTATACCTTATCCCGTAGCCCGCGCTCTTCTTTTCCATAACAGTCCCCTTTAAAACCTTCAGAAATCCCAGCTGAAGCTGATGAGGACGCATTGCATACACCTCATTAAAAGAATTCTTGAAACTTTCCATATTCTCAAAAGGAAGTCCTGCTATCAGATCAAGATGAATATGTATATTTCCTGCTTCTCGTATTCTGCCGACATTTTCCTTAAGTTTTTTTAAATCGGTCTTTCTGTTTATTTCGCGTAAAGTCTCCATATTCACCGACTGGACACCTATTTCAAGCTGTACACTTCCCGGTCTTAATTTTTCTAAAATATCCATTTCCTCATCGCTCAACATATCTCCTGAAATCTCAAAATGAAAATTTGTAACTCCGTTATCATGCTCTGCGATGAATTTCCATATTTCCGCAGCACGTTTTCTGTCACAGTTGAAAGTCCTGTCCACGAACTTCACCTGCTTAACTTTATGTCCGATAAAATACAGGAGTTCTTTTTTTACTATATCAATATTGCGAAAACGAAGCGACTTTTCTATCGAAGACAGACAATAACTGCATCTGAAAGGGCAGCCTCTGCTGCTTTCGTAATATATTATCCTGTTTCTGAAGTTTTCCACATCCTCATACAGGAACGGAATATCATTCAGCTCTACTGGTTTCCTTTGAGAATTCTCTATTACGTCCCCATATTCATTTCTGAAAATGATTCCATTTATATGCGAAAACCTCTGCAGCAGTGAAGTGCGCGATGCTGCTCTGCAGCTCTCCAATGCTGAAACCACCTGAAAAAAGGTTTCCTCCCCTTCACCGCATATTATTCCATCCACACTGCTGTTTTCTTTCAGCACTCTACACGGAGCAAAGGATACCTCCGGTCCTCCCAGCCATATTTCCGTTTCCGGCATTATCTTTCTTATATTATCTGTCAGCTCCTTGACTTTTTCTATATTCCAGATATAACAGGAAAAAAATACCGCCTCCGGTTTCTTCCCATAAATATCTGAGAGAATACCGAGCGTCGGCTGATTAACAGTATATTCCGCTATCTCCATCTCCGGCCTCATTCCCTGCGAAATACCCTTTTCCTTAAATGCCCTGTCGCTATAGGCACGCAAACTGTAAACTGCAGGATTTGAATGTATATACTTGGCATTTAAAGCTATAAGAAGACTCTTCATATAAAAATTCTCCTCTTTCCGATAAAATTTCAAATATGTATATTGACTTACTGCAAAAATAGGAATAAAATTTTCGGGTAATATATATTTAAACTTACATATGCATATGGGGGCATAGCTCAGCTGGGAGAGCGATGCGTTCGCAACGCATAGGTCAAGGGTTCGAGTCCCTCTGTCTCCACCATAAAAAGAAATCCGGAATTTATTATCAAAGCTATAAATCCCGGATTTTCTTTTATCTATTCCGCTACTTCAAACTTCTGATCTCACGCTGAACGTTTTCCAAAAACTGAGCCACAGGTATGCCGTCTATCTGTGAATGATGAAACTGAAATGAAACAGGCATATGGAATTTAAACATCTTTTTCCGATATCTGCCCCATATCATAAAAGGATTGTTATAAAGACCGGCATATATATTTACGGCTCCGTCGATATCATATCCTGTGATAGCAGATGTTCCGATCACCATGTGATCTTTGCTCAGATCATATGCTTCACAGCTTTCATGCACTTGCGATGTCAGCATGAGATAGTCGCTGTTAAATTGACTTATATCCGGCGAAAACGGTATGTCGCAGGTATTTATACCGCCGTCTTTCGTCTTTACGACAGTATCTATGGCTATATTTTCGTAACGCACAAAATATTCATCCTCCGGAAGAAGATAAAATTCTTCTGTCTGCGAAGCGGCTTTACCTATGCACCAGCACATTATCATATTGAACTTAAGATCTTTTTTACAGGCGAATTTTACGGCGCAAGTCACATCAAATGTTTTAAAAAGCGTGACCATAGGCATTGGAGCCTTCATCCACAATTGGAATGCCTGCGCGCGTCCGGTATCCGCAGGATCGATTTTTTCAGACATCGGCTTTCTCCGAAGCAGCTGCATTATCAATCTTATTTAATATCTTGTCTTTAGGATCGATACTGCTGTCAACGATTTCCGTCAGGGTGCTCGCAAGGCCTGCCATACCTTGCATTTCTGCCGGGATTATTATTTTAGTAGCTCTTCCGTCAGCAGCTTTTTCAAAGGCCTCAAGGCTCCTCAAAGTAAGCACTTCTTTAGTGGCATCTGCCTGACTGAGCATTTTTATACCCATTGCCGTTGCCTGCTGTACCATCTTTATAGCTTCCGCTTTACCTTCAGCCTCTTTTATTGCCGCCTGCTTGGTAGCTTCTGCTTCAAGTATCGCAGCCTCTTTCTTTCCTTCGGCGATCAGTACCGCGGATTTCTTTTCACCTTCGGCCCTGAGTATGGCTTCACGTCTTTCTCTTTCTGCCCTCATCTGTTTTTCCATAGCGGTCTGTATATCCTCAGGCGGATTTATGTTCTTCACTTCTACACGGTTTATCTTTATGCCCCATGCATCTGTTGCCTCGTCGAGAACTACTCTTATTTTAGAATTTATATGTTCTCTGCTCGTAAGCGTACCATCCAGCTCCAATTCTCCGATTATATTTCTAAGTGTAGTAGCCGTCAGATTTTCTATAGCTGCCATTGGATTTTCCACGCCGTATGCGTACATCTTGGGATCTGTTATCTGAAAATATATTACCGTATCGATTTCTATCGTTACGTTATCCTTAGTTATCACCGGCTGCGGCGGAAAATCTATCACATGTTCTTTAAGAGATACTTTCCTTGCCACCTTATCTATCAATGGAATCTTTATATGCAGTCCCACCTGCCACGTCGCATGATAAGCCCCTAATCTCTCAAGTACATAAGCGTTCGCCTGGGGAACGATCCTTATGTTCGTGACTATGAGCGCTATCACTATTATCAAAATTATTACTATAGCTATTATTCCTCCCACATCTGAAAACATAATTCTCCTCCTATCTTTTTTCTTCTACTGTCAGCGTTACTCCCCTAACTGATTTTATAACGACGACAGCTCCTTTATCTATCTTTTTCCCCTCATCGCATACTGCCGACCAAAGCTTGCCATCAGCTTTGACCACCCCCGGCTCCAGATGAGAAATACGCTTTTCCACAGATCCTTCCGATCCTATCAGCGCATCTATATTTGTTTTTTCAATACGGCTGTTGAACTTCCTCTTCACGATAGGCTTCATAACTATCAGCAAAATCACGGAAACTGCAAAGAAAACTATTATTTGTATTGGCAAAGATCCTCCCAGCAGAGCTGCAATCGCAGCCGCAAAAGCTCCTCCTGCAAACCATATGGAAGTCAATCCCATAGTCGCGGCTTCTATGACAGCTAAAATTATAACGGCGGCAAGCCATATTATCGAATAATCTATCGTTATTCCTGCAATGGTCATAATATCATACCACCTTTCACTTTTTTCTCCTTCGTCTTCGTTCCAGTTCCCTTTTACTTCTCTCGTATTTTTCCAAAAGCTCATGCATTTCAGCTTTTGTTACAAGCCCTGACGACCTCAAAGTTTTCAGACTCCTGATATAGCTTTCTTCTCTATTCCTTATATTTTTATCAGATCCCGCTTTCCTGTAATCGGTTTTGTGTTTATCCTTTTCGGATTTTTTATCTCTGTCTATTGCTTTATATTTTTCACTGCGCATGCTTTTTTTCCTGTCTGCAGAGTAAGTTCCTCTAAAGAGAGCATTTCTGCTTTTTCTCACACGCCTAAAAATAATTATGAACACAACTACGATTATTATAAATGGAATGAATGTCAATAAAGTTCCCATTACATTCTGAAACGTGGTCGGTCCGTAGTCGGTGTCATCATAATAACTACCGCTGCTCTCCTCTGAATCATTGTACCCCATAAGTGAATCATCATATCCGAAATCATAATATTCATTGGCTATAGGCTCTGCGATCTCATTGATCTCCGCAGCAGTTGCCGTACCGGTTTCACTTCCAAATACCAAAAGTCTGTCTACTACAGGTTTCGTTTCCGAATCAGCTGTAGCAGTCATGGAGTTTCTTGCAGTTAAATAAACAAGCTGAGTTCCATTATCAGATCCGCCCGCTATATTGACTTCTACCTTTATATATGTGTCCCAATCTCCTTCATATATTTCATAATTTCCAATATTCACCTGACTTTCAGGATATACTTCGTCATAAAACCCTTCGACTACAGCCTTCCCCTGATTTTCATAATAGCTTGCCGCATCACTGTCTTCTCCGTCAAAGTAAATAAAATCTTCGGTTTCGCCTTTGTGATAATATACGTCGAAAGTCATACCATCGCCCGAAGATTCCAAAATGGCTTCAAATCCACTGTCTGATGATTCCTCCGGATCGATCTCTTCAACGTCCCAGCCGTCAGGCAGATAAAAATCTATGTCGTTGTCCCTCGCGTAGTGAAGTTCTTCCCCATATACATCTACTGTAAAAAACATCTGCACGCACAGCAGCATAGCTGCGAAAACGACGCATGCCAGATATTTCGCGATTTTTGTTTCAAACACCTTACATCCTCTCATTTTTCACACCGTTTCCTTTATCTCCTACCTAAATATATAGTATGTTACAAAATATAAAATGTAAAGTTAAATGTTTTGTACAAACAGTTTATTAAAATCATAAATCTTAAACGACTTCCTGAAGTCATTATTTTGCAGTATTTTGAGTTTTTCTTGCTTTTTAGAATATATACATATAAAATATCAGGGTACTACTAAATATTAAGGAGTGTTTTAATATGGAGTTTATATCATCTATAATCAGCAGTATAAGTGGATATATGTACAGCTATATCCTGATAGCACTATTGATCGCAGCAGGAATATATTTCTCCTTTAGAACAAAATTTGTTCAAATTAGACTGTTCAAAGAGTCTGTACGCGTCATTACAGAAAAGAAGAAACACAAGGATTCCATCTCTTCATTCCAGGCTCTTATGGTATCAACTGCATCAAGAGTAGGGACAGGAAACATAGTCGGCGTTACAGGCGCCATCATCATGGGCGGTCCCGGAGCTGTATTTTGGATGTGGCTTATCGCCATTCTTGGCGGCGCTTCAGCATTCGTTGAGTCCACATTAGCTCAGATATATAAAAAGAAAGGCTACGACGGCTCATACGGAGGTCCGGCTTACTATATCAAGCAGGCCTTAAAGGCTCCGGCTCTGGGTGGTATCTTTGCAGTCTTCCTCATACTGACATATATGGGAGGCTTCAATGCACTCGCTTCTTTCAACCTGACAGACTTTGTAAAAGCGTATGTTCCTTCTGAAAATGCAACTCTTTATATCGGCATCGTAGTTGCACTTCTTTCAGCTATAGTGATATTCGGCGGAGGAAAAAGGATATCTAAAGCAACTCAAGTAATAGTGCCTATTATGGCATTAGCTTACATAGGTGTTGCAATAATTACGATAATCCTTAACATATCAGCATTTCCTTCTGTCATAGCAAGCATTTTCACCGAAGCACTGGACTTTTCATCGATTGCCGGAGGAGCTTTCGGCGCAGCGATAACAAACGGTATAAAACGAGGACTTTACTCTAACGAAGCCGGTATCGGATCTGCACCGAATGCTGCAGCTTCCGCTGATGTTTCCCATCCTGTAAAGCAGGGACTTGTACAAATGCTCTCAGTATTCATAGATACTCTTCTCATTTGTTCTTCATCAGCATTCATGGTTCTGTGCGCAGGGCTTGATCCTGCCAAATATGTGGATTCTGCCGGAAACGCCATGAGCGGAATGTACATACAGGATTCCCTCGGTGTAAACTTCGGCGATTTCGGAGGATACTTCATCACTGCTGCTCTGGCGCTTTTCGCATATACTACTTTGGTAGGCAACTATTACTATGCTGAAATGAACATCAGCTATTTGTATAAAAATGCGATAAACAATAAGGCGTTCATGTTCTGTTACAGATTGCTTGCCGTAGTAATAATTTTTGTAGGCGCACAATTTAGTGCCGGACTTGCATGGGACACTGCCGATGTACTGATGGGCTGCATGGCACTTATAAATGTTCCAGTCTGCATTATCCTCGGCAATACTGCGTTCAAGGCCCTAAAAGACTACACAGGCAAGAAAAAAGCCGGCAAACCTCTCGATTTCATAGCTTCCGACATAGGCATCAACAATACGGAATACTGGAAATAGCGATAACGATTAGACCCTGCTCAAATGAGCAGGGTTTGTATATATAATGCTAATATCAGTTTTTAAATATGAACTGTCCTGCGACCACAGCAGCGACACCTATTATAATACTCAGCAGCACGTACGTTACCGCTGTTGCTATTGCTCCTGACTTTATCAAATCAGCTGTTTCCAAAGAAAAGGTCGAAAAAGTCGTAAATCCTTCCCATATTCCTGTTTTTAGAAACAATTCGATTTTAGGGTCAAAGTCTAAATTCTTAAATGTGACACCGATGTGGCAGAGAACGATCCCTGCCATACTTTATCATTTCAGGTTTTCCAAGGCTTCGGGATTATTTGAAATAATTGCTCCAACGATTGAACAGGTCTTCAATTCACTACAATCACCGCAGATAGAAAAGCCTTTTTTCAGCGCACATTTGCGAATCTCGCACATATTTTCACAGAATACCGTTTTTGTTCCCTCCATGCGACAGCCTTCACATATATAATTTGTAAACAAGAAAAACCCCGCCTATATAAAAGCGAGGTTTTGTTTTATCTGTATATAATAACATTCACAATTATCCCTGTGACAAAAGCAAATATCATTATGTACGCAAAATATACAACAAAATGCTTTATTCCCAGAACTATTTTTACAGCTCCAAGATTAGTGATTTTTGTCGCTGCACCTGTGACCATGAATGCCGCCGCACTGCCTGCACTCATTCCATCGTACAGCCATGCCTGTAAAAGAGGAATCGTTCCTCCTCCGCAGACATAAAGAGGCACCCCGACAGTTGCCGCCATAAGCACACCGAAAGCATTGTTTCCTCCGAACAGCATCACCATCATATCTTCCGGTACATATCTCTGAAACAGTGCAGAAAGAACTATACCCATCAGAAAATATATTCCTGTTGCCTTAACATTTCTTCCGGGATTTTTCAAAAATCGAATCATCATATTGGGATGGATGTCTCTGCTGCGCGGCTCATCAAATCCTGAAAAGTTAAAGAATCCTGCCCTGCGCCGAATGCAAAAAGCACGTACAAGAACTCCCGCTGTACACCCGCAGACAAAGCATGATATTATTCGAACGGCAAGCATGGTCGGTCCAAGTGCAGCACTGTATATCAGAAGCTGCGGATTTAAAAGTATTGAACTCATCATAAAAGCCGCCAGCCAGTCATCTTTTATGCCGCTTTTTGAAAATGACGCCGCAATCGGTATTGTCCCATACATACATAATGGCGAAAGGATACCGAAAACACTTGCAGCCGCTATACCTGCCGCATCTGTTTTCTTTTTGCCAAGCTTGCCTACAGCTTTGTGAATACGATCTTTAAAAAAAACAGAAATCACAGAGCCCAATATCATTCCAGCCACCCAGAAACCAAATATCTGTTCAAGCTGGATAGAAAAATAATACCAGAAATAGACTGCTTCTCTGTGTAATATATCAATCATCTATATTCACCAGATTATAACTGCGGCTGCCAAGACCTATATCTTCCGCATGTTCCAGCGTATGAAGACCATTTCTTGATTCGATTCGCTCCACAAGCGAAGCTCCGTCCTCTGCCTCATATACCAGATCAATACAAGCCTGGTCCAAAGCCACCGGGTCATAAGATGCCAATATGCCTATATCGTGCATATCCGGCTCGGCAGGATTGCTGTCGCAATCACAGTCTACAGACAAGCGGTTCATAACATTTATATACAAAATATTTCCATCAAGATAATCCATCACTGACTTTCCCGCTTCTGCCATCGATTCTAAAAATGCGTCTTGATCACCGCTCCACATACTTCCTCCCGTTCCTCCGGAATGAATGTGCTCTTTGCCTTCGCTGGAAGCAATACCAATGGATATATTTTTAATCGCACCTCCGTATCCTGCCATAGAATGGCCCTTAAAATGTGAAAGGATTATGTAGTAATCATAATTCGCAAAATTAGCTCCTACATAATTCTCTGTCAAATTATCTCCGTTTTCTACAGGCAGAGTCATAGAGCCGTTTTCATCCATTATATCCACCGCCGCTATATCAGTATATCCGTGATCTTCCGCAACCTGATAATGCATTGCGGTGTTGGCTCGGGAGCCTCCGTAAGCAGTATTGCATTCAACTATGGTCGGTCTCTCAAAGGACTGTACAAAGTTTCCAATAAGCTCTGTGCGCAGATAATTGCTGCCCGGCTCTCCTGTGGAAAGTTTTACAGCTATTCTCCCTTCAGTAACCGCTTCCAATGCCTCATAGACACTCATGAGTCCCTCCGGATCTATATTTTCCGTCATATAAACCGCCGCAGCGCCCGCATCTTCTGTATCTTCTGTATTATGCGATTCGTTTGACTGTGTGGTCGATGTCCCGCTCTAACCGCAACCTGCCGCCATAAGCATAAGCGCTGCAGTTAGCGAAAACATGATTGTACGGTTTCTTTTTTCATTGTTTCTGTTCCTTTTTTATTAAAAATTTCATTATGCAGTGCATCGCACATATGAACACTACCGCTATAGCTGCATAATCTATATAAAACATGATCGGTAATTCGTTATAATCCATGAATACAAATTCATTTCTTAAAAACATATAGGTAATGAAATCACGTTTTACGAATGCAAACACTCCGTACATCGCAGTCAATATCCCTATGCTCCAATATATAAGAGCGTCCTCTATTCCTGTCTTTTTTCGTATTCCGTTTACGATCATATTCCAATGCAGCCCTATGTGAATGCTTACGAATATAAATCCCCAGTACGCTCCCAGTATGTGCATCTTCCTTGCCAGTGAAAGACCGACGCTCGGAATCATAAAATCAAATATCTCTCTCGATAATACAATCCCGCTGTACATCTGCAGCGCCATTGCTGTCAGCAGTATTATATCCGTTATCAGATATGCTGTCCTTACTGCCGGATATTTTCCTTTGAACAGATTTTTGTACCAGTTCAGATTTAAAATATTATGCACTATGAGGAGAGCAAGCATGATAATTCCCGCCCATTCATGAGCAGCCTGACCCCAGAATTGATATCCGCTCAGAAAAAACAACAGCGCCGTTATCCCTACATCTATTATGATTTTCATTTCTATATTTTCTGATCTCCCACTGACCATACGTGGCTTCCGGATGACGCCGCCTTAGTATTCTGCGCCATAACTCCCACCAGCTTGTGCGGAACATACGGTTCCTCAAGATATTTTATTTCATCTGCATCAAGTTCGAGCTCTGTCGCTTTTGCAGCGCCTTCCACATGCTTCAGCTTCGTCGCGCCTGCTATTGGAGCAGTGACTTTTGTAAGGAGCCACGCAAGAGAAATTTCTGTCATGGATACTCCTCTTTTCTCCGCCAGCTCTGCCACTCTGTTTATGATAATGCTGTCCTGCTTGGCTGTAGCATCATATTTTAATTTTGCATAACTGTCTTCCTCAAGTCTCTTTGATGTTTCGCCCGGATGTTTGGATAATCTACCTCCTGCAAGAGCACTGTAAGGAGTCATCGCTATGTTTTCTTCTGTACAGAAAGGCGCCATTTCTCTTTCTTCTTCGCGAAACAGCAGATTATAATGTCCCTGTACAGATACGAACTTGTCAAACCCTTCTCTTTCGGCAAGCGCATTTGCCTTGGCAATCTGCCACGCGAAACAATTAGAAATTCCTATATACCGCACCTTGCCCGCTTTCACGGCATCGTTCAGACCTTCCATGATATCGTATATCGGTGTCCTGTGGTCCCACATATGATATATATATACAGATCCACATAATCCATTCCCAGGTTTTCAAGACTTTTATCAAGCATCCTGCTTATATGCTGCTGGCCCGTTATTCCTTTTTCTATTTCTTCGTTTGTTCTCGGCAGAAATTTCGTCGCAACTACTACCTCATCCCGCTCTGCAAAATCCGAAAGCGCCCTGCCGAGGTACTGCTCGCTGGTTCCATTCTGATATCCTATTGCTGTATCAAAGAAATTTATTCCCAGCTCAAGCCCTCTTTTTATGATTTCACGTGTGTGCTCTTCGTCTACGGTCCAGCTGTGCTGACCTCTTGAGGCATCGCCGAATCCCATGCATCCCATGCATATCCTTGAAACGTTCAGGTCCGAATTCCCTAATTTTGTATATTTCATATCGTTCCTCCATTCATTTATCTTTTTAAATGCAGCCGTCTTTTCATCCTTATTCGATGCTTTTTATTTCTCAGCTTTTAACTTTCCAATGAACGACCCAGCTCGTAAGCCCGCTGCGGAAAATCCGTATGACGCGTCATCGGTACGGTGCCGCATCCTGTCCCAAGTATTTTCCCCCGGTCTTCAAAATTCATATAACGGCAAAGCGCATCATAATATGATTCGACTTCTGTCATCGTCCATTCGTTGCTGTCCCATGCCGCTACTATCAGAGCAGTCTTTATTTTTCGCGAAGACAGCCTTACGGTAAAACTGTAAAACCTGTCTATAACTGTCTTAAGCTGGGCGGAAACTCCAAAGTAATACAGCGGAGTTACAAATACCATCATGTCGGAACTCATAATCTGCTCTTTAAGATATTCTCCGTCGTCATTCTGACTGCACGGACCGTCCATTCCGCAGAAATCACAGCCAAGGCATGGATTAAGCTCTGCCCGTGCAGCATCGAATACAACTGTTTCATGTCCTTTTTCCCGCGCTCCTTTAATAAAATTATCCGCCAGCAGATTTGAGGAGCCGTTTTTATGCGGACTGCTTTCAATAACAAGAATCTTCATATTTATCCTCCCTTACTGTGCAGCGCCTATGCTTTCAAGCCAGTCTGCAATATCAGCTTCCGCGCCCGACGGACTCGTCCTCAGACCTTCTACAACCGTTGCCGACGGCTCCAGCTCTTCGATATTATTCACAGCTTCCGATATCCCGCTGCCTCCGCTTGTACAGAACGGCGCTATAGTTTTTCCCGAAAAATCATATGTGTCAAAGAATGTATACATTATTCTCGGCATATCGTTCCACCATATAGGAAAGCCTACATAAACGGTATCGTAATTCTCTATATTATCTATCTCTCCCGATATTGCCGGTCTTGCCGTTTCATCGTTCTGTTCCGTCGTTGTTCTGCTTGAGCTGTCGTTGTAATCCAGATCTTCATCTGTATACGGATCTTCCGGAACGATTTCATAAAGCTCTGCTCCCTGCATCTGTGCAAGAGTCTCTGCTACGGATTCAGTGTTTCCCGTTGCGGAAAAATAAACCACAAGGGAATTTCCTCCTGCACTGCTCCCCTGAGTATTTTCCTGCGCCCCTTCATTTTCCGATGAGCCGCCGCTTCCGCATGCAGCTAAGGCAAACGCCATAATACCCGCTATCAGAACATATATTATCTTTTTCATTTTCATACCTCCCTATATGTTCAATAACCTCTTTATTTCAGCAAATGTAATTTCATAAACGGACATATACACATAATTGACTTCTGCGATATCCATTGCTTTTCTCTGTTTTTTAGACCCTTTCGACATATTTACCTCCTTCTGTTTTGACACTGTGTCAATTTCGATGTCAATATTATATTTCTGCTTTGACACTATGTCAATACAATGTTTCATACCTGTTTTCTATCGTTATCCATAACTGAAATGTATATAAGATCTTGAATCATCATGCATAAAAACCTGGTTTTTTAAAGATTTTACCATTGATTGACAGGATATATTTCATTAGTATAGCATCTATTAGTTAGTATTAAATAACCGGTAAATATTATTGCCGTGCATGAAAAAACCCGCCTTACGGCGGGTCTTGTTTATACTGGTGGAGATGATGGGAGTCGAACCCATGTCCGAAAGCATTTTCACTGGAATTTCTCCGGGTGCAGCTTTTGTTTTAAAATTTCGCTTCAGACAGCGCCCAAAAGCAGGCTTTGCCCTCGGCTATCCCGTTGTTCCCTCATGCTGCCGGGCTTTCACATGAAGTTTTCCTGCATGATCGATGCCGTACATCCGGCCTGCAGGTGAGCCGGAGACGACACGCACAGCTTATGACTGACTTACGCAGCCATAGCTACAGGTGCGAAATTATTATTCTTTTTAGCGTTTATATTTAAACGGCCACTTTTAACGTAGACTTGGCGACTACGACCCGCTTATCCGGCTTCCACACCCCCGTCGAAACCTTTACATCCCCTTGATATCTTTATTCTTCTATTTTGGCAAAATCTTCACCTGTCTTTGCTTTGTAATCGTCTTTCACTTTTTCTATTTTCTTTTCAAGCTCTTCTATCTCTGCGCTGCATTCTTCTATTTTCCTGCAGAGCTCCTCAATCTTCTCATCCTTAATCTTTCCATCCTTGTACAGCTCATAACAGTAAGCGCCTATTTCCTTTTTCGCAATGCCTATATTCTGCTTCTGCGAACTTATCTTGCTCTTGAGCTTGCCGATCTCAACGAGTTCTCCCGCCTTACTGCCGGCTTTACTTGCAGCTTCAGAAGCTGTCTTTCCTACTTTATTCAAAAAACTCTGCATAATATACCTCCTGCAATATATGCATACACCAGCATCACAAGATCCTGATTTATCTGTTTCGTTTCATTGCCTGCTGCATTTTCCTGTCTGCATCCTTCTTTGCTATATCATGTCTCTTGTCGTATTCTTTTTTGCCTCGTGCTACTGCCAGCTCTACTTTAGCCTTTCCTCTGTCACTAATGTACATCCTAAGAGGCACCAAAGTCAAGCCTTTTAACGTAGTATATCCTATCAGCTTGCGTATTTCCCTCTTATGTAACAAAAGCTTTCTGCTGCGCAGAGGCTCTGCGTTGAATCTGTTTCCCTGTTCATACGGACTTATATTCATACCGTACAGTATAACTTCCTCATTCTCTATCTTGGCATAGCTCTCCTTGATGCTGACTTTACCCTGTCTCACAGACTTTATTTCAGTGCCGGTCAGTGCTATCCCTGCCTCATATGTTTCTTCTATAAAGTAATCATGCCGTGCTTTTTTATTGTTAGCAACTGTTTTCATTCTTACCTATCCCTTTCTATCTGAAGCATATCCTTCCTATACATTCTTCCGTATCTACTATTCCCACAGCCTCATCTCTGCTGTCAAGAGATGCTTTCCTGTTGTCCGCAAGGACAAATATCTCATTTTCATCCAGGACCATTTTATCCATATCATCCATAGAAACTGCTTCCGACATATATTCCGTATAAGGACTGCCGTTGAGATAAAGCATATCATCTTTTATCTCAATACTATCTCCTCTGCTCCCTACTACCCGCCTGATCAAAATGCTGCCTTCTCCGTCTTCACCGTAAACTCTATTTTCAAGCGCTACTACATCTCCGGTTTCCGGTACTGATGTATCGTATGCTGTTTTGTTTATCAGAACGCAGCTTCCCCTTTCGATCGACGGCTCCATTCCGTTTCCCGTCATCTCCGCCAACATAAAAATCCCTGACAATAAATATGCGCACAAAATGCCTGCAACAGCTGCTGCTGAATACAAAACAGCCTTTCTGATCATAATAAGACCTCCCGTCATATCCGTTGATACTATGTACTCCGCTCATTATGCGATCTTCACGGAAAGTCCCGTAATATCCAGCTTTTTTATTTATCTCAAATACATCTTAAAGCAGACATATTTCATCAAATGGATAAAGTCTCACAAAAGCTTTCCCTATTATATCATCTTCATAAACAGTCCCCACAGCTTCATCTCTGCTGTCAAGACTCACACTTCTGTTATCTCCCATTACAAAGACCTTATCCTCAGGTATCACGTAATTGCTTATATCTCCCGTGGTAAACCCTTCAAGGGTGTATGATTCATCCAGTGCAGTTCCGTTCCTGTATACCGTCCCGTCATGTATATCTATAACATCATTTTCGACACCTATGACTCTTTTTATAAGCAGTTTTTTTCCATCCCCATCATCATTATCTATATTGGATTCAAAAACTATTATATCTCCATAATCCGGATGATCTGCCGTTATATAAGCCAGCTTATTTATGAAAAGATAGTTGTTTTCATACAACGTCGGCTCCATGGAGCGTTCTTTGACTATAGTAGGTTTTATTATAAGCGTGATTATTACCACAACTGCCGCCGCTATAAGTATATCCTTGATAAATTCTTTCACTTTCCTAATCCCTCCAAATCTTCCGGATCAAATCCCAAACCTGCTGCTGCATCTGCAAAATCTTTAGGTATCCCGGCCTTTACTTCAAGTCCGTCCAGATATCCTAATTTCCCGGTTATTTCACTGAATACGAGTTTATACGCATGAAGAAGCTGTGAAGTGACCCCAAACCTTTTTTTCATCATATCGTTTATACGCCTGTTCCCATATTTGCTGTCTCCGACAAGAGGAAATCCTGCGTTGGAAAAATGCAGTCTTATCTGATGAGTCCTTCCGGTCAGTATCTCCGCCTCCACTATGGAAAAATCTTTTGATTCGATCAGCGTAGTCAAATAAGTCACCGATTTTTTACCTTCTCCGTTTTTTTCTGCTATCCTGGATATATTCCTGCTCTCATCTTTTACTATACTGTCATCAAACATCATTCGGCCGTCAGGTTTTCCGCACACTATCGTAAGATAATACTTCCTGATGAACCGTCTCTTTCTTATATATTCAGACAGTGTCCTCATTGTTTCCGCATTTTTTCCGAAAATCACCAGACCTGTAGTATTTCTGTCAAGTCTGTTGACAGACGAGGGAGTAAAAGATTTTTCCTTTCCCGGTTCATATTCCCCTTTGTTCATGAGATAGCCGCAGACCTGATTAGCCAGCGTATTTTTTTTCTCAGTGCTGTCCCCATGTGTCAAAAGACCTCTCGGTTTCTCGACTATAAGAAGATTTTCATCCTCGTACGCCACTTTAAACTGCTTCCCTGAAAATTTCTTTTTTACAGGCCTGCTCAGTTCTTCAAGCTTTTCCTCAGATATATATAATGTAAGCTCGTCGCCTTCTCTGATAACTGTATCAGCGCTGGCACGTTTGCCGTTTAGCTTGACGTCCTTTCTTATGATTTTATATATCATTCCAAGAGGAGCCCTTGCCATATACTTTCTGAGAAACCTGTCGAGCCTTTGATTTGATTCGTTTTCAGCAATTACAAATTTCACCATAGATATGATTATACAACAATTCCAAGTTCAAATACAGGTCATTGTGAAGAAAATTTCATTAAAAAGGGATGTTTTGGATTTGAGAAAACACACGTAATATGATAAAGTATATGTGTAGTATTATGCCCTATATTTTATTGAGCTTTAAGGAGTTTTCTACAATGAATAAAATAAAAGATTTTTTTTACAATAAAAACGATATAATAATAGTTCTTATAATTCTGATTGCGGCGGCATTTATCATTTACACGAGGATCGACGCAATAATGGCCTATCCTGAACAGCTTGCAGAAAAAGCGGCTCAGCAGGAAACAGAAGCTACAGAAGAATCGACCTCTGATTCATCGCAGTCATCAGATGCTTCTTCTGCATCAGGTACATCTACACCTGTGTCCATTACTATCACTGATTCCGATACATCCGCTACTGTAGCGGCGAAACTGTACGAAGCGGGTCTCATCACTTCGGACACAGAATTTACGGAATATGTGAGCAGTCAGGGAAAAGAAAGCTCTCTGAAATCGGGAACATTCCAGATAAACATGGGTTCTTCAAATGAAGATATATTAAATATCATCACTAACTAAATCTATATTTCATTTATTATTCACAAGGAGGCTGTTATGGCTTTAGTTACTACAAAGGAGATGTTTGCAAAGGCTCTTAAAAGCGATTATGCTGTGGGCGCTTTCAATGTAAACAACATGGAAATCATACAGGGAATCGTAGAAGCTGCCCAGGAGGAAAAAGCACCTCTCATCCTTCAGGTTTCCGCAGGTGCCAGAAAATACGCAAAACCTGCATATCTTCTCAAGCTCGTTGAAGCTGCGGTACTCGATACAGGTCTTGATATCGCGCTCCATCTCGACCACGGCGAAGATTTTGAAATATGCAAGAAATGCGTGGATGACGGATTCACTTCAGTTATGATCGACGGCTCAAAACATCCTTTTGACGAAAACGTAAAACTCACTAAAGAAGTAGTTGAATACGCTCACAGCAAAGGCGTTACCGTTGAAGCCGAACTGGGAAAACTTGCAGGTATAGAAGACAACGTAAATGTAGATGCCAGAAATGCTACTTTCACCGTTCCCGAAGAAGCTGCCGAATTCGTTGAAAAAACAGGAGTAGACTCACTGGCCGTAGCAATAGGTACAAGTCATGGAGCATATAAATTCAAGGGAGAGCCTTATCTCGACTTTGACAGACTTAAAGAGATACACAAGCTCATACCTGATACTCCACTCGTACTTCACGGTGCTTCCACCGTTCTTCCCGAATTTGTTGAAAAATGCAACAAATACGGCGGAGATATTCCTGGAGCACAGGGCGTTCCTGAGGATATGATAAAAACTGCGACTAAATACGGTGTATGCAAGGTGAATATAGACACCGACCTCAGACTTGCTATGACAGCGGAAATACGACAGCACTTCATAGAACATCCCGCAGATTTTGATCCAAGGAAATACCTCGGACCTGCAAGGGACGCTATCAAGAGAATGGTGCAGCATAAGATCAAAAATGTTCTCAATGCATCAAATAAGAGATAATAGCTGTTGTACTGAAAATATAAACCGATACGTAAACAACAAACGTATCGGTTTTTTATTTTGTATGAAATATACGTTGACAATTATCCGATTTCGGATTATCATGAGCATTGTCCGACTTCGGATAATATTTTTAAGGATATGATCTAATATGAAAAACAACACCGGCGATCAGCTGCTGATCCTGAATCGTCTCTACAAAGAGATGGATACCTTATATCATCTGTATGCAAAAAAATGCGGTCTTTCAGACACTGCACTGTGGCTGCTTTATTCTCTGTATGAAAATCAAGATCTGCGTACTCAAAGGGATATATGCTCTGAATGGCATTATCCTCCGCAGACCATAAATTCATCGCTCAAGAGCCTGGAAAATCAAGATATAGTAAATCTGGAACCGATCGAAGGCAATAAAAAAAACAAATATATAGCTTTGACCGATAAGGGACATAGTCTGATTCAGGAAACTATACGCCCTCTTATGGATGCCGAAGAGGCCGCTTTCCAAAAGCTTGAAAACGATGAGAGAGAAGCTGTCATAACAGCCACTTCAAAATACCTTGACATTTTACACGACGAACTTGAAAGGAAAACCTGATAACGACATGGATACATCTACACTTTTTGCAAAAACTCCTCCTCTAAAACTTTTCATAATAGCTTCACTGCCGGGAGCCGTGAGCATGCTCGCATCAGCTCTTTATCAGATAATCGACGGCGTGTTCGTCGGTCAGTTCTTGGGAGAAACCGCTTTCGCTGCAATAAATCTTGCAATGCCCTTCGTAATAATAAATTTTTCTCTTGCCGATCTCATCGGTGTAGGCTCAGCTGTACCTATATCCATATGTCTCGGGAGAAAACAGAACAATGAAGCCAATAATATCTTTACTTGTTCATGTATCATGATCGTTGCAACCGGCGTAATGATCGGTATTATTCTGTTTGCAGCAGCGCCTTACATGATACGTCTGATGGGAGCCGAAGGTGATTTTGCACATCTCGCTGTACAGTATATGCAGGTATATGCAATATGTTCTCCTGTCACGACCATAATATTTGCTGTCGATAACTATCTCAGGATATGCGGTTTTATCAGAGGAAGCATGGTTATCAATATACTGATGTCCGCACTGAGCGGATTTCTGGAATTTCTGTTCTTAGGCGTATTTCACTGGAATGTATGGGCCGCTGCTCTGGCAACGTGCACCGGTATGTTTATCTGTACCATCATAGCATTCATTCCTTTCATAAAAAAACGCGCTCTGCTCAAATTTTGCAGACCGCATTTTACATTAAATATGATAAAACAGATACTGACGTGCGGAAGTCCCAACTTCCTCAACAATATTGCCGGCAGGATAACCTCCGTACTGATGAATTTCATCCTCATACGCATAGGCGGTGAAACGGCCGTATCGGTATACGGGATATTAATGTACGCAGACGGTGTCATACAGCCACTGCTGTACGGTATGTGCGATTCACTGCAGCCGGCAGTCGGATATAACTGGGGTGCTGGGAAATTCTCAAGAGTAAGAGCAATAGAAAAATGCTGCTTCACAGCTGCCGGCATAGTATCAATACTTGCCGCTCTGGTAATTTTTCTTTTCCCTGAACAGATAAGCAGGTTATTTATATCCGACATTACCGATGAAATAATAAGCGTCTCTGTGATCGCGCTTAAACTTTTCAGCATCACCTATATAGTGAGATGGTTTTCTTTTGCCACCCAAAGCTATATGCTGGCTATCGAAAAGCCTCTGCCTGCGTCTTTCATATCCGTATCGACCGCCTTTGTTTTTCCTGTGATACTGATAGCCCTTCTGTGGCCTCTCGGCCTCACAGGCATATGGCTCAACTTCGCAGGTACGGCGCTTCTTGCCGGAATAATGTCGCTGATAATCCTCATTAAGCTACGAAATGAGCTTTATAGAGAGGATATCAGCTAACATTAAAAATCACGTTATTATTTAGCGTTTTCAATCATATCGTGTTTGAGTTTCCACAGATCGTAGGACAGATCCACATAGTACGTCTGTGGATTCTCAAAACGTTTCATTTCATCCCACATAGCGTCAAGCTGATCCTTGCAGTAATCCCTTATCTCATCTATCGAAGGACTTTCATATATAAGCTTTCCGCCTTTGAAGATCTGTTCTCTGAGATTTTTCACATAGAAGTTGCTTATCTTTTTTCTCTTCCATACAGCATTCGGATCGAATATCTCATATTCATCATCTTCAGGAATCGTTTCTCCATCAAGTACTATGACATCGGCAAGTGCTCTGTTTGTATCTTTATCAAAGAGCCGATAAACTGTTTTAAAACCCGGATTCGTTATCTTGCCTACATTTTCACTGATCTTTATTTTCGGTATCATCTCTCCGTTCTTTTCAAGAGCCGACAGTTTATAGACTCCTCCAAACACAGGCTCTGATCCCGCCGTTATAAGTCTCTCTCCTACTCCGAAAGAATCTATACATGCGCCCTCCATTATAACATCTCTTATTATATATTCATCGAGGGAATTGGAAACAACTATGGTGCAATCCTCAAGTCCCGCATCATCGAGCATTTTCCTCGCTTTCTTAGTGAGATAAGCTATATCTCCGCTGTCTATCCTTATCCCCATTTTCTCAGGCTTCATTTCTTTAAACACTTTTATGGCTTTTGGAACTCCTGATTTCAACACATTGTAGGTATCTACCAGCAGCACGCAGTTGCTCGGATATATCTCCGCATATTTTTTAAAAGCCTCATACTCGTCATCGTACATCTGCACCCAGCTGTGAGCCATAGTTCCAAGTGCCGGTATTCCGAAATCTCTGTCCGATATAGTGCATGCCGTTCCTACACATCCTCCTATGTAAGCTGCTCTCGCACCGTAGACAGCCGCCGCAGTTCCGTGGGCTCTTCTCGTCCCGAATTCCATTACAGGTCTTCCTGCCGCCGCACGCACTATCCTGCTGGCCTTTGTCGCTATAAGACTCTGATGATTTATTATAAGGAGGATCATCGTCTCTACGAACTGAGCCTGCATCACCGGGCCTCTTACCGTTATTATCGGTTCTCCCGGAAATATAGGAGTTCCTTCCGGAACAGCCCATACATCGCAGGTAAATTTAAAGTCTTCGAGATATTTCAGAAAATCTTCATTGAAGATCTTTTTGCTTCTCAGATATTCTATATCTTCTTCTGTAAACTCCAGTCCGTCCAGATATCTTATCACCTGTTCAAGCCCTGCCATCACAGCATAGCCTCCGTCATCCGGTATCTTCCTGAAAAACATATCGAAATACGCGATGTCTTCAGCCATGTCTGTACAAAAATACCCATTAGCCATGGTCATCTCATAAAAATCAGTCAACATTGTCAGGTTTAATTTTTCTATCATCTGACTGCTCCTCCATTTTACCTTTTTCTTTAATTACTACGCATGATGAAATTATTACGATTACTCCGCCGACTATCTGTACCGCTCCGATGGATTCCCCCAAAAACAGCCATCCGAAAAAAGTCGCCGTTACCGGCAGAAAATTCGAAAACATTGCCGAAATCGTAGGACCCAGTACCTTCAAACCTCTGACCAGTATAAGATATCCCATACCGGCGCTTCCGAGTCCAAGGTATATTATACCACCTATTATACCCGGTGTAAAAGACTCAGTTTCAGGCATATTATGCAGTGCATAAGGTAAAAGTATGAGGATAGTGCAAAGCAGTTGGTTGAATGTCATAGTTGCTCCCGTATAATGCCTGCTCACATTCGCAGTTATGAAATTATATGCGTTCCACGATAAAACGGCTCCGAATGCCAGCAGATATCCTATGAATCTTCCCTGAAGCAGTTCTCTGAAATCCGCGCCTATAACTATAGCAACTCCCAGAATACATATAATCGTGCCCAACGCCATTTTAGCAGTGAATTTCTTTTTAAAAACTATACGCTCTATCAATATCGATACAGCAGGCACAAATGCCAGTATTATAGTTATCAGCGACACCGGTATGTAATCCATCGCCGTGTATTCACAGGTAAAATACAGTATCTCTCCCGTTATGGAGCACAGTATGAAAAAAGGAATGTCTTTTACGCGTACTATACTCTTTCTGTCCTGACTGAATTTAACTATTGCGACCAGTATAAAGCCTACACTGTATTTCAAAAACAGAAGGCACATCGGTTTGAGTATTCCAAGAGCGTTTTTTGCTAACACGTAATCCAGCCCCCATAAACACACAAGGCCGCACATCATAATGAAAGCCGTACGTTTTTCCTTCAATTTTTCACCTCCAGCATTTTTTTAAGAAACTGTCCTGTATAAGATCTTTCAACCTTTGCTATCTCTTCAGGTGTCCCTTCCGCTATTATCTGTCCGCCTCTGAATCCGCCGTCAGGCCCCAGGTCTATGATGTGATCCGCTCTCTTTATCACATCAAGGTTATGTTCTATTACGACCACTGTATTTCCGGCATCAACCAGTTTGTCCAAAACAGATATAAGTTTGTCGACATCGGCAAAATGCAGTCCTGTAGTTGGCTCGTCGAGAATATAAAGAGTCTTTCCCGTACTTTTCTTGGAAAGCTCTGAAGCCAGCTTTATTCTCTGAGCTTCACCTCCCGAAAGCTGTGTACTCGGCTGTCCCAGCTTGATATATCCCATCCCGACTTCAAGAAGAGTATTGAGCTGTCTTGAAATCGTAGGTATATTGCTGAAAAATTCCGCAGCTTCCTCTACATTCATATCCAGCACATCGAATATGCTCTTTCCTTTGTATTTAACTTCAAGAGTTTCTCTGTTATAACGTTTTCCCTTACACACCTCACACGGTACATAAACATCCGGAAGAAAGTGCATTTCAATTTTTATTATACCGTCTCCATTGCAGGCCTCACATCTTCCACCCTTAACGTTAAAGCTGAATCTGCCCTTGCCGTAGCCTCTCAGCTTTGCTTCAGGAAGCTGCGAAAACAAATCGCGAATATGCGTGAAAACTCCCGTATAAGTTGCAGGATTGGACCTCGGGGTCCTTCCTATCGGCGCCTGATTTATATCTATTATCTTATCTATGTTTTGCAATCCGTTTATCCTTTTATGCCTGCCGGGCTTTTCCTTGCTTCCGTACATTTCCGCCGCTATACCTTTATACAGTATCTCATTTATAAGACTGCTTTTGCCTGAGCCTGAAACTCCCGTAACGCATACCATCTTGCCAAGAGGTATCTTTACATCTATATTTTTCAGATTGTTTTCAGCAGCACCTTTTATCTCTATATGCTTGCCGTTTCCCTTTCGTCTTTCTTTCGGCACCTCTATCTTTTTTTTACCGCTCAGATACCGGCCTGTTATAGATCTCTCGCACTTCTTTATATCCTCAACGCTTCCCTGGGCAACCAGCTCACCTCCGCCGGCTCCTGCCCCGGGACCAATATCAACTATATGATCCGCAGCATACATAGTATCTTCATCGTGTTCTACCACTATGAGCGTATTGCCTATATCTGTAAGTTTTCTCAACGCATCCAGAAGTTTTGCATTATCCTTTTGATGCAGACCTATGCTGGGTTCATCGAGTATATAAAGGACTCCAACCAACCCTGAGCCTATCTGTGTTGCAAGCCTTATACGCTGTGACTCTCCTCCTGAAAGTGTTGCGGATGCTCTCGAGAGCGTAAGGTAGTCCAGACCTACATTTGCAAGGAATTTAAGTCGCCCTCTTATCTCCTTTATTATTTCTGCCGCTATCATCATATGTGACTGCGACAATTTCAGATCATCGATAAATTCTATAGCTTCAGCCACGGACATATCGCAGAACTGCATTATATTTTTGCCTCCGACTGTGACGGCAAGCAGTTCAGGTTTCAGCTTATTGCCGTGGCATTCCGGACATTCAGTCACTCGCATATGCTTTTCCATCTTTTCTTTTATCCACTCGGAATTTGTCTCTCTGTACCGTCTTTCCAGGTTATTTATTATGCCTTCAAAAGAATGGTTCCTGTTATGACTTTCGCCATTTTTATTTGTATAGACGTATTGAAGCTTTTCATCGCCTGTACCATATAAAAGCACCTGCTTGAACTTTTTCGGCAGATCCTTAAACGGTGTATCCATATCGGCACCGTATTTTTCAGCCAGAGCACGTATGACCTGCCAGTAATAACTCGTATATTCCATCGTTGCAAACACATTGCTCAAACATTTTTCATTTATGCTCTTGTCCTGATCCGGGATTATAAGATCCGGATCTATCCTCTGAATGAACCCCAAACCGTTGCATTCAGAGCAGGCGCCAAGAGGATTGTTGAATGAAAACATTCTCGGCTCAAGCTCCTCGATGCTCACCCCGTGTTCCGGACACGCGAGACTTGTACTGAAAGTCTTTTCTTCCACCGATCCGTCCTTATCAACTGAGACCTGTATCAATCCTTCGCCATGGCTGACTGCCAGCTCACAGGCTTCTGTAAGCCTGCTCTGCACGCCGTCTCTTACTTTTATCCTGTCTACAACTATCTCTATCGTATGTTTAAAAGTTTTTTCCAGCTTTATTTCATCTTCTTCAAGGAGTTTGATATCTCCATCGACCCTTACGCGTGTAAACCCCTCTTTGCGTATCCTTTCCAGTATCTTTTCATGCTGACCCTTTCTCTGTCTTACTACAGGAGCCATTATAATCAGCTTTGCTCCCTCCCCTTCTTCCATAAGAAGCTCTACTATCTGATCTATAGACTGACTTGATATCTCTCTGCCGCAAACAGGACAGTGAGGTATTCCTATCCTCGCATACATGAGTCTTAAATAATCGTATATCTCCGTCACGGTTCCTACTGTAGAACGGGGATTTTTATTCGTGGTCTTCTGATCTATGGATATGGCCGGAGAAAGTCCTTCTATGGATTCAACATCCGGTTTTTCCATCTGCCCCAGGAACTGTCTCGCATACGACGACAGGCTCTCCATGTATTTTCTCTGACCTTCCGCATATATCGTATCGAAAGCGAGGGAGGATTTGCCTGATCCCGACAGCCCCGTAAGCACGACGAGCTTGTCTCTCGGTATCGTGACATCCACGTTTTTAAGGTTGTTTTCTCTTGCTCCCTTTATAACTATATCTTTTGCCATTTTACTCCTTTTCCTTTGTCCTTTTATTCTTGCTTTAAAGTCTTGTCTTATACTCGAACACCATATCCCTCAGTTCGGCAGCTCTTTCAAACTGCAGATCCTCAGCAGCCTGTTTCATTTCTTTTTCAAGTTTCTTTACGTAATCCTTGAGTTCTTTCTTAGTAAGCTCAAGCGGACTCTTTCCTTTATAGTCTTCCTCAGCAGGCTTCGTCGCTTCTATCACACTTCTCACTGCCTTCTTGACACTCTGAGGAGTTATACCGTTTGCCTTATTGTATTCGTCCTGTATCTTTCTTCGTCTCTTTGTCTCATCTATTGCAGCTTTCATCGCAGGGCTTATGCCGTCGCAGTACATTATAACCTTGCTGTCGGCGTTTCTTGCAGCCCTTCCTATGGTCTGTATGAGTGATGTTTCTGTCCTCAGGAAACCTTCCTTATCCGCATCGAGGATGGCTACGAGAGAAACTTCCGGTATATCCAGTCCCTCTCTCAGAAGATTGATTCCTACAAGTACATCAAAAGCTCCAAGTCTCAGGTCTCTTATTATCTCCATTCTCTCCAGCGTATCCACTTCGGAATGTAGATATCTTACCTTTATTCCTACATTTTTCAAGTAATCCGTAAGACTCTCAGCCATTTTTTTCGTCAGAGTCGTTACGAGCACTCTCTCGCCTTTTTCCGCAGTCTTATTGATCTCACCGATCAGATGATCCATCTGATTTTCAGTTTCATGAAGTTCTATTACCGGGTCCAAAAGTCCCGTCGGTCTTATTATCTGCTCTGCTGAAATTCCTCCGCTCTGTTCCCTCTCATACTCCGCAGGAGTCGCGCTCACATAAAGTATCTGGTTTATCATCGAGTTGAATTCTTCAAACTTCAGCGGTCTGTTGTCAAGCGCCGACGGCAGTCTGAATCCATAGTCCACCAGCGACTGTTTTCTCGAACGGTCTCCCGCATACATGGCCCGAAGCTGCGGCAGCATGACATGAGACTCGTCTATTATTATAAGAAAATCCTCAGGTATGTAATCTATAAGCGTATAAGGTCTGGCGCCCGGCTCGAGACCTGAAATATGTCTTGAATAATTTTCTATTCCTTTACAGGTGCCGACTTCACGAAGCATTTCTATATCGTACCTTGTCCTCTGTTCTATCCTCTGGGCTTCTATCAGTTTGCCCCTGTCCTTGAACCACTGTATCCTCTCCGAAAGCTCTTCATTTATCGTGCCCACTGCACGTTCTATATTTTCTTTGCTCGTAACATACTGTGACGCCGGATATATGGCCACATGATTTCTTATGCCGATTATTTCTCCCGTAACAGCGTTGATCTCTTTTATGCTCTCGACCTCGTCTCCAAAGAGCTCGATCCTCACGGCATTTTCCGCACCTGCCGGATAAATATCTATCGTATCGCCTCTGACCCTGAAATTCCCGCGATCCATAGCCATATCATTTCTCGTATACTGTATATCCACAAGCTTTCTAAGAAGCTCCTGCCTGTCTTTTTCCATACCGGGGCGCAAGGATATAACCTGATTTTTATAATCTATAGGACTTCCTAATCCATATATACATGAAACACTGGCTACTATTATCACGTCCCGCCTTTCAGACAGAGCTGCCGTCGCAGAATTACGAAGTTTTTCTATCTCTGCATTTATATCCGAATCCTTTTCTATATATGTGTCGGTAGACGCGACATACGCTTCCGGCTGATAGTAATCATAATAGGAGACAAAATACTCCACCGCATTGTTTGGAAAAAACTCCTTGAACTCTCCGTGAAGCTGTGCTGCAAGGGTTTTATTATGGGATATCACCAGAGCCGGTTTCTGTACGCGCTCTATGATATTTGCCATAGTAAAAGTCTTGCCTGATCCTGTGACACCCATAAGTGTCTGCGACCGCTCTCCTGCAAGTATTCTTTCTGAAATTTTATCTATAGCCTGCGGCTGATCGCCGGTAGGCTTGTATTCCGATACCAATTCAAATCGTTCCATATACTGTTTTCTCCCTATATCATCTTTTCTGCACCTAACGATTATATCACACCACCTCCCCTTATTCAAACAAATGTTCTTTCGCATCGTCTGTTATTTGACGCATATATAAAAAAGACGCCTTTCGGGCGTCTTCCAAAATCATTTTTATACAATATTTCGATGCTCCTATTTCAAACCAAAATTGATCTTGCCTCCAATGTGCCGATTTTTACGGAATATTATCTGACGCTGCACCATCCAGCTTATGATAAACAGCACACACTCAGTCATAAGTTTTGCAGGATATACGGATATCTGCATGATACCGGTGAAGAATCCGAGGATAATATTATTGAGAATAAGTATCACAGCTGCGAGAGCAAAATATTCCAATGCAGTAGATACTTTCCTACCCGTATGGAATACATGCCGGCAATTCATACTGTAATTATAAAATGCGCTTACTGCTCTTGCGGCAATATTTCCTGCCATTATCATTATTCCCGTATGAGGAAGCACCAGCATCAGAACGCTGAAAATTACATAATCCAGCAGAAAACTGGACATAGAGTACAGCGTAAATTTTATTATATCCTTGTATATCCTGAATGAATCCCGAACGGCTCTGAAGCTGGAGCAGGAATTTCTACTGTCATGATATATTGTCTCTATGCTCATTTCTTCTATTCGGATATCGTTTTCCGCACAATACAGAAGCACATTCATCTCATATTCATACCGTTCTCCTTCTATATCCATAAACCGGGCAGCCAACGCAGAATCAAAAGCACGAAGTCCTGTCTGCGTGTCAGATACTTTTACGCCGCTTACCGCACTGAATACTTTTCTCGTTATCTCGTTTCCAAGCCTTGATTTCAAAGGCATATCGCTTCCTACATTTCTGGCGCCTATGGAAACTGCATCTCTGTTATCTTTAGCATGATTTATAAGCCTTGCCATGTCTTCTGTCCTATGCTGTCCGTCAGCATCCATTATGCCTATGATACCTACATCTTTCATTTCATCGTTTATATATTTAAGCGCTGTTTTTATCGCCGCACCCTTCCCTCGGTTTCTATCGTGATGTATGACTGTACATATATCAGATATTTCATCAAAAATAAACTTACAATCATCTCCGTTCCCATCGTCCACAACTACAGACATCAAATTCATTTCCTTCAATCCTCTGACTATCTTGATAAGCACCTCATCCGGTCTGTATGCAGGAATGATTACCATCGGCATAATAACATCTCCTTTCTCTTATCTGTTTTTACATCCATACAGGATATTAGATATACTGCAGCTTTCATAACTTTTCTTCATTTTTTTCATATTTTCTTTCATAAGACAAAGCCCCTTTTCGTCATACAGCATTTCAATCACTTTTTGTGAATATCTGTCTTTGTCTTTTCCCATGACTACCCCTATATTTCTTTTTTCGACAAGTTCAGCATTCTTTTTTTCCTGTTCCAAAAAAGGATGCATAACTGCCATTGGTGTCTCAGCATATATCGCTTCGAACACCGTTATACCGCCGGCTTTCGATATTATTATATCTGCTTCGTTTATATATTCAGCCGTATTCTCACAGTAGCCTATAACCTCTATCTCACTGTATTTTCTCTTCAGATCACGCATAAGTTTTTCGTTTCTTCCGGTAATTACAGTCACCTTTATTTCCGGCACCTTTATCAATTCGTCTATTATCACATCCGCCCCCGGTATCAATCCCAATCCTCCGCCCATCAGCAAAACAGTTTTCCCACTTTTTCCTTTTTTATCAGTTTCGTAAAAGTTGTTTTTAAAAGCTTTTCTTACAGGTATTCCTCCAACAAATATCTTTTCCTGATCAACACCTTTTTTTACCATGATGTCTTTTGTCATCTCATCACCTACTATATATGCGTTCGTCTTTTCTGAAAGCCATTCGCTGTGTGGTACGATATCAGTTATACACGTTATATATTTAATAGAGCTTTCAGCATTTTTAATATAATTCCCCGTATATTTTGAAACTACCGGCAGTGTAGATATGACAACGTCAGGATGCTTTTCTTCCATCAGCATACCGAATTTTTTATAAAACCATTTCTTCATTGGACTTATCGTCTTTTTTTCATCCAAACGGTTGATAATATTGTACAATCCGTGCAGTCTGCCGCTCATAACATCAAATACTTTGTAGATATGTTTTCCTGCCGACGGAAACAAATGATATACTATATCTGTGGATTCTACTTCTGCCCATGGAACTTCTTCTATCTCTTCCTTTATCGCTTCCGCGGCTTTTATATGCCCCAGCCCAAAACTGCCTGTCAAAATGAGAACTCTCATTATCCTTCACCTTTCCTTTTTATCAATATAGTTTTTTTCACAGCGCTGTATATAGGCTTGATATTTACTATAACTATCGTAACTATGCACAACGCCTGCACTATAACCCATCCAGGCATCTCCGGTAAGATAAACATGATCTGGACAGCCAGTATCATTGAATTTATCAATAAACGTCTTTTATGAAGTCTGAAAGGCATTAAACGTCTCGCACTCCTTGCTCTTAATAAAAACTATGAAATAACTCGTAAAAGTTGCCGCTGCCGCGCCTTGTATGCCCATACATGACGGTATCAGTATCCCGTTCAGCAGCAAATTTATACCGGCACCCGCCATAGCGCTCCAAAAGGATAAAAGACTTTTCTTTTTTACTGAAAAAACACTGCACATAAAAGTAACGAACGCAGAAAACACTGTAGCTGCAGCAAGCAAGGGTATATATCGCCATGCGTTATAATACTCATCATCTGCAAGAAGAGCTATTTCCCATTTTGAAAATGCCATTACAATACTTCCTGCAGCAAACATCACCGACATAAATACATTCCATATCTGCGAATAAAACCGTAATTGTTCTCTTCTCTTCTTCACCGTTTCCGATACTGCCGAAAAAAGCCATGCTTCCAAGAATATGCTCGATATCAAGGTGAGAACAGTTGGTATCTTACATGCTACCGCATAAATCCCATTAGCTTCATTCCCCATAAAAGCTGTGATCATATACCTGTCAGATACACTTGTTATCCACCAGAATACCGTGGTGGGTATCAACGGTATTCCATACTTTAGCATATCAATGAATATCTGCCTTCCCGGATGAATAACTATCTGTCTCCACAACCGTTCTTTTACCGTAAGAAATACGAAACAGATAATATCGGCTGCCGCAACTGAAAGAACGTAACCGGTCACTCCCAAATCAAGCACTGCCAGCATAAAAACGTTAAATACTATGACCAGCGCTGTATTTATAAGTCCCTGCACCGCAAAAAGGGAAGTTTTACCTTCAGCTCTTACAAACTGCGCGCAAAGTGAATGAAAGCAAGATGCTATCGTATACATCACCAACAGCCATGCACTGCCTCCAAACAGAGATAATACTGACATTACAGGCAATGCAGCTAATATAAACAAGGATCCTGCACATATGGTGAATACTCCTGCTGAAAACACATTTTTTCTCCTGTTTTCATCATTTACAGCAAACCTGAATACGCTTTCTGAAATACCAATTGAAACCAGCGGTATAAGCAGATTTGCCGTCTGAATTATCAGATCTGCGGTCCCGTATTCTGACGGTGTCAGGAAATCGGTGTAAAACCTGACCATCAGAAAGGTCAATAATTTAGAGCCAAAAGTCCCTGCGCTTATCAAAACAGTATTATTCACCAATGTGCTGTATTTGTTCGTTTCATTCATATCTGTTTATCAGTCGAGCGGTTTTCCACATCTTGAACAGTATCTGTCATTCAGATCACATGTTCCGCCACATTCCGGACAAACTTTATTCATTGCCGCTCCACATTCTGTGCAGTGCCATCTGCCTTTCATCTGCCAATGTCCACATTCTATGCATCTCTGTCTTATCAGACTGCGCACTACCATGAACGCAAGTACAGCAAAAATATTGCCGCACAATCCGCAAAGGAGCCAGAACAATCCGTTCATCTTCGAAGAATGTGCGCTCTTATACAGACAAGCTGCTGTCATAAGCCAATATATGCAGAACAACGCCCCTAAAATCAAAACATATATCGTAATAAATGCATCTGCGCCTTCCGAAGGTTCTGTTATAGCTATATCCTTATAACCATCCCCTTCTTCCTCGCCCTGGATCTCATGTACATCAACGTACTCTGTTTCATTCAGATATGAAGCAACTTCAGATATCTGAGTCCGGAGTACGAATCCCGCAACAGCTCCTCCCAGAAGTAAAAATATTATCGCCAAAGGTATAAATCGCTTGAAAAATTTAGAATAATCAACTTTCATGACTTTATTTTTTATTTTTTCCATAAAACAACCTCCTTGCATTACTTTTCTGAAAGTATAGCAAGGAGGTATAAACAACCTATAATCTGTATTTAAACTGAATATAAAAAATCTTTATGCCGTTTCTGCAAGGCTGTGATAATAAATACTACCGCCAGTCCGGCAACGAACAGCATCATAACCGCGGCAGCCATGACAGGATTTACAGCAGTAATTTCAAACAGCGAAGGGAATATATATAAAGCTCCGCAAGTTCCTGACACCATGACTGTACATATAAAAATCCTAAGCTTTGAGAAAGGTATGCAGCTTTTGACCACAGACGCCATAGTCAACAATATCAAAAGCAAGTACATTACAGTCTGAGACTGTGCATAAGAAAACGGCATATAAATATTCGTGAATACTATTACAGCGCTTACTGCCAACGCAAACGGCAATGCATTGCCGATGGAGCTCTTCAGGAAACTTCCGCGTATCTTTCTCGTATCTGATTCTATGATGGTCGCAAATGAAGGCCATGCTTCCATAAAAGCATCTACAAGCGTGATCTGGATCGGAATAAACGGAAACGGAATGTTCCCAATCAGACAAAACAGCGAAACTAAAACAGAATATATAGTTTTTATAAAAAATACTCCAGCCGTTCGGGTGACATTATTTACTACTTTACGCCCTTCCAGCACTACCCGCGGCAAATAGGTGAAATCCGAATCAAGCAAAACTATCTGAGATATCTGTTTGCTCGCATCGCTTCCTTCCGCTATAGCTATTGAGCAATCAGCCTCTCTGAGCGCGAGCAGATCATTGACGCCGTCACCGGTCATCGCCACACATCGTCCTCTATCTTTCATAGCTTTAACGAGTTCCTGCTTTTGACGCGGTGTGACTCGAGCAAATACAGAATACTCACTGACCAGCCGGCTATAGTCCGTTTCATCTCCTGCCTTAGACATATCAAATGAATCATACCAGTTATCCAATCCCGCTTTTTTAGCAACCATAGATACTGTTTTAACGTGATCTCCGGATATTATTTTTACATCGACACCTTCTCGTCTGAAATACTCCAGTGTCTGCTCTGCATTTTTACGTATGCGGTCCTCCATCGATATAATAAACAGCGGCTGTAAACGCTCAGGAAGATTTTCCGTATCTTTCCATATATCATTACTGAACCCAACTGCGATCATCCTATACCCTTCCTGCAATCTACGTTCAGCTTCTTTCGGATACTTATCTGCTATTTTTTCCGGCGCACCGACAAATAATGTTCCTATTCCTTTAAAGGATACTGCGCCCCACTTTCTCTTTGAAGAAAACGGGATCTTACCTGAATCTTCAAAATACTGACATACAGGGAATCCGTCTCTGAGCGCCTGCATAGTAGCATTATTATCATCGGCAGCTGCAAGATATGACGAAAAAAGTTTTTCTGCTTTTTCCCTCGTAAAATTTGTATCCATGCAGCTCATACCGTCTCTTTCATTCACAGAATTAAAAAAAACATCTTTTACTTTGATTCTTCCATCAGTTAATGTTCCGGTTTTATCAAGACAGAGCGTATCAACGTGAGCAAGAGTCTCAAGAGAATATATATTCTGAACAAGAATCTTCTGCTTCGACATCCTTATGACTCCATTTGCCAACGATACGGAAATCAACAGTACGAGCCCTTTCGGAAGCATTCCTAAAAGAGCAGCCGCAGACGATACTACCGCAGCATCAAACAATGCGCCTCTCAAAACCATCGCTTCTATAAACAACATTATTCCGAGAGGTATGATGAGAAAACTTGTAAACCTGGTAACTTTTCTCATCGATCCCAGCAATTCGCTTTCGACATTTTTCTCTTTTTTTACCTCTTCTGCAAGTTTTGTAGCATAATTTTCACTTCCTACATGTATGACTCTTGCAAAGCATTTTCCTGAGATCACGGAGCTCCCGGACAGGAGCTCGTCTCCTTTTCCCTTGATCACAGGATCACTTTCCCCTGTCAGCAAAGATTCATTTACTTCGATCTCTCCAGCTAATACCAAAGCATCATTACATATTTGCCGTCCGCTTTCGAGTACTGTCACATCCCCTTCAACGATCTCGTCCATAGCAATAACAGACTCTTTGCCATCTCTTACTACAGTTACCTGCGGTCTGTTGAGGATAGAAAGCTCATCGACCAGCTTTTTAGCTTTAAGTTCCTGTACAATACCTATCACTATATTCAGGATTATTATAGCAATAAAAAGCATATTCGAATATGCTCCCACCGCAAACAAAAAAAGCAGCTATAGTGAAATTAAGAAAGTTGAACAATGTAACGATATTTTCCCAGAATATCCTCTTCTTTGATTTCGTAATGGAACGCGGCATACTCTGCCCTTTGCCTGCCGCTATCTTCTGAGTCACTTCCTGTCTTGTAAGCCCAGTAATCTTTTCCTGCATGACTATTCCTCCAATTCACACTTTATATGGAACAGTCTATGCTTAATATATGAACCACGCTGTAAACAAAAATAAAATATTTCTAAACTATAAAATTGATATTAGCCCCTGAATCTGTACCCTGCGCCCCAGACCGTTTGTATATATCTTGGTTTCGCTGGATCTTTTTCTAATTTTTCTCTAAGTCGGTTTATGTGTACAGCAACAGTCGCATTATCGCCGACTGCTTCAAGTCCCCATACTTTCTCATAGAGAGTTTCTCTGTCAAACACCATATCCACATTCATCATGAGAAATATCAATAATTCATATTCACGATTTTTTAATTCGACTTCCCTTTCCTCAACATATACACGATGGGTTCCTGTATTGACTTTGACCGAACCTATGCTTATTTCCCTCGGATATGCTCCTGCATCATCGGAAAGTCTCTTATATTGAGCGATATTAGCCTTAACTCTGGCAACCAATACAGCCGGAGAAAAAGGTTTTTCTATATAATCATCAGCCCCTATGCCAAGACCTCTGATCTTATCTATATCTTCCTGTCTCGCCGTGACCATAAGTATCGGTATATCTATATGTTCCCTTAATTTTCGGCATATTTCAAAGCCATCGATACCCGGCAGCATCAGATCTAACAGTATAAGACTGAAATCTTCTTCCAGTCCCTTTCTGAGACCTTCTATTCCATCCGAAGCAATATCCACAAAAAAACCTTCTATTTCCAGATAATCCTTTTCTATAGCAGCTATCGCCGAATCATCCTCAATTATCAGTATCTTTTCCATTTTCATTACCTCCTGTAGGAATCTTTATAAATATTTCAAGGCCTTCTTCATTCCTGTTTTCCGCCCATACTTTTCCGCCCATATGTTCAACAGCATTAGCAACTATCGCAAGTCCCAGTCCGCTTCCTCTCTCAGGATTATGTCTTGACGAATCACTGCGATAAAAAACTTCAAATAAATGTTCTATCGACTGTTCAGGTACCCCCGGTCCATCGTCTGCAATAGTTAAAAGGCATCCATCTTCCGTATATCTCAGTTTTATCTCTATCCTGCCTTCATCTTTATCCTTATATTTCAAACTGTTTTCCATTATATTTATTATGATACGCTGTATCTGCACAGGATCCGCATATATCTCCACATGTTCCAGATCTTCAGTTATCGTCATTCCTTTCTCCGAAAATTCTTCAGAAGCATCCGATACTATTTTTCTTATTTCATCATCCAGATAAATTTCACATGGATGTTCCGGATATTCTCCCAGATCCATTTTGGAAAATAAAAACAGTTGAGAAAGAATTCTTTCAAGATCTTCAGCTTTATTTTTGATCGTATACAAATATGTCTTTCTTTTCTCAGGAGTTTTAGCAATATCATCTATCAGACCTTCTATATATGCCTGTATCGATGTAAGCGGAGAACGAATATCATGTGAAATGCCCGCAATCAATTCTTTTCGGTTTTTCTCCTGCTGCTGCACTGCTTCCACAGATTCTCTGAGTCTTACAGCCATTTCATTGAAATCCTCACATACAGGCAGAAATTCGTCTGATCTTTCATAATCTATCCTGTACTCTAAATTACCGTCTCTTATCTGTCTGACACCGTATCTCAATATATCAATCGGCTCTTCAATTTTCTTAAATACAAATTTTATCAGGAATTTATTCGTAAGTATTATAGATAACAGGATCGTAATTATTATCAGGATTATGGATACAAGCACTGATATTTTAAAATCATGATAATTCTGGCCGTTATTATTGCCGCCGAACAGACATATTACATAATTGTGTCCGTCAGAGTTTTTTTCATGGACATATAGACTTCTTCCGTCCTGCTCTATCGTCGCTTCATTCTGCAAAACTTTTGCTGCCTCCAGCAGCTTATCGTCGCCCTCTTCAAGCTCTCCGTATTGAAAAAAAGTTTTACCGTCACGCAGAACTGTCAATTCCATACCACCGTTATGCAAAACTGTTTCAGCCGCAGACAGATCTTCTCCTTTATCCAGATAATGTTCGATAGTCTCTGAAACAGCCATAGATGCATATGTAAATTCTTCAGTATCTTCAAACCACAGACCTGTACCTCTCTGCAGCGAAAACCACAAAAAAGAAACGCAAAGTATCCCTATCATAACCGTCGCTATGACCGGAACTAATATCATAAGTAAATTAGACAGAAACAAACGTCTTTTTACAGTCATACCTGTACTCCCCTTCATTTTCTGATAAAATCATTCTATCACGAAGAATCGCCGACATATATAAACTGGAGATAAACTCTCATCTGATCTGCTTGACATATAATGTATAATATTATCGTGGATCATATACAGAAAGGTTTTTAACGGCCGCATCCAGCGCGCCGTATTTATTATTATGGAATACGAAAATATCTTTGAAATGCTTTCTCAAAGCGTTATATATCTGATAAAAGACAACATGTGGATCGGCCCTGTTTTCTCGTTTGTTGCAGGAATATTCACTTCACTTACGCCATGTGCGCTTTCCAATATTCCGCTGATAACAGGATATATTTCCGCAGGAGATAAAAAGTACGATACGAAAAAATCTCTAATACTCTCTATAATCTTTGCCGCAGGCGCCGCTGTAACATTCTTAGTGCTCGGCATCACTGCATCTGAAGTCGGAAACGCCATAGGTCACATCGAATTCATACATATCATTCTTGGCATACTAATGATACTTATGGCTTTGCAAACGTGGGAGATCATACATATCATACCTCATATACATGTCCATACATCGACAAAAAGCAGCGGATTCATCGGTGTATTCATAACCGGACTCATCGGAGGTCTGTTTTCTTCTCACTGCGCTGTACCTGTGATCCTTCTCATTCTGACACTTGCATCTCAATTCAGCAGCCCTCTGTGGGTCGTTCTGATGCTCCTGTTTTATTCTGCCGGTCACGGTATAATAATCATCATCTCAGGCACATCCATAGGCTTTGCAAACAAACTTGAAAACGGCGCCGGAGAAAAAACTGCACGCATATTCAAGCTCGTCTTAGGTTTTATCATGGCTGCCATAGGAATATACATGATATTCGGATAATCCGATTTCTCTGTACTTTATTCAGCATATATGTTATAATTTTGTGTGTAATTCACTTTACACTTATGCCGGAAAAAAGGGGGTTATATCATAATATGTTCGCCAGATTAAGAAATAAAAGTAAAAATCGAAACATAAAAAAAACCATAAGAACGGCTTTCAAGGAAGACGTAAAGAACATTACCAAGGCTGCTCTTACCCAGGAATTTTACAATAACAGCGCCGAAACGCTGAAAAAAAACAATCACATAGAATCAGAGCTTTACATACAAAACAATGTAAAAAGAGGCCTTCGAAATTCAAACGGTACAGGTGTACTGGTGGGACTTACTAAAATCGGAGAAGTTCTCGGATACGATGTTGACGAAAACGGCAACAAAGTACCTATTGAAGGAAAGCTCTACTACAGAGGCTACAGCATAGAAGATCTTGTAAACAGCTGTATAAACGAAAAAAGATTTGGCTTTGAAGAAATAACTTATCTTCTTATTTTTGGTTCTCTTCCCACAAAATCAGAACTCGAATATTTTAACAAACTTCTCGGTTCAAAAAGAGAACTTCCAAATGGATTTGCACGCGATACTATATTGACGATACCGTCAAACAACATAATGAACAAACTTGCAAGAAGTGTTCTTGCTCTGTATTGTTACGATGATAATCCTGACGATACATCGATACCTAACGTTCTCAGGCAATCGATAGATCTGATGGGATATTTCCCTGCGCTCATAGCCTATGCCTATCAGGCAAAATCTTCGTTTTACGATCATAAGAGTCTTCATCTTCACAATCCGATCCCGGAACTGTCAACATCTGAAAATATACTCAGGATGATAAGACCGGACGGAAAGTACACTGAACTTGAAGCAAGGCTCCTTGACATATCCATGATACTTCATGCGGAACACGGCGGAGGAAACAATTCATCATTTACGACACACCTCATATCTTCCACCGGCACCGATACATATTCGGCTATTTCGGCAGCTATAGGATCCCTCAAGGGACCGCGTCACGGCGGAGCTAACATAGCCGTTATAAATATGATGAAAAACATCAAGGAAAACGTTCCTAATTTCAACAACAGAGGAAAGCTTGACGATTATCTTGTCAAGATATTGAAAAAAGAAGCAAACGACAAGTCAGGTCTCATATACGGAATGGGACATGCCATATATACGCTGTCTGACCCAAGAGCTAAAGTTCTCAAATCCATGGCTAAAAAGCTTGCTGAAAGCAAAGACCTTCTTGATGATTTTCTCCTTTGCGATTATATCGAGAAAAGAACTCCACAGCTTTATGCCGAAGTCAACGGTGTTGAAAAGCCTATGCCAGCCAATGTGGATCTGTATTCAGGCTTCGTGTACGATGCTCTCGATATACCTACGACTATAGCCACGCCTCTCTTTGCGACTGCCCGTCTCTCAGGCTGGTGCGCACATAGGATCGAAGAACTTATTGCAGGCGGCAAGCTTATGCGTCCTGCATATAAATCGGTACAACAGCCTCGCGGCTATGTTGAACTGGCAGACAGAGTATCAGAAAGCAACGGCAGATCCGACAAAAAAGAAAAGAACGGAAAGAAACATAAATCACAGCAAAAATAGCATATAGCAAAAAAATAAATCCTGCGCAATGCGCAGGATTTATTTTTTATTCCTCTGTTACATTTACATTGGAAAGTCCAAGAGTATCTATACCTCCTGAATCATAGCCGAGAATATTCACGTTCCCGTCGCTGATCTCCTTTACTATATCTTCATAATCCGAATTTTCAAAGGTCGAAAACCTTCCTGTATCTACCGCAAGACTTACACCATCATTTGAAACATCGTAAGAAATCACTTCTCCTCCAGGAAATTCATCATCTTCATACTGCTGTAAAACAGATTCAAGTACTGTTCCTATATCGTTCACCGTTGATGTAAGAATTGTATCTGACATTTCACTCTTATCTGTTTCACAGGCTATAACTTTTCCTCCAAGCTTTTCAGCAGATTCTATGACAGCCTGCTCTGTTTCCGATCCGCAGGCGAATACCGCCTGAACACCGCTTTCATACCATTCGTCTGCTTTTGCCAGTATGGTTTCTCTGTCATCGTCTTCTCCGCAGTAATGATATTTTATGTTTACAGATGTGCCGGATTCTGCTGCCGCTTTATTCGCCCCCTGAATGAATCCGTAACAGTAGTCCATCACTACCGGCTGTTTTTCCTCCCCTAAAAATCCAAGCTCGTTCAACCCGTCTTTAACGGCGCTGTATCCTGCAAGATACCCTGCCTGCGCTGAATCGAAGGTGATCACTGCCGTATTTTTACCCACGCTTTCCTCTCCTGATTCTGCATCAGCAGGCACAGCATCTATCATTACAAATTTTACATCAGGATATTCATCCTGCTTTTCATACACTACCTGGCTGAAAGTATATCCGTCACACACTATTATACCGGCTCCTCCGGATACTGCCGCATCTATAGCCTGTCTGTAGGAGTCATCGGATACTTCGGTCGCTTTATAGTATTTATGAGATATACCGTTGGCCTCTCCAAAGCTGCTTATAGTCTCCCATGCAGCTTCACTGTATCCTCCGTTCATTATCATTCCCGACTCAGTTACCATCGCTATATCGTAATCGACCTGTTCTTCCGGCTGTACTTCATTCGATTCCTGACAGCCGGCCATAGTCAGCGTCATGATTGCCGCCAGAATAAAAATCCACGCTTTTTTAACCATTGTATTTCTTTCCTCCTTGCGCAATACTCCTTTTTAGTACAATTCTTCCCTTCTGTGTTTAAGCAGAGGAAGCTGATCTCTGACCGAGTCTACATATTCCAGATCTATATCTCCGTATATTATACCTTCCTTTTCATCACAGTGAGCTGTGAATCTTCCCCATGGATCTACTATACATGAATTGCCGTAAGCGACATACACTCCTTCTTCATCTCTTGCCGGTGAATTTGCTGCAAAATACACCTGATTGTCAAGAGCTCTCATCCTCATGGTTATATCCCAGTGCGCCGGCCCTGTAGTCATATTGAACGCCGCCGGAAGTATTATCAGTTTGGCTCCGGCGAGAGCCATCTTTCTGAACCATTCCGGAAATCTAACATCATAGCATATGGCTACGCCTATCTTGCAGAATTCCGTGTCTATTACCGTCATATCTTTTCCGGCAGTAAGCGTATCGGATTCCATGAATCTTATACCGCCTTCCACATCTATATCAAACAGATGCACTTTTCTGTGCTTGCCTATGATATTTCCGCTTCTGTCAAAGGAATAAGATGTATTGTATACCTTATCTCCGTCCAGTTCCGGTATCGAGCCTCCCACAAGATATATACCCTGCTTTGCAGCAAGATCTGACATGAACTCTACCGTAGGTCCTGTCTCCGGCTCCGAATATTCTCTGAAATAATCATTTGAATAAGGACAGTTCCACATTTCCGGAAGCGAGATCACCTGCGCTCCGTTTTCAGCCGCATGTACAACGTAATCCGCAGCTGTTTCCATGCTTTTTTCTTTTTCAAAAGAGCCTTTGATCTGACACAGTGCTATCTTAAACATTATCAACCATCCTTTCTTTAACGGTTTCAACGAATCTCTTTGTGATGCGTGCCGTAAGGCCCCATATCACTCTTCCGTCCATATCGTATACAGGTATATAGGACCGCCCCTTTCTCCAGTTATACGTCTTTCCTCCTGTAACTCTATCATACGGGAAACTCTCCGGAATCTTCTGCACTACTTCTGTCTCATATACCTCAGGCTTATATGACGCTATCTCATCAAGATTTACGAGAAAAACTTCATCCACTTCATCCGGATTCAATTTAAGATCATCCAGATCCTTTTCATCTATTACCCCCAGGTAGCAGTACATTGCAAAATTGCTGTAGGTATATACAGTATCGAGAGGACTCACCACCCTTATCCGTTCTTCAGGAATGCCGATCTCTTCCCACGTTTCTCTGACTGCACATTCCTCAGGAGTTTCTCCTTCTTCAAGTTCTCCTCCCGGGAAACATATTTCCCCCGGCTGTCTCGTCATGTGTTTCGCTCTCACTTCATATAGAAGATGAAGTCCATCCTCTTTTTCGACAAGCGGCACCAAGACAGAGAAAAATTTAAAGCCGTCTTCCGCTCCGGCTTTTCTCTCCGAAAACACTTCTTCTATATCATTAAGAGTCAATTTTTTCTCTGATTTCATTGTCTTTCCTCTGATACCTTATATTCATATATGAAGCAACAAGTATAAGACCTATGCCTATATATGTATTCCATAAAATAGTTTCCTTTAAGAATATCACCGCCATCACAGGCGCTATAGCAGGTTTAAGGAAAAATGCCAAAGATCCGGTGGCAGCGTCCGACATTTTTATAGCCATAAAATAGCTGAAATAACCAAGACCGGTAACAAATATGCTGATATATGCGACGAGAAGGGCATTGTCCGCAACTCCTGCTACTATAGGTTTACCCGCTATTATCATAACTATCATCAAAACGAAGGAGCCTAAAATAAAACTCAGACTCGTCTGCACCATTATTCCCATCTTCTGTACGCTTACCTTTCCCGCCACGGTATACGCGCCGAAGAATATGGCTGCAAGAAGCATGTAAACTATTCCGATAACGGTGTTTCCTTCCTGTATATTCCACGGTTTTATCATGAATATCAGTCCCAGAAAACCGATTCCCAGCACTATAAACTTATGTTTATTCAGTTTTTCGCTTGTGAAGAAATGTGCAAAAACCATAGTGAACAGCGGATTTATGGAAATAAGCACAGATGCAGTGGAGGCATTTGAATTTATGACTCCAAGCTGGAAAAACACCATGCTGAGCGGTATTCCAAGCACACCCACCATAGTCAGCGTCAAAATATCCTTTATATTTAATTTTATATTGTTTTTTTTGATTTCCGCGACTGCAAAAGGCAGCAGCAAAAGACCTCCTATAGCAAATCTTATAAATGTGAGCTGAAACGGATCGAGGTTGTTTCCCGCCAATTTACAGGAAACTTCCATAGTCCCGAAGAGAAATGCCGTCAGCAGCACAAACCAGTAAGCTTTATTCATTGGATACCTCTCTTCTTTAAAAAAGGCGGTGATCACACCGCCTTTATCATCTATCTTACGCTAATTGAGTATTTCACAATTGTTGAAATCGACTCCTATCATTTCTTCTTTTTCTGCACTTACGCTTACTATAAAGTCGATATTGTAAGTTTCCGAAATGCTCTTGAGCCTTTCTATGAATACGGGAAGATCTCCCAGGGATACATCCGCATGCTTCAATATGCTATCTATGAATATCATCTCTATATCGTGATCTGAACTGATTATGCCATATAAAAATCCTATATATTCATCTATATTAGTAATATGTTCAAAATCTTCCATACATATGACTCTTATTTTAAAATTAAGTTCATACATGAGTCTGTGATTTTTATTTATAAATACTATGCTGCCATTGCTCTTTTCAATGCTCTCGTTTGCCAGCTGCACCATCGTATTGGTTTTACCGCTTCCTTTATGTCCTATGAGTAATTTCACCATAACATCGTCCTCCTAAATATGCCACGCATGTACTTTATATTACATAACATTATACACTATGCAGTTATTTTCATCAACTGAAATCCAAAAACAAAAACCGGGGAAAACAAATTCCCCGGTTTGAAAATTCATTGAAACATTTAGCTCAGCGCTGCTGTAACTATGGCCATCTTATAAACTTCATCCGCATTGCATCCACGGCTCAGATCGTTTATTGGAGCATTAAGTCCCTGAAGCACAGGACCTATCGCTTCATATCCGCCAAGTCTCGCTGCTATCTTATATCCTATATTTCCCGCATTTATATCAGGGAATATGAATGTATTTGCCTGGCCTGCCACTTTGGAGCCTGCACATTTGACCTGAGCCACTTCAGGCGCAACAGCAGCATCAAACTGCAGTTCTCCGTCGACTTCCAGATCCGGTGCGGCTTCTTTTATCTTCTTAGTTGCATTGGCTACCAATGTTACCATGTCGCCTTTACCTGAACCGTAGGTGGAGTATGAAAGCATTGCTACCTTAGGCTCTATGCCGAATACCTTAGCTGTCTTTGCTGATTCGATCGCGATCTCAACCAGTTCGTCTTCCGTAGGTGAAATGTTTATTGCGCAGTCACCCATAGCCAGCTTCTGATCGCCTTTGACCATAATAAAGCATGAGCTTACTATTTTATTGCCCGGCTTTGTCTTTATAAGCTGCAGAGCAGGTCTTACAGTATCAGCAGTCGAATATGTTGCTCCTCCAAGCAGACAATCGGCTTTTCCCATCTTAACCAGCATAGTTCCAAAATAGTTTGATTTCGAAAGAGCTTCTCTTACCTGTTCTTCAGTCATCTTGCCTTTTCTCAGTTCAACCATCTTTTCAACCATAGGCTCGATCTCATCATACTTCTCAGGATCGATGATCTCACACTTTTCGATATTGAAGCTGCCGCTTTCTGCCGCTTTCTTCACATCTTCCTCATTTCCGAGAAGGATCACTTTGAGTATGTCATCCTTTGTAAGCTTGTCCGCTGCATCAAGGATACGAGCATCCGTACCTTCAGTGAAAACTATTGTACGCGGATTGGCTTTTAACTGTTCTGTTAGCTTTTCAAACATTTTATACCTCTTTTCTGAAATCTGTAGAATTACACTTATATTATATAGGGTCACCCCTCAATACTCAAGATTTAACACGGAAATTCGTTTTCTTTATTTAAAAATATCGATATCATCATCCCACATTGCAGTTATAAGCATTTCCTCATCACTCATCGCATCTTTCTTTTCTTCCGGCATTTTATCATCATTTACTTTCTCATACGAGCTTCTGCCTTTTTTCACCGCACATATGAGCGCTATAAACAGCAGAAGGATCGCTGCGGCAAACATGATCACAATTATCACCAACATAAATACCTCTATTATATAAATCTTCTCAGAACCTATCTATCGTTTTTTTAAGCGCAGCTGACCGCATGCTCCGTCTATGTTCCGTCCAAGCTCTCTCCTTACCGTTGCCGGTATTCCAAAAGACGTTAGCTCTGCCGCAACTTCCTCAGCACGTTTCCTGCTGCTGCCGGAAAAGCCTGTTTCTTCAACCGGGTTCAGCGGTATCAGATTGACATGACACAGTATTCCCGACAATTTACGTTTCATAAGCTCTACATCGTATTCAGTGTCGTTCTCACCTTTTATCAGTGTATATTCAAAAGTTATCCTTCTGCCTGTTTTTGCCGCACATCGGCGCGCCGTTTCTATCAGCTCATCAACGGGATATGCTTTATTCACGGGCATTATACGGCTGCGGCCCTCATCGTCAAGCCTGTGCAGTGACACTGCAAGATTAACCTGCGGGAATTCATTACAAAAACGTTCCATCAAAGGAATTATACCGCTTGTTGACACGGTGATATTCCTGCTGCTGAAATTCTTTCCGTCCTTATGCCTTACGATGTCCAAAAACCGTGAAAGATTCTCATAGTTATCAAAAGGCTCTCCCATTCCCATGACAACTATATGGTTTATTTTCTCTCCCGCGGCTCTTTCCGCTTCGAATATCTGCCCCATCATCTCTCCCGCCGTAAGATTCCGTTCAAATCCGCCGAGAGCCGATGCACAAAAAGCACATCCCATACGGCAACCTACCTGTGAAGAAAGACACAGAGAATTCCCGTATCTGTACTTCATGAACACACCTTCCACTGAGCTTCCATCCGAAAGTCCAAAGAGGAATTTACGCGTTCCGTCCTCATTGTCCATCTGCATATCCAATATGCTTACGCTTCCGGCGCAGGCGTATTTTTCAATCTTTTCACGAAATGGCAGCGGAAGATCGCTCATCTGCGAAAAATCCCTTATTCCTTTATTGATCCATCTGAAAAGCTGTCTGCCGCGAAAAGCAGGCTCTCCGATATCCGCGGCAAATTTTTCAGATCCATCAAATGTAAGATCCTGAAGGTCGATTTTTTCCATACGTTTTTCTTCCATCCTCATCTAATCTCTGTCTCTTACCATCCAGTTAGGATGAAAACGTCCAAGATATTCATCTATACAGATCCAGTCATTCTGAGGGTTTTCCGATGAAATACCGGGATAAAATTTTTCTATATATTCTTCGACAAACATTCGCGGAAGTTTCTCGTATCTTCCTCTGCCCGGAGTATCGTAGACATCGCCGGGAGAAAATTTGAAAACACCTTTCTTCTTTCTTACGGCTTTTATTTCATCGTCGCTCTTAAGCTCTATTTTCTCTCCGTACCCTTGAAGGAGATTTACTACATCCGGAAGCTCCATACCGAATTTAACCGAAATATAGTCAAGATCCCTTCCAAGAGAGATATAAAAATCAAATACATCTATATGATGTCTGACATTCCAGTTTGCAAGTCTTCTCAAATTTTCTATATCCGTGCTCATAGCTCTATACCCTTTCTATATCAAGCCCTGTCTTATGTCCATTGAGCTCTACTTCTTTCAGTCCCTGCTTTTCTTTCATATCAGCTGCAAGCGTTTCTTTCATGATGTAGTCTTTGTGTTCATCAATGGCGGCAGCAACTTCTTCGTCAGCGCTGAAATATATATTTATATTGTCCATCATTTCATAGTCATTCTGCTTTCTCATCTGCTGCACTTTGGATACGAGCTCTCTCGCCAGACCTTCTCTTACGAGTTCAGGAGTAAGGGTTGTATCAAGGATAGTAAACACATTGTTCTCCATTGCAACAGCAAAGCCTTCTTTTGCAGAGATCTTTACATCTACCATATCCTTCGTGATCTCAAACTTTTCTCCATTTATTTCCATAGCGATCATACCCTCTGTTTCAAGCGCCGCTACAGTATTGGCTGAATCAGCCTTTGCAAGCTCAGCCGCAAAGCTCTTTATGTTCTTTCCGAGAACCGGCCCTGCAACCTTGAAATTAGGTTTGAGTGTATAGTCCATATATCCGTCCAGATCTTTTTCGAATATCACCTTCTTGATATTGAGCTCTTCCATAATAAGCGGTGTAAGATCTCCTATGACCGATTCATATTTTCCGTCTACAAGGACTCCTGAAAGAGGCTGTCTTACCTTTATCCTCTCCTTTTCTCTCGTGCCGCGTCCAAGGCCTACAAGAGCGCGTACCAGATCCATTCTCTCCTCTACTTTATTATCTATAAGGCTCTCATCCGCTTCAGGGAAGAATGAAAGATGCACCGATTCATTTCCTGTAAGTTTCTGATACATTTCGTCTGAAATGAACGGGGCAAAAGGGGCAATAAGCTGCGATACTCCCACAAGCACTTCGTACGTGGTGGCATATACCGACATCTTGTCTTCATTCATCTCTTCTTCCCAGAATCTTCTTCTCGCTCTCCTTATATACCAGTTGGACAGATCTTCCGTAACAAAATCCTGTATTTTTCTTACAGATTTCATGTGGTCGTATCTATCCATATCCTCGATTACTTCTTTTATGAGTTTATTGTATTTTGATATTATCCACCTGTCCAGTTCAGGTCTCTTATCGTAATCTACTTTTATTTCCGCAGGATCTATCTCATCCTGATTTGAATACAGGACAAAGAAATTATACACGTTTTTAAGCGTTCCGAAGAACTTGCTGACCACTTCGATAAGACCTTCCTCATCAAACTTGGTAGGGGACCATGCCGGTGACGCATAGAGAAGATACCATCTTGGAGCATCCGCCCCATACTTGTCGAAAAGCTCAAACGGGTCTACGGTGTTTCCAACGTGTTTGCTCATCTTCTTTCCGTGCTTATCGAGAATAAGGTCATTTACAAGTACATTCTTATACGGTGCTTTTCCCTTTATGAATGTCGATATTGCCATAAGAGAATAAAACCATCCTCTCGTCTGGTCGATTCCCTCGCATATGAAATCGGCAGGGAAAAGCTCTTCATCGAAATTCTCACTGTTTTCAAACGGATAATGCTGCTGGGCGAAAGGCATAGCTCCGCTGTCGAACCAGCAGTCCATAACCTCGGGTATTCTGCTCATAGTCTTGCCGCAGACAGGACATGTCATATGAACATCATCCACATAAGGTCTGTGGAGTTCTATATCTTCGGTGATATTTTCCTGGGCTTTTTCAACGAGCTCTGCTCTGCTTCCCACACATTCGAGATGTCCGCATTCGCATCTCCAGATAGGTATAGGCGTGCCCCAGTATCTGTTTCTCGAGATTGCCCAGTCATTGACATTTTCGAGCCAGTTGCCGAATCTTTTTTCTCCCACAAAATCAGGGAACCAGTTTACGGTATTGTTATTTGCCACGAGCTCATCCTTGAGTTTCGTCATCTCTATATACCAGCTCGGTTTAGCATAATAAACGAGAGGTGTGCCGCATCTCCAGCAGTGAGGATAATTGTGTACGATCTTCTCTTTTGCAAAGATTTTATTCTCACCTGCAAGCCATTTTATGATATCCACATCGAGACCGTCCTCCATTACGAAGCGGCCTTTCCACGGCGTCTCTGTATACCTGCCCTGTTCATCAACGGGGTTCACTACAGGCAGTCCGTACCTTCTTCCCGTGTTGTAGTCATCTTCACCGAAAGCCGGTGCTGTATGAACTATTCCAGTGCCGTCTTCTATTGTTACATAATCGGCACACGTAACATAAAAAGCTTTTTTGTCCGGTTTTACAAACGGCATGAGCTGTTCGTATTCCACATATTCAAGAGCTTTTCCCTTCATCTCTTCGATAACTTCATAGTTACCCTCTCCCAGAACTTTATCAGCAAGCACCTTTGCAACATAAAATACGCTGCCTTCTTCATCACCGGCAGTCATCCTTACCTTTACATAATCTATATCAGGTCCCACCGTAAGTGAAACGTTGGACGCAAGTGTCCACGGAGTCGTCGTCCATGCGAGGAAATATTCATCCGCGTCTTTTCTCTTGAATTTCGCGGTTATGGTCGTTACCTTGACTTCTTTATATCCCTGCGCCACTTCATGGGAGGCAAGCCCTGTCCCGCATCTCGGACAGTAAGGGAGTATCTTGTGTCCTTCATATATCATTCCCGCATCGAAAAATTCTTTTATTATCCACCACAGTGTTTCTATATAATCGTTGTTGAGAGTGATATACGGATGGTCCATATCTATGAGATATCCCATTCTCTTGGTCATGTCTCTCCACATGCTTTCGTAAGTAAACACCGATTCCTTGCACTTTTCATTGAATTCCTTGATGCCGTACTTTTCGATATCCTGTTTACCGGACATTCCAAGCTGTTTTTCAACCTCTATCTCAACCGGAAGTCCGTGAGTGTCCCATCCTGCTTTACGCTTGACAGCATACCCTCTCATAGTCTTGTATCTGCATACTGAGTCCTTCAGCGTTCTCGCAATGACGTGATGTATGCCGGGTCTTCCGTTTGCTGTTGGAGGTCCCTCATAGAATATGAATGAAGGCATACCTTCTCTGGTGCTTATGCACTTTCCGAGAAGATCTTCTTTTTCCCATCTGTCCGCCTGCTCCATCTGAAGCTCTGCTATTGGTTTTTCCGATAAATTTTTAATCATTTTCCAATTTCCTTTCGATATAGTATGATGATGACAGAATACACTACAGCCGTTGATTCCATCACCGCAATATAAATATCTCTCATGATATTTCCTGCATAATAAAAAAAGCGCCCCATGGTTAGGGACGATTTTAAACCGCGGTACCACCCTAATTATGAGACCATCATCTCATCTCTCTTAAAGTGTCCGGCTCAGAAGTGATATTCACCTTCGCTTCACCGCTGCCTTCTCAGCATCATGGCAGCTCTCTGTAAGGATATTACGCGGGGCTACTGTCTTCATCACAGCCGCTGTATCAAACTGTATGAATCATTTGTACCGATTCTGACTTCGCCTGATAAAAACAAGCTCCTGTCTTTGAAATTCGTACTCTGTCATTTTATATTGCAGGCATTGAAAAGTCAAGGCGTTTTAGGGCTTTTAACACAGTTTTTTCGATATGAGTATATATGTCTTTTTCTGTTATACAGTTTATAAATCCCTGCTTTTTTGTATTTTGATATATAATCATGCAAATAACTGTATCTATGCGCCCTGAGAATAAAAAATACGGCAAAAGCTGATTTATGCCTTTGCCGCACATATTTTTTATATTATTTCAAAAACTTAATTGCTTCTCTTTCTCCTGCCGTAAACTACTGTTCCTGCTGCCGTTGCAGCTGCAATTCCCATGAGCGCTATGACTGCCGTCATATTGAAGTCGTCTCCGGTCTTTGCGGAATTTCCTGCCGCTTCAGTTTCTGTTGTTTCCTGTTCATTGCCCGGTGTTGTAGTAGGCTGCGAAGGAGACTGTTCTTCTATTGTTATCGCTTCATTTTCATTTACTTCAATACCATTCGCAGTAACATTCCCTGTGCCTTCATTTTTTACAGATGCTCCTACAGGAAGATTTGAAAACGCTATATTGCCCTGCTTAACTGTAATACTACAACTCGAACTCATAACATTGTTAATCTTCTCTAATACAGAATTCGCATCACCTACATAATACATATCTGTTATATTCTTAGAAGAAACTTCTACAATAACAGTTTCTGAATTCTTTACAAACTGGGTAACATCAGATGTAAATGTACCTCCCTGCACATCTATCGACTGAGTATTTTGACTTTGTATATAATTTGCAGCCAAAGAAACCCCTTTATCACTTTCAAACTGTCCATCGATTATATTGATATTTATAGGGCGAGGCTGCCCATCAAGGGAATAATTTCCTTCTATATAAACAGCACTCCCTGTCTTCGGAAATCCTTCACCTGATGTATTCCCATCATACGGTTTATCTGATTCTTCTGGAGTTCCTGTCGCTTTTATAAGAGTATCTTCACCTGAAATTATGACATCTCCACCTTTTACTACTATTCCATTATTTACACCTGTAACTTGTGAATTTTCTATTGTTAATATTCCATTTTTCGGAGGAAAATAAATCCCCGTGTTTCCACTCTCAATGCTACTATTTTTTATCGTCACATTTTGATCTGAATTGAGACCTTGCACACCTACTGCTTGATCTATAGTTTTTAGATTAACATTATCGAGGGTCAAATTTAAATTCGAATGACCTGTACTCCCATCTACAGAATAAGCATAGATTCCATATGTAGTGCTACCCTCAGATATTAAATAACCATCTTTAATAGATAATGTAATATTAGATGTTTTAATACTGATTATTTCACTCATATCTCCATTTGCCTTTAGAGTGTGGTTATTAAGGTTCAAAATATAACTTCCTTCTTTATTAAATGTTACATCTTCTTCAGTCACATTTTTAAGAAGTACAATTTCATTCCCATCCACAGCCGAATCAATCGCTTGTTGCAATGTTGAATACCCCGTATCTCCAATCTTTGCAACGTCATCATCGCTTACAGCTGCGCTCACGCTCACAGGCATTGCCATTACAAATGCCATGATAAGCGTCATTATTCCGCACAGCACTATTCTGCTTTTCTTTTTCATAATGCACCTCTTACTTTCAAATCGCATTCTGTTTTTAGTTCTTTCAACCAGATTGAATTTTGCTTCTATTACAGGTGCATTATATAACAGTACCCCCCCCCAGTCAAGTTTTTGGCTTATTTATAAAAATTTCCTTGTCCGCATCGCAAAATTTTTTCATACAAAAAATCTGCGCAAACAGCTTCTGGAATTCATTTACTAATGTAAAAAAACTGTTCACACAGACTTTAAATCAATGCAATTTGATCATCTGAAAATTTTCAGGCAGCGATCTTATGACAGCTGCTAATTCACTTTCCTTTCCGCCGATGCAGTCTGTAAAAATTTTTCTATGGCTTTCAGACTGTCCTCCTTGTTTTCATTTACTGTAAGCCTTATAAACGGCTCTTTACCGCCGTTGACCATAATGCTTTCCCCATACCGGGAAACGAGTCCGGCCATAATGCTTTCCGATAATTTAACGTTATCCCACAGTTTGAATATTATTTTATATCCCTGCTTTGATATTTCTTTTATTCCAAGTCTTCCCGCCATACTTCGTATCTTTGATATTTTTATCAGATTCATAGTATCACGAGGTATATCCCCGAATCTGTCTACAAGTTCATCTATTACCTCTGCTTCGTCCTCATCGCTGGCTATGACCGCTATCTTCTTATACATCTGAAGTCTTAAAACTTCATTTTCTATATACCTTTCAGGTATTAAGGCAGGTATAGGAAGGCTGAACGCCGTTTCCTCTGCATCCGGCATCACATCTTTACCGTTGATCTTTTCCACTGCTTCTTCAAGCATTTTGCAGTAAAGCTCATATCCAACGTTCAACATATGCCCCGACTGCTCAGTGCCCAGAAGATTTCCCGCTCCTCTCAGCTCAAGATCTTTCATTGCGATCTTAAATCCGGAGCCGAATTCAGTGAACTCTTTTATAGCTCTCAATCGTTTTTCAGCAATTTCGGAAAGGTTCTTATCGCGTCTGTACGTCAGGTATGCATACGCCATCCTGCCCGACCGTCCTACACGGCCTCTGAGCTGATAAAGCTGGGCAAGACCGAATTTGTCCGCATCCAGCACTATCATAGTATTGACATTCGGTATATCCATTCCGGATTCTATTATGGTAGTCGCAACCAGTATATCGTACTCTCCCGCAGAAAAATCCATTATTATATTTTCAAGCTGATGTTCTCCCATCTTGCCGTGGCCTACAGCAACGGAGGCTTCCGGCACCAGACTTTCTATTTCGGATGCAACTCTGTTTATAGATTCCACCCTGTTGTACAGGACATATACCTGACCGCCCCTTGCAAGCTCCTTTTCTATAGCCTCGCGTATAACAAAATCATCCTGCTCCATAACATATGTCTGCACAGGATATCTGTCCTCAGGCGGCTCCTCCAAAGTACTCATATCTTTTATACCGGAAAGCGACATGTGAAGCGTCCTTGGTATAGGAGTTGCCGAAAGCGTGAGTACATCCACATTTTCTTTGATCTGTTTTATCTTTTCCTTGTGTTTCACCCCGAATCTCTGTTCTTCATCTATGACCAGAAGTCCCAGGTCCTTGAATTTCACATCATCGGACAGAAGTCTGTGAGTCCCTATTATAAGATCCACGCTGCCTTTTTCAACTCCTTCAAGGATCTTTTTCTGCTGCGCCGCGCTCCTGAATCTCGATATCATCTCAACTTTAAAGGGGAATTTCTCAAATCTGTCCTTCAATGTATAGTAATGCTGATTGGCAAGCAGTGTAGTCGGCACCAGTACTGCAGCCTGTTTTCCATCCGCAACGCATTTAAAAAGCGCTCTCGCGGCAACTTCCGTTTTTCCAAAACCTACATCACCGCACAGCAGCCTGTCCATAGGCACATCTTTTTCCATATCACGTTTTATCTCGTCTATGCATCTGAGCTGATCATCCGTTTCGTCATAAGGAAAACTGTCTTCAAATTCTCCCTGCCATACTGTGTCTTTCGAAAAAGCATATCCCTTTTCATTCATCCTCGCTGCGGAAATTTTTATCAGCTCATACGCCATATCCGTTACAGCAGCTTTTGCTTTTGCTTTAGTATTTTTCCATTCATTTCCCGAAAGCTTATTGAGCTTGGGGACTATCCCTTCGCCTCCGACGTATTTCTGAAGCATTCCAAGCTGATCTACCGGTATATAAAGGGAGTCTTCACCTGCATACTTTACTTTTAAGTAATCCTTCTTTACTCCCTGGACTACAAGCTGCTCGATCCCCATAAATTTACCGATGCCGTGGCTTTCATGCACCACATAATCGCCTTCCTTTACATCGGCAAAACTCTTTATCTGCTCTCCTCGTGACTTTTTCTTCTTCCTCCTGTGTCTGCGGGAGCTTCCAAATATATCTCCCTCCCATATATAGCATATCTTTTCATCGGCAAACTCCATGCCCGCAGTTATCGTTCCCTGTTTCAGCATTATTTTGCCGTCAAGCTTTTCTCTCAGCAAGAATTCACCCATGTTGTCAAGGCGTTCTTTGCTGCTGCATACTATCGTAACTTTATATCCGCGTTTGATGTAACCGAAAAGCTCACTTTTGAGCATATCAAGACGACCGTTGAAATCAGGAGTCTGCCTGCAGTTCACAGTCACAAGCTCTTTCAGGAACGGAGCATTTTTTATCGTGCTTACGAAAGGAGTAAATATATATCCATCCATTTCATAGAGTCTGAAGAAGTCTTTCTGTCCTGATATGGATGCAAAATCTTCTCCTATGCCCCGTCCCGAGGCAAGTATTGCTTCGATATCATCTGCCTGCTCTTTCTCACGCACTTCAAGAGTCTCCAGTATCCTTGCAGGATCGTCTACAAAGATAAGAGGCTCCTTCATATAGTCCCATATATACATGGTCTCATCATAAAAATAATTTATAAATTTTTCCATATACTGGAGATTTATCATGCTCTCAGAGTATTCAAGAAGCTGCTGCTTTCTCTGTTTTAAATTATGGACTCTTTCACTGTTTCCTTCTTTTTTCTCTATCTTCTTTATGCTCTTTTCGTAAGTCCTTCGTATATTTTCTTCCGCCTTATCAAAGAGTTCCCGGTCTTTTACTATCTGAGAACACTGGGATATCGAAACGTATTTCAATACTTCCTTCGAACGCTGTGTATCTGCATCAAAAGTCCTTATAGAATCGACTTCAGTATCGAACAGTTCTATTCTGTAAGGATAGTCCGCATCAGGTGTAAATACGTCTATTATTCCTCCTCTAAGGGAAAACTCTCCTCTCGTCTCCACCGTTGAAACTCTCTCGTATCCCATGAAGGAAAGTCTTTTTTTGATCTCCTCGATATCCACATCCTCTCCCAGCTTAAGCTCAAGGATATTTTCTTTAAAAATCTCACTTGGAGGAAGTTTTTTGACCGCTCCTGTAACAGGCGCTATCACTATACAGTCTTCACCTTTTACAACTGTTTTCAGTACCTTCAGTCTTTCAAGAAGATAATCGTTGCTTTTTGCCTCATACTGTATCATCGTCTCTTCTTCAGGAGGCAGTACAAGTATCTGTTTTCTCTTACCGTCCTCGTTATCTGAGATCTCGCCGTCATATTCTGCACTAAAAAAAGAAAGGTCCGCTGCCAACCGCTTCGCCCTGTTAAAAGTTGAAACAACTATCAGACTCTGACCTTTTTTTTCATTTAATATTTTAGCTATAATGGGAGCGACTCTTCCCTCGGCCGCTCCCGTAATGTTAATCATTCCTTTTTGCGTCACTGTCATTTTTCTCCGCTTCTGATGTCTTTACATTGTATTCATTCATCGCCCTGTCTATACCTTTTTCAAGTATACACTGCACCGCATCAGCCGCCCTGTCGGCAGTATGCTCCAGAAGCCTTGCTTCCCTTTCGGACATCCTGCCTATGACGTAATCCTTCCATTCCAAGCCTCCGCTTGCACCTATACCGACCCTTATCCTCGGAAAATCCTGACTGCCAAGCTGATTTATGATAGATTTCATGCCGTTGTGACTTCCCGCACTTCCCTTTTTTCTTATTCTAAGGGAGCCCGCTTCAATATCGAAATCATCATAGATCACCAGTAATCTGCTCAGATCCACATTGTAATAATCTACGATCTCACGCAGAGATTCTCCGCTTAGGTTCATGTACGTCTGAGGTTTTACAAGGAGCACTTTTTCACCTGAAATGATCCCGTCTCCAATGAGCGCTTTATGTTTTATTTTTTTTATCTTTATATCGTTTTTTTCCGCCAGTCTGTCCACTGCCCAAAACCCCATATTATGTCTGGTCTTTTCATACTTTCTGCCGGGGTTTCCCAATCCTGCCACAACAAACATACTTGATCTTAACCTCTCTGTCCGTATGGGATCAGTCGAACAGCTTGCTGATAGAGCCGTTTGTGAAAATTCTCGTCATTGCTTCAGCAAACAGCGGCGCTACAGATACTATTCTCATTTTATCTATTTTCTTTTCTTCAGGTATAGGAAGTGTGTTGAGCAGCACCAGCTCTTCTATCGCTGAATTTTCTATACGCTCTATTGCCGGTCCTGAAAGCACTGCGTGCGTAGCGCATGCTCTTACGCTTACAGCTCCCAGATCTTTCAGTGCATTTGCCGCGTTTGTTATAGTTCCCGCAGTATCTATCATATCGTCTACGAGGATACAGTTCTTTCCTTCTATATCTCCTATTATGTTCATGATCTCGCTCTTATTTGGCTCCGGTCTTCTCTTGTCTACTATAGCTATAGGAGCATTAAGCGGCTGTGCCATATTTCTCGCTCTCGTAACGCTGCCGTGGTCAGGAGAAACTATTACAACGTCATCGATGCCTTTGTCTACAAAGTATTTCGAAAGTATTGGCATACCTACCAGATGGTCTACCGGAATATCAAAATATCCCTGTATCTGCGCCGCGTGCAGATCCATGGTAACTACTCTGTCTGCCCCCGCAGCAACGAGTATATCTGCAACAAGTTTTGCTGTGATCGGATCTCTGGCCTTAGCTTTTCTGTCCTGTCTTGCATATCCGTAATAAGGTATTACTGCATTTATTCTTCCGGCAGACGCCCTTTTCATGGCATCTATCATTATCAGTAGTTCCATCAGGTTATCGTTTACCGGATCACATGTCGACTGAACTATATAACAGTCAGAACCTCTCACCGTTTCCCACAGATTTACGGAAATTTCACCATCGCTGAACTTGTTCACCGTAGCTCTCCCGAGGGGTTTTCCCATGATGGATGCGATTTCTTCTGCCAATTCAAGATGCGAATTGCCCGCAAATACCTTGTAATTTGAAAATACGCTGTTGTTCATTTGTTTCTCCTACCTCTACTTTCCTTATAAACTGCTGCTATTTTTTTAATATACCTCTTTTTTCTACCCAACCCTCAATTGTCTTTCCTTTTGCTCTCGCCACATGCAGCGAACCTTCCGGAACATTCTTCGTTATGGTGCTTCCTGCTGCTATATACGCATTCTTCCCGACATTTACGGGAGATACAAGATTCACGTTACAGCCTATGAAAGCTCCATCCTCTACAACAGAACGATATTTTTTGCTTCCGTCATAATTCACAAACACTACTCCGCATCCGAGATTGACTTTTTTGCCTACATCTGAATCTCCGACATACGTAAGATGCGCAGCTTTTGCTCCGTCATCCAGCTTTGAGTTTTTTATCTCTACAAAATCCCCCACCTTGCAGCCGTTTCCTATTTCGCTGCCCGGTCTGAGATATGCAAAAGGTCCTATGCTTGTCTCATTTCCTACTCTGCTCTCCATTATTACAGAGCTCTGTATCGAAGTACCGCTTCCTATGACCGAATCCTTTATCCTTGTATTCTGACCTATAGTGCAGTCTTCTCCTATACTCACATTTCCTTCAAGGATCACACACGGGTATATCACCGTGCCCTTTCCTATCTCAACGCCTTCATCTATATAAGCAGTTCTTATATCTATGAATTTGACGCCTTTGTTCATGTATTCCAAATTTCTCTGTATACGCTGCTCTTCTACAGCTTCATATTCTTTAATATCCATACGATCATCTCCTCAGAGTAAAACCTATATTTGCCGGATTTTGTTAGAATTTCCTATCCTTTTCAAGTATCATTTCGCCTACTTTATATATATCTCCGGCTCCCATAGTTATTACAAGGTCGCCTTCTTCAGCGTTGTTATATACAAAATTAGCTATTTCTTCGAAGTCCTCAAAGAAATACACCTCTTTGGAAGGCTCCGCTTCTTTTATTTTGTTCATTAAAGTTCGCGAACTTATCTTATATATATTCTTCTCTCTTGCCGCATATATCTCAGCCAGTACTATCTTGTCCGCTTCTGCAAAAGCTGTGGCAAAATCATCTATAAGAGCCATCGTCCTTGTATAAGTATGCGGCTGGAACAGACACCACAGATTGTTGTGCTTCATGTTTCTTATCGCAGAAAGCGTCGCCTTTATCTCCGTCGGATGATGCGCATAGTCATCAACTATCTTTATATCGTTATACGTTCTTCCCAATACATCAAATCTTCTCTGAGTACCGGTATATTTGTTGAGAGTATTGACTATATCATCAATATCCACGCCAAGTATGTGACAGCATGCGAACGCCGAAAGCGCATTCAATATATTATGCTCTCCCGGTATGGACAGATTTATCCTGCACAAAACCCTGCCTCCATGGTTCACATCGAATTCCGGCATTCCGTCATTATCAAAATTTATATCGGAAGCATAGTAATCACAGCTTTCATTAAGTCCGAAAGTTATCGCATTTGGCAGTCCGTCTATTACACTTTTAACGAAAGGATTGGCATCGTATGCTATGACAGCTCCGTCCTCCGGTACAAGTCTGGCAAACTTATCAAAGGATTTTGCTATATGTTCCACATCCTTAAAATAATCGAGATGGTCCGAATCTATGTTCAGGATTATCTCGATTTTAGGTTTAAGGTTAAGAAAGCTGTCCATATATTCACAGGCTTCTGTAACAAAATATTTTTCTTTGCCCACATACACATTGCCGTTTATCTCCGAAAGATTGCCTCCTATAAGAATAGTCGGCTCTTTTTGTGCATTTTTTAAAATCAAAGAAACCATAGAGGTCGTAGTTGTTTTTCCATGGGTCCCCGATATGGCTATGCTGTTTTCATATCCTTCCATCAGCGCCCCAAGCGCCTGTGCCCTCGTTATAGCCGGTATACCCAGCTCCTCAGCTCTTGCAAGCTCCGGATTGTCATGACCTACAGCTGCCGAATAAATAACGAGTTCCTTTCCTTCTACGTTTTTCGCTCTATGGCCTAAATATATATCCGCTCCGTCATTTATAAGCTTTTCGGTAATATCACTTTCCCTCATATCCGAACCGGAGACTTCATATCCCCTCGATATAAGTATCTCCGCCACTGCCGATAATCCGATCCCTCCGATGCCGATGCAGTGTATCTTCTTATAGTCCGGCAAATTTATCATTATCACGCCTCCCTAATCATAGTTAATTGGATTATACCATATTTGCAAATAAAAATGCGTTGTAATTATAAAAAATTTGTTTTTTAAGCAAATGCCTGTTATTATAGTCCTATCGGAGGTCTAATATGAAAAGAAGTCACAGAGTCGGCGCCATATGTCAAATACTCGCCGAATCACCTGAAAAGATTTTCAATCTCAACTATTTCTGCGACAAATTCTCAGCGGCAAAATCGAGCATAAGCGAAGATATCAGTGCCGCCAAAGAAGCCGTCAAAGCTGCCGGTTACGGATATATCGAAACTATACCGGGGGCATCAGGCGGCGTAAAATATATTCCTGACATATCACCTGAAAAGGCTGCGGCCGTTCAGGAAAATCTATGCTGTATGCTTAAAGAAGAAAACAGAATACTCGGCGGCGGATTTCTCTACACATCGGATATAATGTACAATCCTTCCATCGTAAAGGGGATGGCCCAGATATTCGCAAAAAAATTCAGAAAAGCAGGCGCCGATTATGTAGCCACCATAGAAACAAAAGGCATTCCTGTTGCTTTTATGACTGCCCATATGCTCAATCTTCCCGTCATAGTAATAAGAAGAGAAACTAAAATTTCGGAAGGTGCGACAGTCAGCATAAACTACTTCCCCGGATCCTCTGAAAGGCTTCAGAAAATGTCTATATCAAAGCGAGCAGCCGCTCCCGGCTCAAAAGTGCTCATAATAGATGATTTCATGCGCGGAGGGGGAAGCATCAAAGGCATCGTGGAGATATTCTCAGAGGTGGATATAAGCGTTGTCGGCATAGGCGTAGCCATCGTAAATATTGAACCTAAAAATAAAAAAGTAAAGGACTATTTTCCTATTGTGCATCTTGGGAAAGTCGATGAAGAAACAAGACAGGTATCGGTGATACCAAATTGTCAGATTTTTTAAAATTTACTTGTTAATAAAATAATTGTATTGTATAATAGACGTATCTTTAATGAAAACAATACGGCATGAAAGGCGGTACCACAAATGAACATTACTGACGTACGAATTCGCAAAGTTAACGATGAGGGCAAAATGAAAGCCGTAGTTTCCATCACCTTTGATGATGAGTTTGTCGTTCATGACATCAAGATCATCGAAGGACAGAACGGCCTGTTCATCGCTATGCCTAGCAGAAAGATGGGCGAAGGCGATTTCAGAGATATCGCTCATCCACTCGTTTCAGAAACGAGAAACAAAATAAGAGATGCCATCTTTGAAGAATATGAAAAAGTTCTTGCTCAGAAGGCAGCTGAAGCAGAAGCGGAAAACCACGCTGAATAACTTCAATCCAACATCTTATCATATAAAGATAAGCTATACTAAAACAATAAGGACTATCTCCAAACGGGATAGTCCTTTTTATTTGCTGTCTTATATGCACATAATCAGTAGAATCTTTCAGATGTTTACGTTTATTCTACAGTTTTTACCCTTATAAGGTTTGTAGTTCCTCGCATCTGAAGCGGCATTCCTGCGCTGAGCACTATACAGTCTCCCTTTTTTACAAAACCCATACGTTCAGCCCCTCTGATAGCTTCATCCATCAGATCGTTCCAGTTATCGCTTACTTTCGTATGTACAGGATATACACCTCTTGTAAGTGCCTGCTGATGATATGATTTTATATCAGGCGTCGCTGCTATTACAGGCTCTTCCGGTTTGTATTTGGCCATCATTTCGGCAGTGTAGCCGGATGTGGTTATTGCGATTATAGCGCTTGCATTTATATCTCTGGCTGTTGTACATGCTGCATGCCCCATAGCATTGGATACATCCTGATTATCAGTCTCAACTTCAAGAAACTTATACTGTTTTACTTCTTCAGCATCCAGCTCCGCCTGTTCAACTATTTTAGACATCGTTTCTACGCTTTCCACCGGAAAATCTCCGGCAGCACTTTCCCCTGACAGCATCACAGCAGAAGTCCCATCAAAAACAGCATTGGCAACATCTGTTATCTCCGCTCTCGTAGGATTAGGGCTGTTGGTCATGGATTCAAGCATCTGGGTTGCAGTAATGACCGTCTTTCCTGCCCTGCAGCACTTTTTTATAAATTTTTTCTGGATTCCGGGAAGCTTTTCAAAATCGACTTCAACACCCATATCGCCTCTGGCTACCATGATGCCGTCGGAAAGGGACAATATTTCATCAAAGTTATCTATGCCTTCCATATTTTCGATCTTCGATATTATCTTTACCCTGCTGCCGCCATTGCCATCGAGCAGATCCCTCAGCTCTCTGACATCGTTGCCATTCCTGACAAAGGACGCCGCCACATAATCCACGTCCATCTCTATCCCGAACAGGATATCGTTCCTGTCCGCTTCGCTTATATATTCAAGGGCAAGAGATTTATTGGGTATATTTACTCCTTTTCTGCTCCCTGCTTTTCCGCCGGAAATGACCCTGCATATGACATCATTATCTTTTATATCGACAACTTCCATCTTTATCCTGCCGTCATCTATTAATATCTTCGTCCCTTTTTCCACCTCTGAAGGCAATTCATCATATGTAGTGCTGATCCTGCTTTCATCACCTTCACATTTATCAGATGTCAGCGTGAACATCTGTCCGTCCTCAAGCATCACGCTGCCGTTTTTGAAATCCCTGAGCCTTATTTCAGGTCCCTTTGTATCTAAAATGACAGCCGCCGGTATATCAAGTTCATCCCTTACCTTCCTGAAGCGTTTTATCGTCTCTCTATGCTCTTCATGAGTCCCATGGGAGAAATTAAGTCTTGCGGCATTCATACCCGCCTTGAGCATTCGTCTCATAGTATCCTCATCTCTGCTTGCAGGTCCAAGAGTGCAGACTATTTTAGTTTTCTTCAACTTTAATCACCTCGCAGAATAATATCATATAAAAAGAAAACCGGTGCGTAAGCATCGGTCATCTTTGTTTGGCTAGGGTAGCAGGATTCGAACCTGCGCATGACGGAATCAGAATCCGTTGCCTTACCGCTTGGCGATACCCCAACAAATGTTTTCATATGCGGCTGTCGATATAATGGGGTGGATAGTGGGATTCGAACCCACGCATAACGGAGCCACAACCCGCTGTCTTAACCACTTGACTATACCCACCGCATAACTTACCCGCATACGCGGTATTGTTTTAATGGAGGCGACACCCGGATTTGAACCGGGGAATAAAGGTTTTGCAGACCTCTGCCTTACCGCTTGGCTATGTCGCCTCAACGGAGCTTACGCTCCAAATAATAATTGGCGATCCGGAACGGGCTCGAACCGTCGACCTCCAGCGTGACAGGCTGGCATTCTAACCAACTGAACTACCGGACCATGGTGGGCGCTATAGGGCTCGAACCTATGACCCCCTGCTTGTAAGGCAGGTGCTCTCCCAGCTGAGCTAAGCGCCCTTATATGGTAGCGGCGAGTGGAGTCGAACCACCGACCTTCCGGGTATGAACCGGACGCTCTAGCCAACTAAGCTACACCGCCACACTACGGCAGGCACATTGCCGCCGCACGAATTATACTACCATTTTAGTCACCCAATGTCAAGATATTTTATACTATAATATTAACAGTTTTCCCATTTATTTTTAACAAAATACATATCTGATAAGGAGGCACCCATGAACAGCACTGCGATTCCCTTGTCAAAAGCCATGCCTGGGAAAAAATATATCATAAGCCGCATCGAAAAGGGGAAAACTGATCAAAAGCAGCTTGGCGGCTACGGATTCTCAAGCGGATCCCATATAAAATTTCTTTTTTCGAATCCTTCGGGCAGCTCCCGTGCATACGAAATAATGGGAACAGTTATCGCCTTAAGGTACGAAGATGCTCAAACCATATATGTATATCCGGCGGACATCGTCACCTGACTTTTGTATATCGGCTTTAAGCAGGCTTTCAGATAAAAATCACGATCAAATTTCTTCCTCGTCATCCGGAAGCGCGATTTTTGATTTAACTGTTGCCGGTATATCATAACATCTGAAGCAGTCCTCTGTGAGACGCTCCGAAGGCTTTTTCGTGAACAAACTTACGACCGGGACTATAACAAGACTTACAGCCATCGCGAAAGCTCCTGCATTTATCGATGACTGAAGGAACGACGGAAATATCTGCGGCACAAGTATTACTGCTATCATTATTCCTGCTCCGCATATGAAACTCGTCCAGCACGCCGCCTTCGTAGTTTTCTTCCAGTAGAGACCATATATCATAGGTCCAAGGAAGGCTCCCGCAAGCGCTCCCCAGGATATACCCATAAGCTGAGCTATAAATGTTACAGCGCCCTTATACTGAATAAGAGCTATCACGACAGATATTGCAATGAATATGACGATAAGAACTCTTATGCATTTAACCTGAGCTTTTTCACTCATATCCTTTGCAAATATATCTTTTATAAAATCAAGAGTAAGCGTCGAACTCGATGCCATAACAAGAGATGAAAGGGTCGACATCGAAGCTGAAAGCACAAGCAGAACAACAAGACCTATCAAAACATCAGAAAGACCTGAGAGCATAGTAGGTATTATAGCATCGTATCCGTCAGCTTCGATATTTATGCTGTCCGAAAATAATCTGCCGAATCCTCCGAGGAAATAACACCCGCCGGAGACTATGACTGCAAACAGAGTGGATATTATCGTGCCTTTATGTATAGCGCTTTCACTGCTGATGGCATAGAACTTCTGGACCATCTGCGGAAGCCCCCACGTACCGAGGGATGTGAGTACCACAACGCCGAGAAGTCCCAGCGGATCAGGCCCCAGAAATGAAGCAAAGGCTCCGTTCATCGAGGTAACTTCAGCATCCTCCACTTCCGCCAGTGAGCTCATCGCCTCCATAAAGCCGCCCTTGCTCTGAAGCACCGCCGCTATCACGGCGCATATGCCGAATATCATTATTATTCCCTGTATGAAGTCGTTTATGGCGGTAGCCATATATCCTCCCGCTATGACATATATGCCTGTCAAAACAGCCATTCCGATTATACATACTGTAAAATCCACGTTAAAAGCCATGGCAAAAAGTCTTGAAAGACCGTTGTAAAGGGATGCTGTATACGGTATGAGAAAAACAAATATCAGGGCAGACGCACCTATCTTGAGGGATTTGCTGTCAAATCTCCTGCCGAAAAATTCAGGCATGGTAGACGAATCGAGATGCTGAGTCATTATCCTCGTCCTTCTCCCAAGTACGACCCATGCGAGAAGAGAGCCGATCACAGCGTTGCCAAGACCTATCCACGTGGACGCTATACCGAATCTCCAGCCGAACTGTCCTGCATATCCGACGAACACGACCGCCGAAAAATAAGATGTCCCGTAAGCAAAGGCTGTAAGCCACGGACCTACCGAACGTCCTCCAAGAACAAATCCTTTAACATCTGTTGCATGTTTCCTGCAATAAATACCTATACCTACCATTATTGCAAAAAACACTATTAAAATCGAAACTTTAATAACCATCTCTGTTCTCCTGATAATTTGATTAGAATCCTATACGAAATACACTTTACTACATTATCAGGATAATAGTCAAGAAGCTTTCACCTGAAAGACGCTCAATTCATATAATTTATCCGGAGGTGTTTTTATGAAGGAAATTACCGTGGCTCTTGCGGGAAACCCGAACGTCGGCAAGAGCACGCTGTTCAACGCGCTTACGGGGATGAAGCAGCACACAGGAAACTGGGCAGGCAAAACAGTTTCCAGCGCACACGGCGAAAGGAAATACAAGGATTCTGTCATGCGCTTTACAGATCTTCCCGGAGCATATTCTCTTTCATCGGCTTCTCCCGATGAAAAAATCACAGGAGACTACATAAGATCCAAAACCGCTGATGTCATACTGATAGTCGCAGATGCAACATGCCTCGAAAGAAACCTTATCCTCGCACGAGATATCCTCTCTTTGGAGAGCAATGTCATCCTGTGCCTCAACATGATGGATGAGGCCGCAAAAAAAGACATATACATAGATACCGCCAAGCTTTCCGCTATGCTTGGAGCGAAGATCATCCCCATGTCCGCCCGCTCAAAAAAAGGACTTGAAACGCTCCTTGAATGCCTGTACAGCTTTTCACCGCAGTATGTTCCCAAAAGCAATGTCCTTCATACTCCTTCCGAAATATATAAGGAATGTGTATCTCACGGCAGCAGCTCTCCCCACGCCTTTGACAGAAAGCTGGATAAAATAGTCACGTCTCGGCGTTTCGGATATCCTGCAATGCTGATGCTCCTCCTCTTAGTGTTCTGGCTGACTATGGTCGGAGCAAATTATCCTTCCGAGCTGCTTTCTTCTCTATTCGCCCGTGCAGATAATATAATCAGAAGTTTTCTGTACGAAATTTCACTGCCGCCCGGAGCAGTATCTTTTTTGATGGACGGGATATACAAAACTCTTTCATGGGTCATATCCGTAATGCTTCCTCCGATGGCTATATTTTTCCCTCTCTTTACCCTGCTCGAAGACTTCGGTTATCTTCCGCGCATAGCATTCAACCTCGACGGGATATTCAGAAAATGCGGCGCGCACGGGAAACAAGCCCTTACCATGTGCATGGGCTTCGGATGCAACGCCTGCGGAGTAACAGGATGCCGTATAATAGAATCTCCCAGGGAACGTCTTATCGCCGTCATCACCAACAGTCTGGTCCCGTGCAACGGAAGGTTTCCGCTTCTTATTGCTATGATACTGATTTTTTTCGTCCCGGGTCTTAAAGCCGCCAAAACTCCTGCCGCAGGAGCGCTTATGAGCCTTGTTATCATATCAGGCATCGCAGCGACATTTTTAGTTTCTAAAATTCTGTCGTGCACGCTGCTCAAGGGATTTCCATCTTCCTTTGTTCTGGAACTGCCTCCGTACCGCCGTCCCAAGTTCGGCAGCGTCATACTGCGGTCTGTCCTGGACAGGACTTTGTTCGTACTGTCAAGAGCCATTGCCGTCGCGGCTCCCGCCGGAGCTTTGATCTGGCTCCTTGCCAATTTGAGTGTAAACGGCGCATCACTTTTAACTCATCTCACCGATCTCCTCGAGCCCGCAGGGAATCTGCTCGGCGTCGACGGCGTTATCCTGACTGCATTCATTCTCGGCATTCCCGCCAATGAAACAGTAATGCCGATCATGCTCATGTGCTACATGTCGCAGAACTCTCTCACTGAATACGCAAGTCTCACCCAGCTCGGAAATATCCTCTCAGACTGCGGATGGACTGCTCAGACAGCTCTCTGCGTTGTAATCCTTTGCCTTTTTCATTTTCCATGCGCCACTACACTGCTGACAATAAAAAAAGAAACGGGCAGTCTTAAATGGACCGTCGTTTCCTTTGTCATTCCTGCTGTGCTGGGATGCGGGCTATGCATTTCAATAAATCTTTTATTTACTGATATCATGTAATCGGATTTCATAGCAACATCCTCGATGCATTTTACAGCACGCTTTTTCGTTATCTATGTATCGTAACTTTGCCTTCATCACTTGATTTTATTACTTTCCTGCTCTTCAACTTTACTTAGTTCATTATAAAAGCACTTCAACTCATACCAATATCCTTCCCCTGAATTATCAGATAAATTATCACATATGTTTTCATAATCCTTTATTCCTTCCTTTATAACCGTCTCAAATATTTTTCTCCCAAACGTTTCATACATTTATATCACTTCATTTCTTCATATATTTTCTCATTTACAAATGATAAATTCCCCTCTCTCTTCTGAGCCTCTCTTAAAAAAATTGCACGCATCATTTTCATTGTCAAATTTTTTATATTCGTTTCGTCCTCCTCACTCCCTCATTTATTGAATACCACCCTTCAAGCACATTTAACTTTCTTAATTCTATCCTTAATTCTGATTCTGTCATTTTTACCTTCCTATTTATTTCTCCACTGACATAATTACTCTATACCGAGCACCTCTACGTATATCTAAATTTATCTTTCTCAGTATAGAACGGATTTTGACTGTCCATCTGTTTCTTTTTAGCTACAATGCCATAGTCGGCCTTATAATTACTTATTTAATATTCCATAAACCTCATCCAAATATTTTCTCATCAAACGTACTCGCTTAGCATCATAAGAGCCTTCGCTCAACTGGTTTTCAAATTCATTAACATAACGTTATAGTATTTCTCTATAAAGCGATTCCACTTCCTCTGAATTTTTATGACCTTTCAAATATCTATACCAATCTATCGCTTCTCTCTCATTAATCCTTGTAATATGAGTCTGTAAAAAATGTTTCTCCTTCTTTTCCACCTCGCAACACCCCGGTTGCCTTTACCGTTATCTCAATTAAATTTTATTACCCCTATTGTTTCCTTTCTACTTACAATTTATGTATTTGCTGATAATACCAATACCCTATAGATACCTAATTATTTTAAGGCTTTAAATTTCTGTGTACTTTTTTATACGTGCAATAAAATTGTTTCCTTTTCTTACTATCAAATCCTCACATTTTTCCAGCGCAAATTTTTGCATTGTCAACTCAGCGCTATTATCTGATATCCATTTCAAGTCTCCAAGATAAAACGCATATGCCCATTCATCTGGCTTTGTTGAAACTAATGGTATTTCTTCAAGCACCTCTTTCTTTTTATTTAAGAAAACCATGTACAATGTGACATTATCGACAGCGTGGCTTACTTTTATCTGGGCGATCTTATCATTGTTTCTCGCCTTTTTTCCCCAGAACCACTCATTTATATAATTCAATTCTTTTACTTTATAACACGCTTCTTTTATTTCTCTTATATGAATCTCCTCTATCTTTCCGAACTTCCCGAGCTTATCGATTGCTTCGATCGTTTTGTCAATAACATATACTTTTTTTCCATCATCATTTAATTGGTAAAAATAGCCGTAATCAAATTGGATCTGAAAGCAACACACACCCGATAATACTATACATCTGTCATCGTTGACCGTTTCCGTACACTCGATCAATATTTTCCAGAAATCTTCAGTTTTTATCCTTGGCATCAGTCTTTCAACCATTGAGGTCATGCATCTCGTCATCAAATTTATATTGTTTCTTTTTTCATTCCAATTTAAGTCGTAATCTCTCTTTACAGCTTCAGCGTAATTAATTCCACTTGCTTCCTGTATTTTTTTTATTCTTTTTTCATCTTTTTTGTATGGTAAATCCATAGCTATTTCTTTCAATATCATTTTACTATCTCCCCTGGTCTTGGCCTTTTATGCAGAAGCATCTTATTACCTTCTTTGTAACGCTTTGTTGAAAAAAGCCTTTCCCAATCCAACGCATCTTTTCTATTGGCAATATCTTTTATTACGATCCTCGCCGCATATACTTCCTCACCTTCTAATTTCAGGACGGCAACTGTAGCACAATCTGGCGCAAAACAGATTTACGACAGTTTTTTCGCCATTGAGATAGACTGTAGCTTCACCCCAATCGACCTGAATCGCATC
>JABLTR010098144.1_pt1 | contig 76491 bp, 72 predicted proteins | sample 7160071 | NCBI WGS metagenome assembly JABLTR01 (sample SAMN14651230, study PRJNA627086) | human gut metagenome | isolation source: feces | host: Homo sapiens | reverse complement strand
TCAGTCAACGGACAGCCTAATAATTGCCGATAATTATCCCGATTATACCGTAAGAAGGGCGTTTACCAGCAGGATAATAATAGATATACTTAAAAATAGAGACGGTATATACATAGATAATGTGACTGAGGCGCTTAAAAAACTGTATGACGACGGCTTTGAATATGTGGTCATTCAGCCTACCCATGTTATGAATGGCTTTGAATATGATGAGCTCATGGCTGATGCCAGAAAGTGCCAGAATACTTTTAAAAAAATGAGCTTTGGAAAGCCGCTTCTTACATCAAGCGCTGATTATGCCGAAGCTGTAGAGGCCATCGTGAGTGAAATCGGAAATATTGATCCGGATACGGCGGCGGTATTTATGGGCCATGGTACGGAACATTATGCTGATTCAGCCTATGCTGCCCTGGATTATAGGTTCAAGGCTATGGGATATGATAATTTTTTTGTTGGAACGGTGGAAGGATACCCGGATATACACGAGGTCACGGCTTTCATTAAAAAAGGCGGATATAAAAAGGCAGTGCTTTATCCATTTATGATAGTTGCCGGTGACCACGCCAATAACGATATGGCAGGAAATGACGGTGACAGCTGGAAAAATGTGCTGGAAAATGCTGGGTGTGCTGTTAAGTGCAATATAAGAGGACTTGGCGAATATGAGGGCATACAGGATATGTTTTTAGAGCATATTGAAAAGGCCGTTGATGAGATAGAAAGTTATATGGATTAAAAAGCAGGGGATAAAATGCTTAAAAGCGGATTTACCACGGGAAGCTGTGCAGCGGCGGCGGCAAAGGCGTCAGCTGTCATGGCTCTCAGTAGAAAAATAATAGAAACAGTGAGCATAATGACTCCATCTGGGACATTGTTTGAAACAGAAGTTATAAATGCTGAAGTAGGAGATAACTGCGCCTCCTGTGCCGTTAAGAAATACTCCGGGGATGACCCGGATGTGACCAATGGTATTCTTATATATGCCGAAGTATCAATAAATAAAAGTGGTAAAATATCCATTGACGGCGGCAAAGGTGTAGGCAGGGTCACAAAAAAAGGCCTTGGTATTGAGATAGGACAGGCTGCCATAAACAGGGTACCGAGAATAATGATAGAAAATGAAGTCAGGGAAGCGATAGACTCATTTGAATGTGAACTTGGGGCAGATATTATAATTAGTGCTGAAAACGGTGAAGAAATAGCTAAAAAAACTTTTAATCCCAGACTTGGGATAGAAGGCGGCATATCCATACTTGGCACCAGCGGCATAGTTGAACCCATGAGCAGAAAGGCTCTCATAGATTCCATAAAGGCTGAAATAAGGGTAAAAAAAGCCAATGAAGGAGATATACTTTTGATGACACCTGGAAATTATGGGGCTGAGTTCATCAAAAACCAATATGGACTTGACATCGATAAGGCGCTTAAATGCTCAAATTTTGTAGGTGAGAGCATTACGGCGGCTGTGGAAAGTGGATTTAAGGAAATACTTCTTGTCGGTCATGTTGGAAAGCTGGTGAAGCTGGCTGGAGGCATAGGAGATACCCACAGCAGGAACGCTGACTGCCGAATGGAGATACTTGCTTCAAATGCGGCGTTCTTTACCGACGACATAAAAGTGATAAGAAATATCTTGGAGTGTACCACAACGGAAGAAGCGGCATCTGTTTTAAGGGATAATGGGATTTTAGACGATACCATGAAAATGGTAGCAGATAAGGCTAAAGCCTATATTGACAGGATAACAGATGGCAAGGCAGAATGTGGCATAGTTATGTTTACCAATGAGCTTGGCATATTGTCCCAGAGCGGCAATGTAAAGAAGCTTCTTAAGGAGATAAAGGAGAATTAAATTGACTGTATATATTATAGGCGCAGGCTGCGGAGACAGTGAACTTTTGACGGGCCGTGCCTCATCAATGGCGGAAAAATGCAAAGTAATCATAGGACCAGAAAGGCTTGTAAAAAAGTATGAAGGCTTCAAAAAAGTTTATTATGAATATAAAGCCGAAAAAATAAAGGAGATAATCGACAAAGAAAATAAGGATACGGCTGTATTTATGAGCGGAGATACGGGGATATACAGCGGCACAAAAAGGCTTATGGACGTTTTAAATGGTTATAAAGTCGAGGTGATACCTGGAATATCCACAGTTTCTTATTTTTCCTCAAAAATAAATATCCCCTGGCAGGAATGGAAGATCATAAGTATCCATGGCAGAAAATCAAATGTAATAGGCCATATAAGGGAAAATAAATATACTTTTGTGTTCTTGAATGGTGCAGATGATGTGAAAAATATATGTTCTAAACTTGTATCATACGGCTTGGATAATATCTATGTTTATGCCGGATATGACCTGTCCTATGAGAATGAAAAAATAATAGAGGGCTTATCAAAAGATATAAACTTCAGTGAAAAAACTAGCCTTGCGGCGGCTCTTTTTGTAAATGAAAACCATAAAAAAATATATGGGGAAATAGATGACCGTGAATTCATAAGGGGCAGTGTACCCATGACAAAGTCCGAGATAAGGACGATCTCCCTCTCTAAGCTTGGATTAAGTGCGGATTCAGTTTTATATGATGTTGGTGCTGGTACGGGCTCAGTTTCAGTGGCTGCGGCTATGATAGATCCGGAAATAAAAGTATATGCCATTGAAAAGAACAGGGACGCTCTGGAGCTTATAAAGGCCAATAAAACCAAATTTTACGCTGACAATATTGAAATTATCGACGGGGAAGCACCAGAGGTACTGGATAAAATAGATGAAATACCTACGCATGTCTTTATAGGCGGGAGCGGGCGTAAAATGGAGAATATCGTTGACAGGATAATTAAAAAGAATAATGATGTAAAGTTCGTAGTAAACGCAGTAACTCCGGAAACCCTTTCAGAAACGCTTAGGATATGTCAAAAAATCAAAAGGACCCCGGATATAGTTCAGGTATTTGCAGCAAGGGGAGAAAAAGCGGGAAGCAGCACCATAATGAGGGCGTTGAACCCAGTCTATATAATTTCGTTTTAAGGCGGTGGAGCTATGTTATTGCCAAGAATAGTCATAGGAGGAACAGGCAGCGGATGTGGAAAGACAACCGTTGTATGTGCCATATTAAAGGCCCTCAAAAACAGGGGATCAAAAGTATCAGCGGCAAAATGCGGACCTGATTACATAGATCCCATGTTTCATGAAAGGGCTCTTGATGTGCCGTCGAAAAATGTCGATTTATTCTTTTCAGATGATAATTTAACAAAGGCACTTTTGGCAGAGCACGCAAAAGATTCGGATATATGTGTTATAGAAGGAGTTATGGGGTACTATGACGGCCAGTCCTTTGAAAATACAAAGGGCAGTACATATAATGTGGCCGATGTTTTAGGTTCTCCGGCGGTTATCGTTTTAAATGCCAGGGGAATGGCTGTTACTGCAGCGGCACTTATAAAGGGAATGGCTGATTTTGAAAAAAACAGCAGGATAAGGGCCGTTATACTTAATAATATCAGTCCTATGTCCTATGGCCCGCTAAAAAAGACGATAGAGGATAAAACCGGTATAGAGGTCATTGGTTTTCTTCCAAATGACAGCGGTTTTAATATAAACAGCAGGCATCTTGGCCTTGTTATGCCCGATGAGAGCACAAATGATATACTGGAAAAAATGGCTGAGGCAGCAGAAAAATACATAGACTTGGACAGGCTTATTGAAATAGCACAGGAAGCAGGAGAGCTGGAGTTTGAAAGACCCAATATAAAACATGGAGATAAATTCAAAATAGCTGTGGCAATGGATGAAGCCTTTTGTTTTTATTATTTGGATAACCTTGAAATTTTAAAAAAGATGGGTGCTGAAATAGTATTTTTCAGCCCGATTTTTGATAAGGCCGTGCCCAATGCCGATGGGATGATACTGGGAGGAGGATATCCGGAGCTTTACGCTGAAAAACTTTCAAAAAATATAAGTATGCTGGATGATATAAGGACAAAAATAAAAGATGGTATGCCCTGTCTTACTGAGTGCGGCGGATTTATGTATTTAAGTAAAGCTATAGATAGATTTGCTATGGCGGGCATATTTGACGGGACCGCTTATAATACCGGGAAACTTTCAAGATTCGGATACCTGGAGCTGAAATCTGATAAAAAATATATGGACGGCATAAGGGGACACGAATTCCACCACTGGGATATGGATGAGTGTGGTAATGAATGTACTGCTGTTAAACCTTCGGGCAAAAGCTGGCAGTGCATGAGCTTTTATAAAAATACCATTGCAGGCTATCCCCATTTATATTACTGGTCCAAGCCTGAATTTGCTGAGAAATTTGCGGATAACTGCCGTTCATGGAGGAAATAGGATGTTAGTTGTTATAATTGGAGGCAGCGGCAGCGGAAAAAGTGAGTTTGCCGAAAATATGGCCGCTAAACTCAGAAAAAACAGGCTCATATATGCGGCTGCTATGATGCCCTTTGGTCAAGAGGGAGAAATGAGGATAAGAAAGCACAGGAATGCAAGAAAGGACAAGGGGTTTATTACCCTTGAGAAATATACTTGCCTAAAAAGCCTTGAGGTCCAAGATGGAGATACAGTACTCCTTGAGTGCATGTCTAATCTTCTTGCAAATGAGATGTTTGACAAAGATGGATCAGGAGCAAATTCCGTCAGTGAGATCATCAAGGGAGTAGATATAATAGAAAATAGAGTTGAAAACCTTATAATTGTGACCAATGATATATTTTCTGACGGGGAAATATATGCTCCCGAGACTGAAATGTATATAAAATATCTTGGTCATATAAACAGGTATATTTGTTCAAAGGCATATGCGGTATACGAGGTCGTATGCGGCATACCAATAAGGCTCAAGGGGGAAGAGATATGTTAAAAGCTGTGGCTGCGGCCTTTTCCATGTACAGCGCCATACCAATGCCATATATAGAGTGGGACGAAAAAACCATGAGATATGCCTTTTGTTTTTTCCCTCTTGTGGGAGCGGTGATCGGTGTATGCGAGTATCTGGCATATATGCTCCTTGATATGGCAGGTATCGGAATAATGCTTAAGTCCTGTGTGGCAGCCGCACTGCCGGTAATAATAAGCGGAGGTATACATATGGATGGGTTTATGGATACATCCGACGCCCTTGGTTCCCACGCTGACAGAGAAAAAAAGCTTGAGATCATGAAAGACCCCCATACAGGAGCCTTTGCCATTATTGCAGCCGTGGTATATATGATGATGTATGCAGGCTTATTCAGCGAGATAAAGACAGGGGACTTATTTGTATATTCTTGTGGATTTTTTATGTCAAGGGCTTTGAGCGGATTTTTCCTTATGGCTTTGCCAAAGGCAAAAAAAGATGGACTTGCTGTTATGTGGAGCAGTATGACGGATAAAACGGCTGCATATATACTTTTGGCTGAATATATACTGTGCTCATTGATAATGGTACTGTTTGGAGCCATCACGGGAATTATCTCTGTGATATTAACTATATTTGCCTCAGTCATACATTATTTTATGTGTAAAAGGATTTTTGGAGGCATTACCGGTGATATAGCTGGATTTTTTCTTCAAATAGCTGAGATGGCTGTACTTTTGGGATGCGTTATCGGAGGAAAACTATGATACTAATAATTGGCGGAAGAAATCAGGGTAAAAGTGAGTATGTAAGCCAAAATTACCCTGGAACAAAGGTTTTAAATGGATTTCATAATGCAGTAAAAGAATATATGCTGGAGGGAAAAGACATAAAAGAACTCATTGAAAAGGCAGTAAATGAGTTTGATGTCGTCATAAGTGATGAAATAGGATGCGGCATAGTACCTGCTGAAAAATTTGACAGGGATTGGAGAGAGAAGACTGGCAGGGCTTTATGTGTTATTGCTACACAGGCGGAAAGTGTATACAGGATAACTTCCGGCATAGCTTTGAAAATCAAGTGAGGTTAATTTATGAACGTAGTGATTTCTGTTGTTATGGGATTTATCCTTGACTGTATATTCGGCGACCCGGATTTTAAACTGCATCCCATAAGACTAATGGGAAATTTAATATCAGCTTCGGAAAAGGTTTTAAGGCGGCTCTTTCCAAAGAATAAGGCTGGTGAGCTGGCAGGGGGATTCATGCTCTTTATGATCGTATCAGTAATAACTACTGGCATTGTATATGTGTTCCTTAAGTTTGTGTACGGGATAAATATATATGCCGGTCTTATTTGCGAGAGCATTTTGTGCTGGCTTTTTTTGGCGGCAAGATCCCTTAAAACAGAAAGCATGAAGGTGTATTATGAGGCTGAAAAAGGCGACCTTATATCAGCAAGAAAGGCAGTATCCATGATAGTTGGGCGTGATACGGAAAGGCTTGATATGCAGGGCGTTATAAAAGCAGCCGTGGAGACTGTGGCTGAAAATACATCGGACGGAGTAATAGCGCCGATGATATTTATGGCTATAGGCGGAGCTCCCCTTGGTGCCTTTTATAAGGCCGTAAATACCATGGATTCCATGGTGGGATACAGAAACGAAAAATATCTGTACTTTGGAAGAATAGCGGCCAGGGCTGATGATATATTTAATTTTATACCGTCAAGGATAAGCGCCATAATGATGATAGCAGCCTCATTCATACTGAAGATGGACTATAAGGGAGCAGTTAAGATCTTTAAGAGGGACAGGCTCAAACATAAGAGCCCAAATTCAGCCCAGACAGAGGCTGTATGTGCCGGAGCTTTGGGTTTGAGGCTCGCGGGAGACGCCTGGTACTTTGGAGAATTGTATAAAAAGGACTATATTGGCGACCACATAAATGAGGTCGTGCCGGAGCATATAATTAAGGCTGACAGGCTGATGTATGCGGCGTCTGTGCTGACACTGATTGCAGCTGTAGTATTAAGGATAGTGATAATGGGAGGCATATGATGGAAAAGGTTCATGGCGGAGACATATACTCATACAGAAGGGATATAATCGATTTCTCGGCGAATATAAATCCCCTTGACATCAAAAAAGAAGTAAGAGATGCCATAGCAGAGTCCGTGGATACTGCGTCAGTATATCCGGATACAGAATACAAAAAACTAAGGGAAGCCATAGCGGAGATCGAGAATACATGTCCAGAGTACATCGTATGCGGAAATGGAGCGGCAGAGATAATTTTTAATTTGGTCCTGGCCATAAGACCGCAAAAGGTGCTTTTAACGGCTCCAGCCTTTGCTGAATATGAAAAGGCGGTGGATGTATGGGAAAGTGAAAAGATATTTTTTGATTTGTCTGAATCGAAGGGTTTTGAAATGGATGAGGGCATATTAAAAATGATAAATTGTGTGGATATGATGTTTTTATGCCAGCCGAACAACCCAACGGGAAAACTCATAGAACCCGGTCTTATGAAAAAAATAATCGATGAGTGCAGCAAGAATAATGTATTTCTTGTTATAGATGAATGTTTTCTGGATTTTACGGGAAAGAAAGAAGAATATACGGCAGCGGGATCTATTGAAAAATATAAGAATCTGTTCATACTCAAGGCATTCACAAAGATGTTTGCCATACCCGGCATAAGGATGGGTTACGGGATTTGTGCAAATAATGCTGTTATGGATAAAATATATGCCGTAAGACAGCCTTGGAGCGTATCATGTACAGCTGAAGCGGCAGGGATAGCCTGCTGTATGATATATGACAAAACGGTGTCTGAAACTGTGGACTATATTTCAAATGAGAAAAAATTCCTTTACGAAAGCTTTGAAAAAATGAATGTAAAATACTTTAGTTCGGCCGCAAATTACATATTGTTTAAAGCTGAGGAAGGCCTTAAGGAAAAAATGGCTGATAAAGGATTTCTCATAAGGAGCTGTTCCAATTACATGGGGCTCGACGGCCATTTTTACAGGATGGCAGTTAAAAAACACGAGGATAATGCCAGATTCATTAAGGCGCTGGAGGAATGTTTATGTCAAAAACGATAATGATACAGGGCACCATGTCCAATGTGGGAAAAAGCCTGATAACGGCCGCACTATGCCGTATATTTACCCAGGATGGATACAGGTGCGCTCCGTTTAAATCTCAGAATATGGCTTTAAACTCATATATAACTCCAGACGGACTTGAAATAGGCAGGGCACAGGCCATGCAGGCTGAAGCAGCTAAAATAGAAGCTGATGTATGCATGAATCCCATATTGTTAAAGCCTACAAATGATATAGGCTCACAGGTCATACTTATGGGAAAGTCCATAGGAAATATGAGGGCTTCGGAGTATTTTAAAAGAAAAAAAGAATTTATACCATACATACTTGATGCCTATAAAAGACTTTCTGAAAATAATGATATCATAGTCATAGAAGGGGCAGGCAGCCCAGCGGAAATAAATCTTAAGCAAAATGACATAGTAAACATGGGCCTGGCAGAAATGCTTTCATCACCTGTCATTTTAACGGGTGACATAGACAGGGGCGGAGTTTTTGCTCAGCTGCTTGGAACCATGGAGCTGTTGGAAGAGAAAGAAAGGGCTCTGGTAAAGGGAGTACTTATCAATAAATTTCGTGGAGATATGGAAATACTCAGGCCGGGACTGACATCCATTGAGAAAAGATGCTCTACAAGGGTGCTGGGTGTCATACCTTACATAAACTGTGATATAGATGATGAGGACAGTTTAAGCGAAAGATTCCATAAAACCGATATAAACGGCCTTATTGACATAGCCGTGATACGATTAAAAAGAATATCTAATTTTACTGATTTTATTCCCTTTGAATGTATAGACGGCGTAAGTGTCAGGTATGTTTCAAAGGCATCGGAAATAGGAAATCCCGATATGATAATAATACCCGGGACAAAAAATACAGTTGGAGACCTTATGCAGCTGAGAGAAAACGGTATAGAAGCGGCTGTTAAAAAGTTTGCCTCCAAGGGAGGAGCGGTATTTGGAATATGCGGCGGATACCAGATGCTTGGAGAAAAAATAACCGATATGGAAGGCGCTGAGACAAAGGGCGAGTTTAGAGGAATGGAGCTCATACCTGTGGAGACTGTGTTTGACAGTGAAAAGACCACAACAAGGACAGAAGGCCATTTGAATAGGATAGATGGCATATTTAAAAATCTGTCCGGCATTCATTTCAAGGGATATGAAATACATATGGGTGAAGACGGAAGGGACGAACATATCCTGAAGGGTAAAAATAACGTGTATGGTACATATATCCATGGAATATTTGACGAAAAACAGATCGCTGAAAATATCATAAGATCCCTTATGGAAATGAAGGGACTGGTGTATGATAATATAAAGGCAGTGGATATGGCGGAGTATAAAAATACCCAGTATGACATACTTGCTGAAAATGTCCGCAGGAACATTGATATGGAAGCTGTTTATGATATTCTTGAAAAAGGGGTGTGATCTATGACAGGACTCGTTCATATTTATTGTGGTGACGGCAAGGGTAAGACTACGGCAGCAGTAGGCCTTGCAGTGAGGTGTGCCGGAGGCGGAGGAAAGGTGCTTTTTGCGTCATTTCTTAAGGACGACAGGAGCGGAGAGAGAAATATCCTTGATTATATAGACAATATTGAGCTTGTGAAGAATCCTAAAAAAATAGGATTTTATAAATTCATGGATGATAAAGAAAAGGAAGAATGTAAAAAAGAATGCAGGGATAAGTTCTCGCTCATAAAAAAACTCATAGCTGAAAACGAATACGATATGCTCATACTTGACGAAATAATACCGGTCATAAATTACGGCATAATATCAGAAGAAGAAATGCTTGATTTTTTAAACACAAAGCCAGAAGGTCTTGAGACTGTCCTTACGGGAAGGGGACCTTCTGAAAAACTCATGGACGCCGCAGACTATGTCACGGAGATGAAAAAGATGAAGCATCCCTTTGACAAAGGTATAAAGGCTAGGGTTTTTATTGAAATGTAGGTGTATTTATGGAACTTGAGGAAGCTCTGAAAAGAATAAAAAAATTTGACGATGCCGCCTATGAGGCGTCAGAAAAAAAGTGGCTCACACTGGTGAAGCCGCTCTTTTCTCTGGGAAGGCTGGAAAAGGCCGTCTCACAGATGGCTGGTATCAAAGAAAAAAGGGACTTTGACCTTGAAAAAAAGATACTTGTTATCATGTGTGCTGATAATGGCGTTGTAAAAGAGGGCATATCCCAGTGCGGCAGTGAAGTAACAGCTACAGCCGCCAGAAGTTTTGCCTTTGGAGAGTCAGCGGCCTGTATAATGGCAAAGAGAGCAGGTGTTGATGTACTTCCCATCGATGCCGGAATGGTGACTGATGTAAGCGAAATAAGGAGCATAAAGCAGTCCTATGGCACTGAAAATATGGCAGAGGGACCGGCCATGGCAAGGGAAAACTGTATCAAGATAATAGAAAAAACCATAGACATAGTCGGTGAACTGGCCGAAAATAACTATGACATAATACTTACGGGTGAAATGGGCATAGGTAATACAACGACTGCCTCAGCGGTCACATCTGTACTGCTGGATAAGGACCCGTCAGAGGTAACAGGACGTGGCGCCGGCCTTACCAGTGAAATGCTTAAGCACAAGATAGAAGTTATCAAAAAAGCCATTGATATAAATAAGCCTGATAAAAATGATCCTCTGGATGTCCTTTCTAAGGTGGGAGGATATGATATAGCAGGAATGGCTGGACTTTTCATAGGAGGAGCGGTATATGGGATACCTGTGGTGATAGACGGATTTATATCATCTGTATCGGCCCTTTTAGCCTGCAGGATAGACAGCAGGGTAAAGGATTATATACTGCCATCCCATTTATCAGAGGAAGCAGCTGCCAAATACATACTGAAGGAGCTTGGACTTGAGCCATTTATATCATGCGGGATGTTTTTGGGAGAAGGCAGCGGAGCGGTATCGCTGATGCCCCTCCTTGATATGGCTTTAGATGTATACAATAAGCTTAATACATTTGATAAATGGGAACACGAGGCATACAGAGTTTTAAGGTGATCGTATGAAGATAATACTTATCCGCCATGGTAAAACTGAAGGAAACATAAAAAACAGATACATAGGCAGGACGGACGAGCCTCTTTGTGTGGAAGGTTTGGATGAAATAAGAAAAAATAAATATCCACCGGCTGATTTTGTAGTATCAAGCCCCATGCTCAGGTGCAGACAGACAGCCAGGCTGATTTATGGAAACATAGATTATATTGAAAATGACCTGAGGGAATGTGATTTTGGCGAGTTTGAAAATAAAAGCTATGAAGACCTTAAATATGACCAAAGGTATATTAGATGGATGGAAAGCGGGGGAAAACTGCCATTTCCAGGCGGAGAGGATATGGAAGGGTTTTCAAAAAGGTGTATAGAAGCCTTTGAGAGGACCATAAAAAAGTATGATCATATTAAAACCATGGCTTTTGTCGTTCATGGAGGAACGGTCATGGCAGTTGCGCAGAAATATCTCGGCGGCAATTTTTACGATTATCATTTGAAAAACGGGGAATATATGGTACTATCTTTATATGAATGATCATTTATGTAAAGGGATGATGTTTAGTGGAATTAAGTATCAGAAAAGCCGAGATGCGTGATATTGATGCAGTGGAGAGCATATACAACAGGATACTTGACAACGAACAGGAAAGTGGAAACATATATACAAACTGGCAGAAGGGGCTTTATCCCACAAGGAATGACGCCGTTTCAGCCCTTGAGGCAGGGACGTTATATGTGGGCGAGCTTGATGGAAAAGTGGCTGCCTGTGTTAATCTGAACCATATACAGCCGCCTGAATATTCAAAAATAAACTGGTCCTTGGAGGCAGACGGCAGGGAAGTACTTGTTATACATACTCTATGCATACCTCCTGAAAACGCCGGAAAACAGCTGGGAAAGCAGTTTGTAGAGTTTGCGGAAAAGCTGGCCGGTGAACTTGGATGCAAGACCATACGCCTGGATACATACGAAGGAAATATTCCGGCATCATCTTTATATAGAAAGCTTGGATATAAGTATGTTGGCAGTGCTGAATTTAATTTTCAAAATGTTATTATGGAAACGCTTATCTGTTTCGATAAGGCCATAGACTGATGGAGGGGATAATATGCCAAAGAAAATAATACTTGATGTGGACACAGGTTCAGACGATGCAGTCGCTATAATGACAGCCCTTGGATGCAGTGATCTGGAAGTTGTTGGCATCTGCTGTGTATGGGGAAACCTGGATGTGGAGGATACGACGGAAAACACTCTCCGTCTTGTGTCAGCTCTGGGAAAGGATACTCCGGTATATAAGGGAGCACCTACGGCCATTGCCAAATATCTTGAAAGGGCTGTAAAGGAAGATCTTAAACCCATAATAAAGGATGGCAAAGAAGTAAGGATACACTATAAGAGACTGGAAGGCCTCGAAAAGGAGACGGACAAAAAAGCTGAGGAAAAGGACGCCGTATCATTTTACATAGACTGCCTTGGAAATACAAAAGAAAAAATAACAGTTATCACCGTAGGCCCCATGACTAATCTCGGCCTTGCCATTTCGGCAGTACCTTCCATAGCTGAGAATATAGAGGAGCTCATCATAATGGGCGGAACGGACAGGCTTGGAAATGTTTCAGAATGTGCCGAGGCAAATATATGGCATGACCCTGAGGCCGCACAGATAGCCCTTAATGCTGGAGTACCTACAACATTCATTAGTCTGGATGCCACACATTCTGCGGCCCTTACATTGGAAGACGCTGAAAAACTCAGAGGCCTTGGAACATTTTCAGGAAAGTTCACAGCAAGGATAATAGAGCAGAGGACTGAATTTGACAGTGCTTCCGTTGGAAAGGAACTGGATAGGACACCGGTGCATGATTCCCTTGCCGTATGCGCGGCCATAGACAGATCAGTAATAACGGACTATGAGAAATGCAGGGTAAAGATCGCTATTTCAGGAGCAGCCGAAGGAAGGACAATAATCGACAGGAGAGAGCCTGCCGGTGAGCCTAACTGTATTTTTACCCTCAGGGCATCCCATGATAAGTATATGGAAATGCTTGAAAAATATCTTGGATGATAAATGCATATTAAAAACCGCATCCATAGCAGATGCGGTTTTTATTGTTTACATCAGGCTGCCGTCAGGGCCGGCAGATAGTTATTTAAGCATTTTCAGTAATTATAATGGCTGATCGGTCTCAGACTGCATCTCGATCATTTTTAGATAATCTTTATCCTGGCTTTTAGGTTCCGGGATAAATTTTTTAGCAAATTTTCCGCTGCCTTTTTTCTTTATATAAAAATATCCTATTACTGAGAAAACAACAGCTCCTATGAAGTTGACAAACAGGTCTTTCATGGTATCTATAAGTCCGATATCAAGATATCCTTCAATGGGAAGCGCTTCTCCGTTGACTATGGTAGAAGTTATGTTATTGATGTGATAGGGGATGTTGGCTCCATCGGGATTGAGAGACACTGAATTGATTGAAGTTATTATGGTGTCCTTCTGCATATCCATATTAAGGTTCTGATCGATAAAGAACTCAAAAAATTCCCAAAGCACACCTATGGTCATTGAAAAACAAAAGGCTACGACCGCAACGAAAAACGGCGAGAGATTAAAAGACAGCCTTTCATCTTCATTCAGAAGGTTTACCAGTGAAAAACCAATGGCCGCTGCCAGGAATCCGTTCAGTGTATGAAGTATCGTATCCCAGGCCTGTATCTTTATATAAAACTCATTTACTTCACCTAAGATCTCCGCGGCAAATATAAACATTAGGATAATTATTTCAAGTGTGCTTGGAAGATCTATCCTGAACTGCACCTGCACAAAACTTGGGAGGGTCAGTAAAACCAGTGTCAGTGCGCATAAAAACACGTTTTCATAGTTACCCATAAATATCTGCCTTATCATAACTGCGATAACTATTGCCCTAATTATCAGATATACGATAAATGTGCTTCTGTGCTCCCTTAATTCCATATCCATTGCTTTTTTTATGTTTTTTCTTTTTTGCTTTTTAGGTGTCATCGTCCGTTCCTTTCTGCTTCTATTGAAAAAAATAGTTTTTTATGATACTCTTTTATTTATTACGATAACATATTCCAATTATATTATCAAATTAAATAAAGTACTTCATAAGCGAAAAGAGGGAAATTATGAAAACAGGACTTGTTCTTGAGGGCGGTGCCATGAGGGGACTGTATACGGCAGGCGTCCTTGATATATTAAATGATAATGATATAAAAGTTGATGGAGTTATAGGAGTTTCAGCCGGTGTCATCCATGGCATAAACTATGTTTCAGGACAGCGCGGAAGAAGCATTAGGTATACTTTAAAGTACCGTAAAGATAAAAGATATATGAGTATCCGTTCATTGCTTAAAACCGGAAATATGGTAGAAACTGAATTCTGTTATCATGAAATACCGGAAAAACTTGATCCCTTTGACTATGAAACGTTTATGAATTCGGGGATAGATTTTTATTCGGTATGCAGCAATGTGGAGACCGGCAGGGCAGAATACATAAAATGCACTGACTTACATAAGCAGATCGATGTCATAAGAGCTTCAGCTTCGATGCCGTTTGTTTCACAGATAGTGGAGACAGAGGGACTCAAGCTCCTTGATGGAGGCATATGCGACAGTGTCCCGGTTAAAAAGTTTATGGAAATGGGATACGACAGGCTGGTAGTAGTACTTACTAAACCTAAAGGATATGTTCCTAAACCTAACAGCCCCATATTATCTAGGAAAAAATATGGACAATATCCGGAGTTTGTGGACGCGCTCATAACAAGACATCTCCGTTACGCTGAAAATCTTAATTATGTAAATGCTATGGAAGACAGCGGAGAGATACTTGTAATAAGACCATCCAGAAAAGTTAAAATATCAAGAACAGAAAAGAATCTTGCCAGGATATGGGAAATGTATGATCTGGGTAGAGAAGACGCAAAGGGCAGGATCGAAGAGGTAAAACAATGGCTGACAAAACAATAATAGGGGTAATGCCTCTATATGACGATGAAAAGGAAAGTATATGGATGCTTCCGGGGTATATGGACGGCATAACAGAGGCCGGAGGAATACCGGTGATGCTTCCCCTTCATATGAGCGGTGAGGATTTTGATAAGCTGGACAAGTTCTGTGACGGATATCTTTTTACAGGCGGACATGATATTGACCCTGCTTTATATGGTGAAGAAAACCATGGTAAATGCGGCTTGATAAATAAGGACAGGGATAATATTGAAAGAATGGTTTTTAAAAAAGCCTATGAAGAAGATAAACCAATACTTGGCATATGCAGAGGCATACAGATGATAAACGCTCTTATGGGCGGGACACTGTATCAGGATATACCTGAAGAAATCAAGACTGATACAGAGCATCATATGGAACCGCCCTATGACAGAGAGGCACACAAGGTAAGAATAACAGAAGGTTCATCGCTGTATAAACTATTGGGAAAAGAAACCCTTTCTGTAAACAGCTATCACCACCAGGCGGTCAAAAGGCTTGCAGACGGTCTGAGCGTTATGGCTGTGTCAGAGGATGGGATAATAGAAGCGGTGGAGGATAAAAGCAGAAAATTCCTTTGGGCTGTCCAGTGGCACCCTGAATTTTTATATAAAAATGATGAATGTTCAAGAAAAATATTCCGGATCTTTACAGAGGCCTGCATGAAAAAGTGAGGAGCGGACTATGGAAACATACATAAGAAAATTTGAAGAAAAAGATGTGCCTGATATGGGGGCAATATGGATTGAAGTCGTTGAGGACGGCATTGCTTTTCCGCAGACTGAACTGTTAGACGCTGAAAGCGGCAGAGAGTTTTTTTCGGCTCAGACATACTGTGGCGTAGCCTGTGCTGATAACGGGGATATATATGGACTTTATATACTCCATCCCAATAATGTGGGAAGATGCGGCCATATATCAAATGCCAGCTATGCAGTAAGGTCAACGGCAAGAAACCTTGGAATAGGAAAAAAACTTGTTACAGACTGTATGGCCAGGGCGTCGGAAAATGGCTTTAAAATACTTCAGTTTAACGCCGTTGTAAAAACAAACTATCAGGCAAGACATTTGTATGAAGAACTTGGATTTAAGCCCCTTGGAGTTATTCCAGGAGGATTCCTTATGAAAGACGGAAATTACGAGGATATAGTTCCGTATTATCACGAGGTATAACAAAATGGCAGGATCATCAAATGTATGACCCTGCCGGATATTCTATGTATTAAAAATCAGAAGTTGTAAGGTGACGTGGACACCATGAGCATTTTTACCGTTTCTTCGGATTCATTGCTCCAGCGGTGGCCAATATAGTTAGGGTAGTAGAGGGTATCATAGGGTTCAAGCTTATAGGGCTTATGTCCCTCAAGATAAAATGTAAGGCATCCTTCCAGAACGAAAACCATTTCCTCACCGCCATGATGGCTGTAGCTTCCTGAATCAGAGTGGGGAGGGGTCTCGACGATAGCCGCATACATTTCATTTTTACCCTGTACGATGAATGATTCCTTTACAAATGAACCATTACTTATGTTTCTAACAAAGGGTTCATGTTCACTGCGCTTTACATATTTGATCTTTGAGTGGTCTTCCTCAATAAAAAGAGAGAAGACAGGCACATCAAGAGCATCACATATAGCCTTTAATGTGAGCAGATTTGGAGAGTTCTTTCCCGTCTCTATCTGGCTTATTGTACTTGAGGCTATATTAGAGATACTGGAAAGTTCTCTTATTGACATATTTCTGTTAATACGGTGCTGTTTGAGTATGGCACCAATAAATTCAAGATCCATTTTTACACCGTCCTAAGTTGAGATGAGTAATTATAACAAATTAAAGCTGTTTAGTCAAATATTGGCGGATAAATTTGGAAATTTTTTTATTTTGTAAATGAAAAAGGAGGAAATATATATGAATGAACTATTAAACGAAGTAAAACAGTTACAGTCAGAAATAATCGAATGGAGGAGGCATTTTCATAAAAACGCCGAGCTCTCATTTGAAGAATATAAAACATCTGATTTTATAGAGGAAAAACTTAAAAGCTTTGGCGGCATCGAAGTAGAACGCCCCACAAAAACCGGAGTTGTCGGTAAAATATTTGGTTCCGGCAAGGGACCTACCATAGCACTTAGAGCTGATATCGATGCTCTCCCTATGACTGAGGTCAATGATCTGCCCTTTGTTTCAGTAAATAAAGAAGCTATGCATTCCTGCGGACATGATGGACATGCCGCCATACTTCTTGGAATAGCAAAGATCTTCTCAGCTAAAAAAGAAAAACTTAACGGAAATATCATATGCATATTCCAGCATGCTGAGGAACTTCCTCCCGGAGGAGCTATTGAACTTGTTAAGGCCGGCGTTATGGAAGGGGTAGATGAAATATACGGACTTCATCTTTCTTCAAACTATCCCACAGGCAAATTTGGAGTAGTTAACGGTGCTCTCACATCAGCCACGGACTGTTTTAAGATAAAGGTAAAGGGCAAAGGCGGCCATTCATCCATGCCCGAGCAGTGTGTTGACCCCATAGTAACAGCAGCCCAGATAGTTATGGGTATTCAGAACATAAAGTCCAGAAGGATAAGCGCATATGAAACAGCTGTGCTTTCTGTCTGCAAGATACACGGAGGAGACGCTTATAACATCATACCTGAGACAGTTGATATCGAAGGCTCTGTGAGAACATTCTCAAAGGAGCTCAGAGACAGTATGCCTGATATGCTCAAACAGATATCAGATGGAATAGCTGCAAGCATGAGCGCTGAATGTGAAGTTGTATATGAGAGGGGCTACAGCTCAGTAATAAATGATGAAAAACTTACTAACGAAGCCAGAGAAGTAATAACAGACTGGTTTGGAGCAGATGCCGTACTTGAGATACAGCCGGTAATGCCAGGAGAGGACTTCTCAGCCTTTACAGAGGCAACAGGCTGCCCTGGATGCTTTATCGAGATAGGAACAAGAAATCCTGAAAAGGGAACAGACAAACCCCATCATAATCCTAAATATCTTATGGATGAAGATGGTCTCTACTATGGAACAGGATTTTTTGCAGCTATGCTTGAGCATAAACTTATGAAATAATAAAAGACGGAGGAGCATAATGGCAGTAATAAATGTAAAGGCTTCGGCCGGTAATTCCACAAAAACCTACATAGAAACAGGCGGACATAAGGTCCTTATAGATGAGCCGCCTGCCTTTGGAGGAGAAGATACAGCTCCTAGTCCTGTGGCTATGCTGCTGGCCTCCCTGGCTGGGTGTATAAATGCCATTGGCCAGTGGGTGGCAAAGGAAATGGATTTTGTAATAGAAAAACTTGAGATAAATATTGACGGAGAAGTGGACGGGACAGCCTTTTTTACAGGTAATCTTGAAAACAGGGCTGGATTTTCAGATATAAAGGTCGATATTTCCCTTAAGGCTGATATCACAGAAGATCAGAAAAACATATGGCTTAAAAATGTTATAGACAGATGTCCGGTAACAGACAATTTGATCAATGGTACTTCCGTAAGTTTTAAAGCAGAACTTTAAAAAGATTACAAATTTTCCATGTTAACATAAAAATCGAAATTACGGAGATTTGATCATTTTTGTTAAGACATTTTAAAGAAAAATAATTATTTTTTGTCGCTTTTGGTATGAAAATGATTGACAATTTGAATTAATTTCGATATAATGAACACGGTTTTAGGACAGGCGATGGGGCCTTGACATTATATTAGCTCCATATCCCGTCCTATTTTTAAATAGGAGATGCAAATATATGAAAGAGAAAAGAAATGTAATCTTAATGGCTCTACCCTGTGTTATCACGCTTTTGGTAGCTTTTATCATACCGATGATATATACATTCATAAAAGCTCTGATGACTGATAATCTTACATATTATACTAAATTCTTTACAGATCCTTTTTATCTTAAAATATTTAAAAACACGATAATACTCTCATTAAAAACAACGCTGCTTTCTCTTATTCTCGGTTATCCCGCGGCGTATTTCATAGCAAGAACAAAATCCCAAATAAAAGGAATATTAATAGTTGCAACGATCTTCCCCTTCCTGGTAAGTGCGGTAATAAGGGCTTATGGATGGATGGTAATACTGGGAAGTTCAGGACTTTTAAATCAGTTTTTACTTAACCTTGGACTTATAGAGGAACCCCTTGAGATCATGTATACAGAGACCTCTGTTATGATCGGTATGGCACAGCTCCTTCTTCCTTATATGATACTTGCCATAACAGGCGTTATCCAGTCCATTGACCAGAATGTGGAAAATGCCGCAAGAAGCCTTGGAGCTAACCCTGTACAGACATTTTTCAAGGTAACGCTTCCACTGAGTTCTCCCGGAGTAGTTTCAGGATGTATCCTCGTTTTCACCATGGGAATGACATCTTATATCACTCCTCAGCTCTTAGGTGGTGCCCAGTATCTTACAATGACAACACTTATATATAATCAGATCAAGACTACATATAACCTTGAGTTTGCCAACGCTATATGTTATATACTTGTATTTGCGATACTTATATTCCAGATCGTATCTAACAGCTTCAGCAACAGCGTTAATAAAAGATTAGGAAGTGGAAAAAATGCGTGAAGACAGAGTGAATTTATTCAGCAAGATAATGACGATAATTGCGTATTTGTTTATACTTGCTCCAATGATAATAATAGTTGTCGTATCCTTCAACTCAGGAGAGGCTATTTCGTTCCCGCCTTCTGGATTCTCTCTCAGATGGTATGAGAACATATTTACGGGACATACTGATTTCCCTACCGGATTTTTAAACAGTATAAAAATAGCCGTTGTGGCTACGGTAATAGATATTTTTATCGGTGTATTCGCTTCTTTAAGCGTAACAAAGTATGATTTTAAGGGCAGAGGACTTCTCATTGCCTTCTTTACAAGCCCCATGTTCATACCTTCTATCTCATTTGCCTTCGTGCTCATGAGAACAACAGCATCAATAAAGATGTTCACACCGTTTATAAAGATACTCATTGGACATTTGATCGTAATTATGCCATACATAATAAGAAATACAGTAAGTATCCTTGTAAACTTCAACTGGTCCGTTGAGGACGCGGCTGCGAGCCTTGGAGCTAATCCGGCTCAGGTATTTTTCAAAATAACACTTCCGCTGATAAAGCCCGGTATCATTTCCGGAGCTATGCTTGCTTTCCTCTATTCATTTGACGAAGCGGTAATCAGCAGTTTTCTTACATCAGCAAAGTTTATGACTCTGCCGATACAGATTATAAACTATATGGAATTCCAGTTTGACCCGACGGTCGCTGCCATAGCGACGATACTTATGGGAGCTTCACTTATAATAATGCTCCTTATCAATAAGTTTGTCGGCCTGGATTCTATGATCAATTAAGGAGGAAAAGACAAGTGGGTTATTTGACTATAAGCAATCTTACGAAAAAATATGGAGATTTTACAGCAGTTTCAAATATAAATCTTGATCTTGAAAAAGGCGAGATGGTAGCTCTCCTGGGAGGAAGCGGCTGCGGTAAGACCACTATCCTCAGAATGATAGCAGGATTCATCAGACCTAATGAAGGTACAATAGAAATAGACGGAAAAGTAATGAACTCCATACCTGCGTATAAGAGAAATGTAGGTATATTCTTCCAGAACTATGCGCTTTTCCCTCATATGAGCGTATTTGATAACATCGCGTTCAGCCTTAAACTTAAAAAAATGTCTAAGGATGAGATAAAGAAGAAAGTTGACGATATACTTGCCCTTGTAAAACTTGAAGGACTGGGAGAAAGATATCCCAGAGAGCTTTCAGGAGGACAGCAGCAGCGTGTTGCCCTTGCAAGAGCCCTTGTTATGGAGCCAAACGTTCTCCTTCTGGACGAGCCCTTAAGTAACCTTGATGCGAAACTTCGTGTTGAGATGCAGGTGGAGATAAAACGTATCCAGAGACATCTTGGAATAACAACAATAATAGTTACCCATGACCAGGAGGAAGCTGTTTCCCTTGCTGACAGGATAATCATTATGAATGCCGGACATATACTTCAGACCGGCACACCTAAATATGTATTCAACCATCCCGCAACACCATTTGTTGCTGATTTCATGGGATTTGCTAATTTCATACACGGAAAAGTTTCAGCAGTTGACGGCGACAGGATAACGATTACTACACCCAATGGAATAAATGTAGTTTCCATAGATGAAGAAAGCGATGATCTTGCCGTTGGTGATGATGCTGTATTTACCATAAGACCTGAAAACATCGTTCTTCATGACACAGAGGTCCCTGGATGTATCAAAGGAAAAGTACTTACGACAACATATAAGGGAAATATGACTAGAATAGATGTCGATGGTGTATTTGATGAAGGAATACATATAAGCAGTTATGATTATGGTGGACCAGGAGCAGGTGAGGAGATTTATATGACTCTTCCCGAATCAAAGGTTATCATATATAAAAAATAAGACAGGCGTGAAAGGAGAAGTTTTATGAAAAAGTTTTTATCAGTCCTCATGATAGCAGCTTTAACAACAGCTGCTCTTGCAGGATGCAGCTCTTCAACTGAAGAAGAAACAACTGGCGAAGAACAGACAGAATCAACAGGAGAAGCCGACTATTCAGGTGTTGAGCTTGTTGTATGTACTTGGGGTGGATCAACAGGAGCAGCTACAAAGGAACTCGCTAAAGAGTTTGAGGAAAAATATGGCTGTACAGTAGTTCTTGACGAAGTTAACCAGAACTCAGACAGAATCGCAAAGATCCAGTCACAGATCGAGTCAGGAAACGTTGAGACAGATGTTGTTTATCTTTCAGGTGCTTACGCAAAACAGGGTGAAGGTCTTGGACTTTTCGAGCCAATCGACACAAATGTTGTAACAAGCCTTGATGAGCTTTATGATTTCGCTCAGAATGATACAGGATACGGCCCCATGGTATGTGTAGGACGTTTCGGTATCATGTACAATGAAGATGTACTTAACGAAAAGGGACTTGAACCCCCTACATCTTACATGGATCTCTTTGATGACAAATACGCTGGACTCGTTGCACTTCCTGCAATGACAGCAACAGCTGGTCCCTACGTATTCGCAGCTATAGCTGAGGACCTTGGCGGAGACCTTACAAACTATCAGGCAGCTCTTGACCTCTATGCTGAGAAGAAGGACAACATCGGTATGTGGTATACATCTGACCTTGTTCCCGCATTAACAAACAAAGAAGTAGCTATCACAGTTTATATGGACCTTATGCTTCCTGTACTTAACGAGTCAGGTCTTAACATGAAATGGGTAGACGCTGAAGAAGGAAACTTCGTAGATGACGTTTACATCAACGTAGTTAAGGATGCTCCCAACAAAGAACTTGCACAGCTTTTCATCGAGTACACAATCGAAAAAGCAACACAGGAGAAATTCATTGAACTTAACAATGAGGCTCCCACAAACAAGACAGCAGAAATGTCAGAAGAAAAGGACGCTTTCCTTGTTTACGGACAGGAAGAGTTCGACAAATGTAACTTCTTTGACTATGACTTCCTTAACGGAATGAAGCCTACTTTAATTGAAGAGTGGCAGAAGATCGTTGCATAAGCGATAATAGACAACAAGGCTGGCGCATAAATTATGCGGCAGCCTTTTCTTTAGTAAATACCAAAATAAGGATTTGAAAATATCAAAAGTCGAGTACAGTACCGGTATGAAGGGGTACGAATGAAGGAAGCTCTTTGAATGTTTCCATGGCATCAGGTCCTGTACAGTGGCCTGCTGCAAAGGTTTTAATGGTCGAATTTTTAATGGCATCAAAGGTTTTTAAGGTCCTTTCATGGTCAAAGGCAGCCAGATGGGTGCCGCCGATGAATGCCTTAACGGGAAGGCCAAAGGTTTTAGCGGCATATTCGCAAATATTTACGACACCATGATGTCCGCAGCCAGTAAGAATGATGAGGCCATCCTCTGATACTATGACAAGGACACATTCATCTTTGTAGGTGTCCACATCAAATTCACCGTTTGTTTTGATAAAGTCGTCCGGGCATATTTCCTCAAAGGGACAGGTCCTTTTGATACCGGACAAAATATAAACTTCTTCGTCATCAAAAATTTTAAATACGTCTGTGCATACGCCCTTAAAGGGAACTTTATTTCTCTGAAGATAGCTGTAAGAAAGACCTGACATGGTAGGAAAATAATAATCACCATCGTCTTTTTTGTACCAATAGCGCTCACAGAACATATATCGGTTGAAATATAATGGCACATTGGTTATGCCGTTTTCAATAAGTTTTACTATGCCGTCGGTGTGGTCAAAATGGCCATGGGAGAGGACGGCAGCATCAAGACTAGAAAGATCGATGCCAAGTTTTTTAGCATTGTCAAGACATTTGCCCGTGCTTCCGGCATCAAGCAGTATCGACCTGTCATTGATCTTTATATGAAGAGAAAGCCCAAAATCGGCTTCTAGTTCTGGGTTTTCCGATATGTTTTCGGAAAGCACCGTAACTTTTACTGACATAGAAAATACCTCCGTTTTTTATAATGTCTTTATTATAAAATACGGATAAGATATATACAATAATTTATTCTACAGGGAGTGACATATATGAAAATAACTGAACTGGAAACTCCGGCTCTTATACTTGAAAAAAAGGTATTTGAGTCGAATATGGCCAGAATGAATGAACTTCTCAAAGGTTCAAATATGAAATTAAGGCCGCACTATAAATCGAATAAGTCCCCTGAGATCGCAAAGCTTCAGATAGCTGCCGGAGCTTCCGGCATCACCTGTGCTAAGCTGGGCGAGGCTGAAGACCTTGCAGCAGCGGGCATTAAAAATATACTTATAGGCAACCAGGTAGTCCAGCCTTCAAAGGTAAAAAGAGTAGGTGAGCTGGCAAAGAAATGCTACCTCATCATCTGTGTCGATGACGCTGATAATATAAAGGCTCTTTCAAAATCAGCGGTAAATGCGGGATCAGTAATACACTGTCTTGTGGAATACGAGGTAGGTATGAAAAGATGCGGAGTTGATACATACGAGGAATTCCTTGAACTTGCTAAACTCATAGACGCATCTGAAGGCCTTGTCTTTGAAGGAATACAGGCCTATGCAGGACATATGGCACATGAACATTCTCTTGAAAAGCGTATTGCTGAGACTGAGAGGATAGAAAAAGACGTTAGGGGACTTAAGAAATACCTTGAGGATAACGGCCTTGAAGTTAAGGAAGTAGGAGGCGGAAGCACAGGAACAGTGGAGCAGAAGCCTAAGGATACAGTTTATACAGACATACAGGCAGGTAGCTATATATTTATGGATAATGCCTATGATCAGCTTAAACTTGGATTTAAAAATTCGCTTTTCGTACTTACCACTGTCATAAGCACAAAGAAGGACAGGGTAGTAACTGATACAGGAGTAAAATCCCTTGGAATGGACCAGGGCGATCCTGTATTCCTTGGAGTTCCTGAGGGAAGCGAAATATCAATGAGCGAGGAACACGGAGCTGTATATTGTGAACATAATTTCAAAATAAACGATAAACTCCGTTATATACCCGGACACTGCTGTACAACCGTAAATATGTTCAATGAGATTTATGTTGTCGACGGTGACGAAGTTGTAGATAAATGGGACATAACCAGCAGAGGAAAAGCACAATAAGGGGGTATTAAAAATGTATGATCTTATCATAAAAAACGCAAAAATAATCGATGGAACAGGAGTAGATGAATTTAAGGGAGCCGTAGGAGTTATCGACGGCAAACTCAAGTTTGTCAATGGAGACGAGGAAGCAGCCCAGGTAATAGATGCCGAAGGACTTTACCTTACACCTGGATTTATAGATGCCCATTCACACGGCGACCAGGTACTTGGACAGTATCCCGGTATGCTTGCAAAGATCAACCAGGGAATCACAACAGAGATAGCAGGACAGTGCGGAGGTTCCATGTTCCCTGTAACAGAAGAACATATAGACCTTGAAAAAGGACTTCTTGCCATTGGTACACTTACATTCCCTGAAGAAATGATCCAGTGGAAGACAGCAAAGGAATATTTTGACTATGCTAAAAAGGTGCCTAAGATCGGAAATATGAAGATCCTCATTGGCCATAGTACTCTGAGAGCTGCTGTAATGGGATATGCTGACAGAAAGCCCACACCCGAGGAAATGGCAGAAATGAAGAGACAGGTAAGGATAGCCATGGAATGCGGAGCAGCCGGACTTAGTTCAGGACTTATATATGCGCCCGGATGCTATGCTGATATAGATGAACTTGCAGAGCTGGCATCTGTAGTTAAGGAATACGGCGGATTCTATGCAACACATATGAGAAGCGAGTCAGCAAATGTAGTTGAAGCTGTTAAAGAAGCCATTGAGATCGGAAGAAGGGCAGGAGTACCCGTATGGATCTCACATCATAAAGTAGCCGGAAGACCTTACTGGGGAGCTGCAAAGGAAACAACAAGACTTATCAATGAGGCAAATGCCAGCGGTATGAAGGTAACAGCTGACCAGTATCCTTACGAAGCTAATATGACAGACCTTAATATCTGTATACCTCCTAAATACTTCGTTAAAAACGGTGTTGACGGTATGGTAGAGTCCCTTAAGGACCCTGCAACAAGGGCTAAGATAAAGGAAGAAATGCAGGATGTTAACTGTGGATATGATAACTTCTATCTCAATGCCGGCGGATTCGATCATATATTCATCGCTGGATGCCCTGAGGTGAAGGAAGCTGATGGTAAATTCGTAAGCGAATATGCTAAGGAAGTAGGAAAAGATCCATTTGATGCATATTTTGACCTGCTTATTGCAAACGGAGGAAAGGCAAACGGTATCTACTTCACCATGGGTGAGGAAGATATGGTCCAGATAATCACAGACCCCTATGTATGTGTAGGAACCGATGGAACATGCAGGACCCTTGATGAAAAGACACATCCTAGAACATTTGCCACATTCCCTAAGGCAATAAGATATTATCACAAGGAGAAAAAGCTCTTCACACTGCCTGAAATGATCCATAAAATAACAGGATTCGTTGCTGAGAGAGCAGGCCTTGAAGGAAAAGGCGTTATCAAAGATGGATATGACGCTGACCTTGTTCTTTTCGACTATGACAAGCTCAATGACACACCCACTTATTCAGACCCTGTTCAGATGTGTGACGGTATCGAATATGTAATCGTCGGCGGAAAGATCGTATACCACGATAAGAAAACAACGGGAGAATACCCCGGAAAAATATTATAAGCAGTATTATAAACCCAGAAAATTATAAACCTGAGGAGGTAAAGAAATGAACAATCACGTAATTGATGTAGCATTAGGAAATGCGGCAGCTGATATGGTCGTTAAAAACGGAAGACTGCTGAATGTACACACAGGCGAGATCTATGATGCGGACATTGCCATTGCTGATAAAGTGATCGCAGCTGTAGGTTATCTTGGAGAAAAAACCATTGGAGAAAATACAAAAGTGATCGATGCCAAAGGCAAAATAATGGTTCCTGGATTTATTGATGCTCATATACATTTTGAGAGCAGCATGCTTACATTTACTGAGTTCAGCCGTATGCTCGTTAAGCATGGTACAACTGGTGTTGCCACAGACCTTATGGAAATAGCCATCGTAGCCGGTGAAGAGGGAATCAATAACATTTTAAAAGAATCAGAAGGGCTTCCCGTTAAACTTTTCCAGCCCATTCCCGCCTTCATGAGCGAGGAGGGAGAACTCCAGACTATCGGAGCTGCTCTTTATCCTGAAATGATCGAAAAACTCATAAAGGGACCCCATGCCGTAGGTCTTGCGGAAGTGCTTTTCCCTCCCATACTTAATAAGAGCCCTCTTTCAGCATGGATGCTTGAGCTTGCTGAAAAGTACGGAAAGACAGCAGAAGGACATGCTCCTGAACTTTATGGAGCACAGCTCAATGCCTATGCTTCTGCAGGTATCCGTTCAGACCACGAGAGCACAAATAAGGAAGAAGCCCTTGGCAAGTTAAGAGCCGGCCTTCGTGTACTTATCCGTGAAGGAAGCGCAGCTCAGGACCTTGACGCTGTAATAAAAATAATAACTGAAAATAATGTAGATACAAGACACTGTGCACTTGTAAGTGATGATATCGATATGCTCCATATCTATGAGAAGGGACATCTTGATTATAAAGTAAGAAGAGCAATCAAGGATGGAGTAGATCCCATCAAGGCCATCCAGATGGTAACACTTAACCCCGCAGAGAGCCTTAAGATCGATAATAAATACGGCAGCATAGCACCCGGAAAATGCGCTGATATAGTATTCCTTTCAGACCTTGAAAACTGCACAGTAGACAGCGTTATTTCTAACGGAGAATATGTAGTTGAAAATGGTGAAGTCATCTATGATTTCAAGAAGCCTGAATATACTTCAGTAATGCTCAATACTGTAAAACTCAGCAAAAAGATAACAGGTGATGATCTTGTTATAAAGACAAATGCTGATGCTAAGAAAGCAAAGGTAAGAGTTATCGGAGCTAAGCCCACATCACTTCTTACAGACGCCCTTGAGGCAGACCTTGATGTTGAAAACGGAGTAGTTATGCCCAATGTGGCTGATGACGTTCTCAGGATCGCCTGTGTTGAGCGTTACGGAAAAGGCGGAAGCATTGGAAAGGCATTTATCAAAGGCTTTGGAATATCAAAGGGAGCCATTGCCACATCAGTTGGCCATGACCACCATAACATAACAGTAGTTGGTTCTGATGCTGAAGATATGGCAGCTGCGGTAAACCGTATCGAAGAACTCAATGGCGGACTTGTAATCGCTGAAGACGGAAAGATCAAATATGAGCTTCCCCTTCCCATCTGCGGACTTCTTACAGACCTCAGCGGAGAGGAGAGCGCACTTATACTCAAGAAGATGCAGGAAGACCTTCATGCTAAGGGATGCACAATGGGCTCACCTTATATGACACTTGCCTTTATTACGCTTATATTCATACCTTTCTATGGCATAACAGATAAGGGCCTTGTGGATGTATTAAACGGAAAAGTAATTGATCCTGTTATTTCAGCTGAATAATTATATTAAGGAACTAAGGAAGTGTAGATATGAGAGAAAAAAGAACATACATCAAAAACGCCTATGTTATTTCCATGAATGACGACAGACAGGTATTTGAAAACGGCGGAGTGCTCATCGTTGACGACAAGATCAAAGCTGTAGGAAAAATCGACCCCCAGGAAATATTCCCTGATACTCAGGTGATCGATGCTAAGGGAAAGATCGTAATGCCCGGTCTTATCAACACACACGTTCATACTTCACAGCAGCTTGAAAGAGGTATGGGTGATGACGTAGACCTTCTTACATGGCTCACAGACCGTACATTCCCCTATGAGTCAAGCATGACTCCTGAGGATTCATATATTTCAACGCTCCACTGCCTTATAGAGCAGATACGTTCTGGTGTTACGACCATTGCTGAGCCTGGCGGACAGTTCGTTCCCAGCATGTGCAAAGCTGTGGCACAGTCAGGTATAAGAGGTATACTTGCTAAATCATCCATGGACTACGGCGACAACCTTCCTCCCATTTGGAGACGCACCACACAGGAAGAACTGGACGTTCAGGAACAGGACCTCAAAGACTGGAACAACACCTATGACGGACGTGTAAAAGTATGGTTTGGTTTAAGGACACTTTTCAATGACTCTGATAAGCTCGTTGTAGGCACAAAGGAGCTTGCAGATAAATATAACGTAGGCGTACATATGCATGTCGCAGAAGCAAAGTCTGAGGTAGACTATGTTAAAGAAACAAAGGGAGTAACAACAGTTACACACCTTAGAGACCTGGGCGTGCTTGATAAAAACCTCCTTGCTGTTCATACAGTATGGCTCAGTGATGAGGAAGTTGATATGTTCAAGCAGTATGATGTTAAGGTTTCCCATAACCCCGCATCAGCCATGAGAGTTCTTGGATTCGCAAAGGTACCCAAGATGCTCAAAAAGGGAATATGCGTATCCATCGGTACAGACGGCGCATCTGCAAACAACAGAATGACAATGATAGATGAGATGTATGTTACATCCCTCATACATAAAGGCTGGAGACTTGATCCCACAGTCGTAAAGGCTGAGGAAATAATAACAATGGCAACTGTAAACGGAGCAAAGGCACTTCTCTGGGAAGACGAGATCGGTGCCCTTAAGCCTGGAATGAAGGCTGACCTTATCATTATCAATCCCGATACAGCTCAGATGCTTCCCATCCATGACCCCATAGCTAACATCGTTACAGCTATGCATGAGTCTAACATCGAGTCAGTTATGTGTAACGGTGAATGGATAATGAAAGACAGAGTCATCCTTACCCTTGATGAAAAAGCTATCCTTGAGGAAGCAAAAATACATGCTGAAGCCATAAGAAAACGTGCAGGAATAGTACTTCCTGACAGATTCCCTGTGGTTAAATGCTGATATAACTGATATAAAATGATATAACAATACTGCGGGCGTTTTACGCCCGCTTTTTTTAATTATCAACTGTTATTTTTAATAAAAATGAATTTAAAATATTGTATATTTATCCCATGACCATTCATTGATCTGCACAAAAATATATGTTTAAACTGGTATTATTGCTAATTTTTGCTTATTCACATAGACTTTCATAACTATTTTGATAAAATAAAATCATGGCAGACAGATAAATTGAAAGGAGATCGATGGAAAAATGAAGAGATTATTTTCAAAGGGTATTTCTATTTTTATGGCTTTGACACTGAGCCTGGCAGCGGCACCTTCGGCCTTTGCGTCGGATACACCATCTGACTGGGCTGCTAACAGTGTAAACAGCGCAATTTCATATGGCCTCATACCAGAATCAGTGCAGGGAAGATATCAGGATAATATCACAAGAGAAGAATTCGCTGAGCTCCTGGATGAGGTATGCAATGACTATTCAGGAGGAAAGGGAAGCTTTATATTCTGGGAGAACTATAATAAGAACAACTATGATGATGAAGGGCATCCCTTTACAGATACACAAAATTATGCTGTAAAGCGTATGTACCTTGCTGGCATAATGTCAGGAACAGGAAATGGCAAATTTGAGCCTGATGCGCCTTTGACAAGGGAGCAGGCAGCAGTTATGATGGCAAACTTATGCGGTTTTGCAAGCAGACCTTTGTCTGCCGGAAGTGTTACTTTTAATGATAAAAACGAAATTTCTTCCTGGGCATTGGACAGCGTAGGAAAAATACAGGCCGCAGGTATTATGAGCGGATTAGGTGGAAATATATTCGCACCAAAGCAGAATTATACAAGGGAACAGAGCATAGTTACAGCATTGAAGCTTTATGAGTATCTCAGAGGTGTTAATTCTTCATCAGTCGGCAGCTCATCAGGAAGTTCTTCCTCAGGAAGCAGTTCATCTGGAAACAGCGGAAGTTCATCAACTGTGACTGCTTCAGGAGATTTCGCATCTGTATTCCAGCAGCTTTATGATGGTTTGAAATATAATGTTGACAGGATAGAGATAGCCAATGCGACGGATAGAGACCTTCCAAGCAGCGATGATTTTCCTGAGATAAGCTCATCACTTCGCAGCAGGTATCCAGGACAGGAACTGGCTATAGGTTACCTTGAGGCTGCAAGAAGTGAAATGATAAATGCATGTGTATGCGGTATAGATATATATTTCTATAAACAGATGGGATATACAGCTTCTACTTTATATAGAAGGACTCAGGCTAAAAGGACAGAAATAGAACAGCATGTCCAGAAGGCGTACGATTATCTTGAGAAAGCTAAGGCATCTGTTAAATAAACAAAAATAAAAAATAAAAAAATGAGGCAGATTTAAGTCTGCCTCGTTTTTGTTTATTATTACTCTTTTACTTCAAATTCGTCTTTGCCTACGCCGCATACAGGACACTCAAAGTCTGCGGGAAGATCAGCAAATTTTGTTCCGGGAGCGATTCCGTTATCGGGATCACCTGTTGCTTCATTGTATTCATATCCACATACTGAACATACATAAATCATTGTTATTTCCTCCTAAGTAAATGATAATAATTCTTATTTGTGAGTACATTATAATATATAAATTTAAAAAATGCAATAGGTAGGACAATTATTTTTTATGAATATAAATATATCCAGATATGCCTGATATATGCGGATAATTTTAAAAATAACGTAAGAATGTGTTTGCTTGACAGTAAATGTAATAAACTATATAATTTCACCATAAAATATAAAAATCTGTATTTATATGGAAGGAGAGTTAAGTATGACTTATACGTATTACTATGGTGAGCCGAGTGCGTTAAATGCTGTCTTTGGAGCTTATGTTTCGATGTTGTCCTTTGCTGCGCTTGTTTTTGCTGTACTGGTCATAGTCGGACTCTGGAAAATGTTCAAGAAGGCAGGAGAGCCGGGATGGTGTGCCATAATACCCTTTGTAAATACTTATAAGCTGTTTAAGATTGCATGGGGAAGCGGCTGGCTTTTCCTTCTCTGCTTCATTCCCATCGTAAATATCGTAATGGGCATAATGGTAAGCATAAAACTTGCAAGAGCCTTTGGAAAGGGTACAGGCTTTGCTGTTGGTCTTATTCTTCTTCCAAGCATTTTCTATATAATCCTTGGATTCAGTGATGCGGTTTATTACGGCCCGGTAAATAACTGATGTTATATATTTTATTGTAAATAATTTTTTGTTTTGGACATAATAAAAGAAAAAGTCTTGAATTTTATTTGATAATATGGTAATCTATATCATTATATAAGAAAAACTGTGATGAGGAAAAGTAGATAGAGTAGACTTTTCAGAGAACTGCCGGAAGGTGCGAGGCAGTATGGATATTTTATCGAACTCGCCTCTGAGTTCCCTGCTGAAACGATAGTAGGCAGCGGCGTATGCTCCACGTTATGGGCAGAAGAGGTGTACCGTATATTATGCGGTAAACTAGAGTGGTAACGCGAAGATATCCTTCGTCTCTAACGAGATGAGGGATTTTTTTATGCTTTGAAAAGCAAAATCAATTAGGAGGTCAACAAGATGAGTTCACGTTATGAATTCCGAGAAATTGAAAAAAAGTGGCGTGCCGAGTGGGAAAAGAATCCCATCAATGTTGAAAAAGAAGGCAAGCCCAATTACTATTGTCTTGATATGTTCCCGTATCCCTCAGGAACAGGTCTTCATGTAGGCCACTGGAGAGGATACGTTCTAAGTGATGTTATAAGCCGTTATAAAGTGCTTCAGGGATACTATGTACTCCATCCCATGGGATGGGACGCATTCGGTCTCCCCGCTGAGAACTTCGCTATTAAGCACAATATCCATCCTGCTATTTCCACAGCTGAAAACATAGCTAATGTTAAACGCCAGCTCCATGAGATCAGCGCTATTTATGACTGGGACAGAGAAGTAAATACAACTGATCCTAAATTCTATAAATGGACACAGTGGATATTCGTTCAGATGTTTAAAAAGGGTCTTGCCTATGAGAAACAGATGCCCCTTAACTGGTGCCCCAGCTGTAAATGCGTACTTGCCAATGAGGAGGCTACAAACGGCGTATGTGAACGCTGCGGCTCACAGGTAACAAAGAAAAATCTTCGTCAGTGGATGCTTAAAATAACAGCTTATGCGGACAGACTTCTTGATGACCTTAAACAGCTGGACTGGCCTGAAAAAGTTAAAAAGATGCAGACCGACTGGATCGGCAGAAGTTATGGTGCTGAGGTAGCATTTAAGATAGCTGATTCAGATAAGGAACTTGTGGTATATACAACACGTCCTGATACACTTTATGGTGCAACATTTATGGTAATTTCTCCTGAACATCAGTATGTAAAGGAAATAACAACACCTGAACATAAGGAAGAAATGGAAGCATACTGCTATGCGGCTTCCACAAAATCATCCGTAGACCGTATGTCCGACAGGGAGAAAACTGGTGTATTCACAGGAAGCTATGCCATAAATCCCCTTAATAAAAAACAGATACCTATCTGGGTTTCAGATTATGTACTTGCTGACTATGGTACAGGAGCTATCATGTGCGTTCCTGCCCACGACCAGCGTGACTTTGATTTCGCAAAGAAATTCGGCCTTCCCATCGTTGAGGTAATCAGACCTGAAGGACAGGAAGAAAAAGAACTTACAGAAGCATATACAGGCGACGGTGTCATCGTAAACTCACCTTTATTTGATGGCATGACAGCATTTGAGGCAAAGCAGAAAGCTCCCCATATGCTTGAGGAAATGGGAATAGGCAAGAAAACAGTCAACTATAAACTTCGTGACTGGGTATTCTCAAGACAGAGATACTGGGGCGAGCCCATACCCATCATCCACTGCCCTCACTGTGGAGCAGTACCCGTACCTGAAGACCAGCTTCCCGTACTTCTTCCCGAAGTTGAGAGCTATCAGCCTACAGATACAGGAGAATCACCTCTTTCAGCCATTGACAGCTGGGTAAACACAACCTGCCCTGTATGCGGCGCTCCCGCTAAACGTGAGACAAATACAATGCCTCAGTGGGCTGGATCAAGCTGGTATTTCCTCCGCTATACAGACCCTCATAACGATAAGGAGCTCGCAAGCAAGGAAAACCTTAGGAAATATGCACCCGTTGACCTTTATGTAGGCGGTATCGAGCATGCGGTACTTCATCTTCTGTATGCGAGATTCTATACAAAATTCCTTTATGATATCGGAGTTGTTGAGTTTGAGGAGCCTTTCCACAGACTTTTCAATCAGGGTATGATAAATAAGGATGGCGCAAAGATGAGCAAGTCTAAGGGCAATGTAGTTTCACCCGATGAGCTTGTTGCTAAATATGGCTGTGACTCACTCCGTATGTATGAACTTTTCGTAGGTCCCCCTGAACTTGACTCAGAATGGGATGACAGAGGAATCGATGGTGTATTCCGTTATCTTAATAAAGTATGGAAGTTCTATGATGAGTATAAGGACAAGCCCGCAGAGCCTACAGAAGAAAGCGAATTTATCAAGAATAAGATGATAAAGGAGATAGATTCAAGACTTAATGCTCTTACAATGAATACGGTTGTCAGCGGATTTATGGAATATACGAATAAGATGATAGACGAAGCTAAGAAGAATAATGGTATCGACAGAAAATCTCTTGAGACACTTATCGTCCTTCTTGCTCCTTTCACACCTCATATCGCTGAAGAAATGTGGCATGGTCTTGGACATGATACTACTGTTTTCTCAGCTGGATGGCCTGTATGCGATGAAAGCAAACTTGTTGAGAACAGTGTAGTAGTAGCTGTTCAGGTAAACGGTAAAGTAAGAGAAAATATCAAGGTAGCAAAAGATGAGGATAAGGACAGTGCCCTTGAAAAAGCAAAGGCTGCCCTTGGCTCAAGACTTGATGGAAAGACCATCGTTAAGGAAATCTATGTTCCTGGCAGGATAATCAACATAGTTGTAAAATAATCAGCCCTGTCGTCAAGCATATTTGTAAATAATATTATCAGCGGACCACGGAAGGATTTATATCCATATCGTGGCCTGCTATGTTATTAAAAAATAATCCGGTAACTGAGATAAAATTTATTTCTATTGCATTATAAGTAGATTAAATAAACTCATGGGTCATTATTTTTTACATATATCAATTGACATAGTCTGTGAGTTTTTTTATAATATAACTGACAGTTTTTTAACAGATGGCGCAAAAGACAAAAGGTAACTCTTTTGTGCTTTTTTTACGCACGGCTGTTATATGCTGGCAAACAAATACGAAAGGAAGAATTAAAAATGAAGAAAAAGTTACTTGCATTATCACTTGTAGCTGTAATGGCACTCGGTGTATTAGCTGGATGCTCATCAAGCGAAGGAACAACAGAGGAAACAACTGAAACAGAAGGCACAGAAGGTACTGAAGGTGCTGAAGCAACAGGCGATAAGTACATAATTGCTACAGACACAGCTTTCCCTCCTTTTGAGTTCACAAACGCTGATGGAAATTTCGTTGGTATCGACGTAGATATCATCAATGCTATCGCTGAGGACCAGGGATTTGAAGTTGAGATCCAGTCACTTGGATTTGACGCAGCTCTCCTTGCTGTTCAGACAGGCCAGGCTGACGGCGTTATCGCTGGTATGTCAATAACAGATGAAAGAAAAGAAACATTTGATTTCTCAGATCCTTACTTTGATGCAGACGTTACAATGGCAGTTGCTGTAGGTTCAGATATCAAATCATATGAAGACCTTGCAGGAAAGACTGTAGCAGTTAAGACAGCAACAAACGGTGCTGACTATGCTAAATCAATCGCTGACCAGTATGGATTCACAGTAGTTGAATTCAAAGATTCACCTACAATGTATCAGGACGTTATCGCTGGCAACACAGCTGCCTGCTTCGAAGATGAACCTGTAATGGCTTACAACATCCAGCAGGGTGCACAGCTTGAAATGCCCGAAGGTATGACAGCAGCTGGTACACAGTACGGATTTGCTGTAGCTAAAGGACAGAACGCTGAACTTCTTGAAAAGTTCAACACAGGTCTTGCTAACATTATCGAAAACGGTAAATTCCAGGAGATCGTTGATTCTTATACAAAATAATTTTTAATCAGGTCTGCGGATATAATCCGCAGACCGTTAATATTAATATTTCATATTTGCCGGATGCTTATAAAGTCCTAAAATCATCTAAGATTTTATAAACAGCCGGCGGTATTAATACAAAAGAAATGGGAGGCGACCGAAATGGATAAGTTTTCAAGTATTTTACAGTCATATTCGGGTATGCTGCTGGAATCCCTTGGACAGACAATGCTGCTGACATTACTGTCTTTGGTATTCGCATTTATTATAGGTCTTGTTTTTGGTCTTATGAACGTAAGCAAAAATAAGGGCCTGAATTTCATAGGAACTTTATATGTAGATGCGGTTCGTGGTGTTCCACTTATCGTACTTGCATATTTCATCTACTTTGGTGTTCCTGCGGGAATAAAAGCCATGGGTTTCACCAATTTTAAACTTCCTGCTCTCCAGGCAGGTACCATAGCGCTTTCAATGAACGCCGGTGCCTATATGGCAGAGATTTTCAGAGCAGGTATACAGTCAGTAGATAAGGGACAGATGGAGGCGGCCAGAAGCCTTGGCCTCAGCTATAGCAAAGCTATGCAGAAGGTAGTCCTTCCACAGGCGATCAGAACAATGGTCCCTTCAATAATCAACCAGTTCATTATTTCACTTAAGGATACATCAATTCTTTCGGTTATAGGTTTCCCTGAACTTACAAAAGCCGGCAACATAATTGCGGGAAACACATTTGCGGTACTCCAGGTATGGGCTATCATAGCTGTTATGTATATGATAGTTATAACTATACTTTCAAAGATCGCAAAGCGTATTGAAAGGAGGCTTAACGTTGGTAAAGAGCGATAAGGTAAAGGTCCATGTTAAGAACCTTAAGAAAAATTTTGGCAGTCTGGAAGTTTTAAAAAGTATAAGTGCTGATGTCCATGAAGGAGAGGTAGTCGTTCTGATAGGCCCTTCCGGAAGCGGAAAATCAACATTTTTAAGATGTCTTAACCGCCTTGAGGAGATCACTGGCGGTGAAGTAACAGTAGATGGAATAAATATTGCTGATAAAAAGGTGGACATTAATAAGGTCAGGGAAAATATCGGAATGGTATTTCAGCATTTCAATCTTTTTCCCCATATGAATGTACTTCAGAATATAATGCTCGCACCCGTTGAGCTTAAAAAAATGACAAAGGAAGAGGCAGCGGAAACAGGACTTAAGCTCCTCAGAAGGGTAGGTCTTGAAGAAAAGGCCAAGGTATATCCTCCCCAGCTTTCCGGCGGCCAGAAACAGCGTGTGGCCATTGCCAGAGCCCTTGCTATGAATCCTGATATCATGCTTTTTGACGAGCCCACTTCAGCCCTCGACCCTGAAATGGTAGGAGAGGTACTTAATGTTATGAAGCAGCTGGCAGCTGAAGGAATGACAATGATAATCGTTACTCATGAGATCGGTTTTGCCAGGGAGGTTGCGGACAGAATAATATTTATGGATGGAGGATATATTGTAGAAGAAGGTACTCCTGAGGAGGTTCTTTCAAATCCTAAAGAGCCAAGAACAATAGATTTCCTTAACAAAGTTCTTTAATTGTCAACGAATTTTTGAAGGAGGGATACCGCTATGAAAAAAATAATTACCATAAGCCGTGAATTTGGCGCAGGCGGCGGAGAGATAGGTTCTAAGGTTGCCAAGGCCCTTGGCTGGGAATACTTTAATAAAGAGCTTATACTTAAAGCGGCAGCCGACAGCAATATCGACGTTTACCACCTTCTTGAATGGGATGAAAAGGTTCCCTTTACATTTGGCTTTACACAGAGTCTTTTTGACTTTTACAGCAGACCCATGAGTGAGCAGGTATTTGAGGCTCAGAAGAATGTGATAATAGATATTGGACAGAAAGGCAAATGCGTTATCACCGGAAGAAATGCCAATACAATACTCAAAGAGTTTGATGGCTGTCTGAATGTATTTATCCATGCTGATTTTGACTGGCGTCTCAGGAGAATGAAGGAGAAGATGCCTGATTATACTGAAGATCAGGTCGCAGCAGAGATAGCTGCCATTGACAAGAAAAGAAAAAAATACTGCACATTCTTTACAAAGACTGAGTTTGGACATTCGGACTATTACGATGTATGCCTGGACACATCAAGGCTTGGGATCGATGAATGTGTGGACATAATCACATATATTGCTTCAAAATAAAAGAATATAAATAAAGCCCGTCATCGACGGGCTTGTTTTTTGCTTATTTTACCTGTTTATTTTATAAATTTTGCAGCCAGTTTTTCAAATGCGGGGAAAGAGTTTACTATCGTATCGTGGGATACACAGTAGCTCAGTCTCATATGGCCCTTGCATCCAAATCCGGAACCGGGAACAAGAAGAAGATTAAATTCCTTGGCGGCATTGCAGAAAGCAACATCATCTTCTATGGGTGTTTCAGGGAACATATAGAAAGCGCCAACGGGTTTTACGCATTTAAAACCAAGTTCAATGAGTTTGTTGTAAAGATCGATCCTGTTTCTGTTGTATACCTCGATATCAACTTTGCAGTCAAGACAGTAGGGGATCACTTTCTGGAAAAGTGAATTGGCATTTACAAAGCCGGCAACACGGTTTGCAACATTTAAAGCAAACATCATTTTTTCAAAATCCTTCATTTCGCTGTTGGCGATGAGATAACCGATACGCTCTCCAGGGAGTGAGAGGGATTTTGAGAATGAATATGCAACGAATGTGTTTTTGTAGTACTTAGAAACATAGGGAACATCGATATCTTCATATACAAGCTCTCTATAGGGCTCATCTGATATGAGGTATATATCTGTTCCGTATTCCTGCTGTTTCTTTTCCATAACAGCGGCGATCTTCTTGATGGTCTCTTCTGAATAAACAACGCCTGAAGGGTTGTTAGGTGTATTCATAAGAACGCCTCTTGTCTTAGGTGTGATAAGTTTTTCAAATTCATCGAAATTAACTTCAAATGTTTCAGTATTAGCGGGAACAACTGTAAGGTCGCATCCGTAGCTTGCCACATAGTTCCTGTATTCAGTAAAGAATGGTGCAAATGTAAGGATCTCATCTCCGGGATTAAGTATACATCTGAAAATTATATTAAGGGCAGCAGCGGCTCCATTTGTCATTACAACATTCTGATAGGAGAATGATGTGCCGAATCTTTTATTTGTATATTCTGCTATCTGCTGGCGTACATCCTCAAAACCTGAGTTGTTTCTATAGCCGTGTAGTACATTAGGATCCTCAGTATTTAAGATTTTGATAATAGCTTCCTTTACTTCCTTAGGAGGCTCAACTGAGGGGTTACCAAGGGAATAGTCATATACGTTTTCAGCGCCGTAGATTGAAGCAAGTTTTTTGCCTTCCTCAAACATGGCGCGGATGGCTGAACTGCCTTCGACAAGTTTTATCATTTCATCCGAAATCATTTGCAACACTCCTTTTTATATGTGCACCTTTTTGGTGTATAATTAAATATTATTTTTAAAATTTTAATACAAATCATCGAAAAATGCAATACTGATTTATAACTTTAAACAGATAAAGCTGATTTATTTGTAATATCGATATATATTTGATATACTTTTAGCTGAAATATAACGAAAAGAGTGATATATTCCATGGCGGAGCTGAATGAAAACCAAATAAAAGCCATTAAGCATAAAGATGGGCCGATGCTGGTATTTTCGGGGCCTGGAAGCGGAAAGACAACGGTAATAACCCGAAGGCTCATATACTTGACAGAAAAATATGGAATAGATCCAAAGGACATACTGACTATCACATTTACTAAAGCGGCTGCCGATGAAATGGAAAACAGGTATTTGTCAGCAGGAGGCAGAAAGGGAGTAATGTTTTCGACCTTTCACGCTCTGTTTTTCAGGATACTGAGGAGCTGTTTCGGATATACGGTCGACATGATAATGACCGAGAATGAAAAACGTGATTATTTATCCAGGACAATAGAATCATACAACATTGATACTGATGACATAAACCAGACAGTGGACATATTTCTCATGAATTCTGGTCTTATAAAGAATAACCTTTCAAATATAAAGGATTATGTACCCAGGGATATGTCAAAGGATGAATTTAAGGCTCTTTTCAAGCTCTATGAGGAACATAAGGAAAGAAACGAAAAATTAGATTTTGATGATATGATGTATGGCTGTTATAACCTTTTGAAAAATGACAGCGGCGTTCTGGAAAAATGGAGAAAAAGATTCAAATATATATTGATAGATGAATTTCAGGATATAAACAGGGCCCAGTATGAATGTGTAAAAATGCTGGCCTGGCCTGAAAACAATGTTTTTGCCGTTGGAGACGACGACCAGAGCATATATAGCTTCAGAGGAGCAAGTCCGTCGTTTATGAAGGAATTTGTTGAGAATTATAAAGGATGCAGACAGCTGCTTTTAAATATCAATTACCGTTCAACGGACAGGATAATAGCCCTGAGCGAAAAGATAATATCAAAAAATAAAATAAGATTTCCTAAGACCATAAAAGGCACCGGAAGAAAAGGCGAACAGCCGGTGCTTTTTTTCTGTAAGACACCCGGTGATGAAGCTGACAGGATAGTAAATAAAATATGCTCTCTCCATGACAGAGAAGGGATACCATATAGGGATATGGCTGTCATATACAGAAATAATCTTACGGCTAATGCCTATGCCAGGAGAATGGCAAAGAGGGGGATACCATATTTTCTTAAGGACAATACCTATGATATATACGATCATTGGATCGCGAAGGATTTTTGTGCCTATGCGGATTTTATATATGATACATCTGATGATGAAGCCTTTGAGCGAATAGTGAATAAGCCGTCCAGGTATATAAGCCGAAAGGTGATAGAAGATGGCAAAAAGCTCGGAATGTCTGTATTTTATGGTGTTATGAATTCTGATCTTTTAAATTCCAAAGGAGAGCAGGCAGTACATAATCTTTATAACGATATACAGCAGGCAAGAAAGCTGGACGGAAGGAAACAGGCTGAGTATATATACAGATTTCTTGAATATGAGAAATATCTTGACAGTTATGCCAAATACAAAAAATGCAGCTCGGTATTTTTAAAGCAGATAGCATGTGAGGTCATGGATATTGCGGCTGAGACGGAGGACCTGAGAAAACTCAGGGAGCTTATGGGAGAGTACAGAAATATGACTTCAAATATGCCTGCGCCTAAAAGGGGAGATGATGCGGTAACACTTACAACCATGCACTCATCAAAGGGGCTGGAATTTGGGACAGTTTTCATCCCATCGATCGTAGAAACCGTTATACCCCATGGCAGCCCGAAGGCCGATTTTGAAATGGAGGAAGAAAGAAGGCTTTTTTATGTGGCTGTTACCAGGGCAAAGGACAGGCTCTTTTTATCTAGCTTTGCTTCAGCTGGAACAAAAAGGGCTAAGATATCAGGATTCTTAACGGAACTCGGTGTAAAAGCTCCGGTAAAAAATTCCGAAAAAAAGCCTCAGGAAAAGAAAAATAAGGAGTAAAAGAAACAGGAAGTATTTGGTCAAAGTTTTTCAGGGATATATCATATGCCAGGAATATATGATATGAATAATTTTTTTATGAATTTATAAAATTCCTGAATATACAGGGCGTGTGTGCTGATGAAGCCTTTGTATGAAAGATGCTTATAAATAAGGCTTTTTTGAAATGTCTTCGGAGACGTTAAAAAAGGCATTGTGAGAGGCATCAGTTTTTGAGATATATTCGTATGAATCTTTAGATAATATTAAGAGATTTTTAATGGCTTTTAATAATGACAGCTATGTATAATTATGTCAGAAGTTATAAAGCGTAGTTTCGCTGTTTATATACTATGGAGGTGCTTATATGGAGAAGAATAATAAAAGAAAGGGTAAAAACAGGCTTATGGCTGTTGTGGCTGTATTTATAATACTGGCCATGGTCTTAAGCGTAGTGGTACCTATTTTTGCGGCTCCTTATGCGGCCGCCGCACCGTATTATGACGTAGCTGCCGGAAGTGACAGCAGTGAGGAAGAAACGGTAGTTATGGATGGCGACGCTGAGGTCAAAAGTGATTCGCTTGAAATGAATGTGTCAGCCGGATATAACGGAGCGTATATGTGTTACCGTCATACGCCGGTCAAAGTTGCGGTTTATAATAACGGCGGAGATTTTAAAGGCACCGTCCAGATAAAGGTATATAAGGACACATATTCAGGCACATATGTGACATATGAAAAAGATATCGAAATAACAGCAGGAGGAGCAGGTGAGTATGATTTTTCGATTTATCCTGAAACTGAGGCCACCTATTTCAATGTACAGCTGTTAGATGCCAGCGGAAATACTGCTGCATCAGCTAATGCAATGGTCACACCTCTTTCAACTGAGCAGGTTATGACAGCAGTTGTGACTGATTCTAAATCAGGCAGCCTGGATTATCTCAATAACCTTAATATAGGAGCGGATATATATAATAGAAACGGATATAAGACAAATTATATATCTTTCCTTGATGCAAAGTCATTTCCTGAAGACAGCGAGCTTTTGTCATCATTTTCAGCTATTATTATAGATGATTTCAACTCACAGTCATTATCAGAAGAACAGATAAGAGCAATTGGAGCCTGGGTATCTGACGGCGGCCTGCTTGTCATAGGCACCGGGCTTAATGCGGAAAAAACACTTAATGGGTTTGATAAGCTCTTTGATTATGAAATAAGCGGATATGATAAAACTGTATGCTTTGGAGGTACAGCTGATACGGCTGTAATAAATATTCCTGATGCCGAGGATGTGGATGTTCAAAATGGAAAGGCTGTCACAAAATCTCTCAGCTATGGCAGCGGAAAGATACTTGTGCATACTTTTGATATGGGAACTGACCCCATAGCCTCAATGGAAAATGTAACTGAATATCTCTCAAGTTTCTACAGAAATATTCTTCCTCAAAAATTCAGCACTGAAAGATACATAGAGTATTACCCCGAAACATTAACATCAGTAAACAGACTTCCTTCCGTTGAAAAGGACAGCCTGATGCTGCTTTTGGCTATACTTGGCATATATATAATAGTTATCGGACCCGTATGTTATCTCATTCTCAAGAAAAAGGATAAGAGAGAAAAGGGCTGGATAGTTATACCTGTGGTAGCGGTAGCATTTTCAGGAGTCATTTTTGCAATAAGTTCATCCAGCTATCAGAAGGATTCACTTATAAGCTTCATGTCTGTTACTGACCTGGATGAGGAAGGTTTATATACGGATATATCTGTGGGAATGAGGACTCCGGAAAAGGGAACAGTATCCCTTAAAATAAATGATGACTTAGAGATAACAAGCAACCAGGGCGGATATTATGGTTCCGCAGTGGCGAATAAATCTAACTTGTGTCAGTACACCATAAAGGAATACGATAATTCCACGGAAATAACATACTATAACCAGAATTCTTGGCAGGATAACAGCTTTGTTACTAAATATCCAAATCCCTACAGCGCGGATTCAATAGAAGCTGAATTTACGGTCAAAGGAAGCAACATAGTCGGAACAGTTAAAAATAACTTTGATTTTGACCTGGTGGATACAATAGTTACATTTGCCGGACAGAGTTATGATATAGGTTATCTTACTTCCGGCGAGTCCAAGGAAATAAATATCCCGTTATCAGATGAGGAAGCATCAAAATGGAGTCAGGACAGCTATCAGATGCTCCGCCAGCTTTTCTACGGACTTGGTGAGAACGATTATAGTGACAGTTATGTGTTCCGTAGAGGAATGGCAGCTTCAGAAGCATACAAGATAGAACAGAGATACAGCCTTTTCAATTCAACGGTAGGTTCAAGAAGAAGTACTTCTCTTAATGACCTGAATGTCAGAGTATCAGCTTTCAGTGAAAAGTCTGTCGTTGAAGGTGAAAAAACTATAAACGGTGAAGCTGTTAACGAAAACTGGGAAAATCTTTATACTAAGACTTTTGATATAGACATTTCTAAGGCTGAGAATTTTGATATACCCTATGGATATATATTTGCCGATAAAGTCCTTCTTGACGGACAGGATCAGAGCAGCGGCATAGATATATATTATTATGAAGTATATACAATGTCAGCTGGAGAGATAGTATGCGAATATGATCTTCCTGGTTCAGAAAATATAGATTCGATTTCAATTGAATGGGACAACTATGATGCGTTTATGAATGAACCTCAGATATATAACTACAGCAATGACACCTGGGAAAATATATCAGAAGCTGATATGCAGAATAATGCGGCTGATTATATATCAAAAGGCGGAAAGCTCTCGATCAGAGCTGATGTCTACAGTGATACGAGCCTTGCGCTTCCTAAACTCAGTATAAAAGGGGGAAATTGATATGCCGGAAATATATGAATTATGTAAAAAATATGGTAAGTTTACGGCTTTGGATTCCCTTTCCATGAATATATCGGAAAATTCAATATTTGGTTTTGTCGGTCCTAACGGGGCCGGCAAGACAACGACCATGAAGATAATGGCCGGACTGTTGAAGGCGGATTCGGGAAGCATATTCGTAAACGGTGAGGATATACTTAAAAATCCTAAGAGCATCAGGGAGAAGATAGGATATATGCCTGACTTCTTCGGAGTATATGATGACCTTAAGGTAACTGAATATATGGACTTTTATGCAGGCATGTATTATATACCCTATGCCGACAGGCCGGAACTTATAGATAACCTGCTGGAAATAGTAGATCTTTCAAATAAAAAGGATTCATATGTGGATTCCCTTTCAAGGGGTATGAAGCAGAGGCTGTGTCTGGCAAGGAGCCTTATACATGATCCCGACCTTCTCATACTTGATGAGCCTGCCTCTGGTCTTGACCCCAGGGCCAGGGTGGAAATGAAGGAAATTCTGAAGCGCCTTAAGGAAATGGGAAAAACCATAGTAATAAGTTCACACATACTGCCTGAGCTGGCAGAGATGTGCTCGGAAGTAGGCATCATTGACCAGGGCAGACTGGTCACCCAGGGAACCGTGACCGAGATCATGAACAAGATCCAGAAGAAGAGGATCGTAAAGATAAAGACATCTGCTGCTGTGGAACCTCTCATAAGGATACTTAAGGAACAGGCGTCGGTTAAGGAAATAACAGAGAATGCTGACAATGTGGAATTTGCCTTTGAGGGTAAGAATGATGATCTTACATCCATACTCAGAAATATAATTATGAACGGAATACCCGTTTACTCTTTCTCTGAAAACGAGGGCAACCTTGAAGAAATATTTATGACTGTGACCGGAGGTGAAGAAAATGATTAATCCTGTATTCAGACGAGAAACAAAAACTTCTTTGAGAAACTGGAAAATATTTTACGCCATAGCGGGATATATAATGCTGGTCACTGTTGTAGCGGCCATAGCCATATGGCAGATAATGTATAATTCATATTCACCCAGCTTTGACCCGTCACAGATGACCAATGTATATATAGGACTTACTGTACTTGAACTTGCTCTAGTACTGCTTATCACACCTTCACTGACAGCGGGAAGTATCAGCGGTGAGAGGGAGAGACAGACCCTTGACCTTCTTCTTATAACAAAGGTATCACCGTTTTCAATAATTTTGGGCAAATTCCTTTCGGGACTGTCCATCATCGTTCTTATGATATTTGCGACCATGCCAATATTTGCGATGATAATGTATTTTGGCGGAACGAGCATAATATATGTGCTTGGTGTCACCGGATATATGATACTTGTATGTGCGGCATTTGGTGCTATAGCCATATATTTCTCAACCGTATTTAAGAAGACAGTAACATCAATGGTTTTTACCTATATATGTACTGGTATTCTTTGCGGAGCAACTATAATAGTATATCTGTTGAGCTGCTCAGTATACGGAAGCTATTTCCAGAAGGCACTTCCGTTAGCACCCAGAATGTTATTGCTTGGTATAAACCCCATTGTCGGGCTTGTAAGCATTATATGTGAACAGACAGGAAATTCATTGATGTTCAACCTTATAGACTATGGCAATTATTTCGGCCAGACCTATACACCTGTTACAATGCCCATACCAATGTGGGTCATAAATGCCATAGCTCTTATTATAATCACAGCGCTTTTCTTATTCCTTGCTTCACTCAGGATAAGAAAGATCTCTAAAAAAGGGTGATGGGACATGAAGGAACTGAAAAAACTCCTTAGACCTCTAAAGAAAAAGATAACAATAAATAATCTTATACTCAGACTGTTTCAGTCTCTGGCCATAGGAGCGGTAATAATACTGGGTATCCTTGCATCGGCCAAGGTCGTGTATGTTCCGTGGAAGACTCTTTTATGTATAGCGGTAGCGGCTGTTTCAGCGGCCGTTGGAATTTTCCTTGCCCTTGTCAAATACAGGGTCACTGATTATGACGCGGCTGAGGAGGGAGACAGGCTCGGATGTGATGAAAGGCTTATTACAGCCTATGGGATACTTTCTGATAATCATGAAAGGTCAGCCATGGAGGAAATGGCTGTACGTGATGCGGTAAATACCGCTAAAAGTTCAAAACTTGCGGAAAAATACAAGATAACCTATCCCAGAAAACTGGCGGTAATAATAGCGCTTATCGTGGCTGTTTCCTGTCTTACTGGTTTTGCTCCGGATGCGGGGGTTTACCAGTTTACTCCAACAACGGAGCAGGCGCTGAATGAGACTGAAGAAATTAAAAAGGCAGTCAATAAAGATGAAAAATTATCTGAAATGTTTAAGGAAGAATATAATGAGATCCTTAAGGAACTGAACAGCAGGCTTAAAAGAGCGAAGGATGCTAAAGAAGCTCAAAAGCTCATAAACGATGCCCAGAAGGACCTTAAAAAACTTGAGAATAAGGCATTAAACGACAAAAACAATATTAAAAACGCACTTTCTGATTTTGGAGCCGGAAGCGATATATCATCTGCCATGGACCTTAATAATTCCGAAGCCCTTTCAGAAGCCATGAATAAACTTGCGGCGGAACTTCAGAATATGACAGATGAACAGCTGGAGGAATTGGCAAAACAGCTGGAACAGCTCAAGGAAGAACTGAATGATGAAGAACTTAAAGAAATGATCGAGGAAGCTGAGGAAGCTTTGGAAGATGGGGATACACAGGAGGCAGCGGCGGCATTATCGCAGGCGGCCCAGTCATCTATCAGCAAAAGCAGCACCGCCACATCGGCTGTAAACAGAACAGCTTCAACATTGGCAAAGGCCAGTGACGGAACAGGAACTCCATCAAAATCATCAAATGAAAACTCCAGCGGTAAGGCCAGTGAGAGCCAGAATAAAGGTGAAGGCCAGGGTCAGGGCGAAGGTCAGGGCCAGGGCCAGGGCCAGGGTGAAGGCCAGGGCCAAGGCGAAGGCCAGGGACAAGGCCAGGGCGAAGGTCAGGGACAAGGACAAGGCCAGGGCCAGGGTCAAGGCAACGGAAATAACGGAAGCGGCAGAGGCTTCGGACATGCCGAACCTGAGAAAGTATATACAAGGGATGCCCAGTCACTGGAGGGCAGTGAGGAGCAGCTCAATTCACAACAGACAGAAGATGGAGAGGTAACCTATTCTGAGACAAAATCCGGAGGAGTAAACGGGTCAAGCGTACCCTATGAAACCGTAGTCAGTGACTATATGGAGCAGGCTCTCAAGGAAAGCCAGAATGGAAATATACCCTATGGAATGAAAGAGATAGTTGCGGAGTATTTCTCCGGACTTGAAAAATAAACTAAGGAGCGTACTATGGGCTTTTTCAATACAATAGGACTAATCGCCTTAATAGGCGTGCCAATGATAATAATACTTCACATGCTGAAACGCAAGCAGAGGGATGTTATCGTTCCAAGTACATATCTTTGGGAAAAAGCGGCTGATACAAGCGTACAGTCAAAACCATGGCAGAAACTTAAGAGAAGTCTGCCGCTCATACTTCAGCTGATTGCGGCGACAGCTCTGGGCCTTGCGGTAGCAAGGCCTTATATTTCAGCCTTTGGAACGGCCTACAATTATGTTGTGGTGATCGATGCGTCATCAAGTATGAATACTGAGGACATGGGGGAGACCAGGCTTGAGTATTCCAAGGAGAGGGCTGAGAAACTTATTAGCTCGGCATCTGCTCTCAGCAAGATAACTGTAATAGCCGCCAATGAGACGCCTTATATAGCATATGGCCCTGATACCAATAAAGCCGAAGCTGTGGCAGCTCTAAAGTCCATAGCTCCAACGGGCGGCGGAATAGATATGGACACCCTGGAAGGAATGATAGCATCTGAGGCCGCAGAAACAGAGGGCGGAATATATATCTATACTGACAATGACAGCAGTTTTAAGGATATTGACGCAAATGTATTTTATGCGGGCAAGGAAACTTCTAACTGTGCCATAACCCTTGCGTCCGCTTCAGAAGGTAATGTACTTGTAAACGTAAGGAACTACGGTGCATCAGATGAGCAGAAGACGGTCACAGTATATCTTGGGAATATGGCTGCGGCTGTTAACGATGTATATATACCAGCCGGAAGTGAAAGAAGCGTGGTATTTACCAATGTTTATAATACCAGCGGAAAGATAAGCGTAGTAATGACGCCAGAAGACATACTTCCTTCAGACGATACATACTATATCGCTGTGAATGAATCTGAGACCGCAAAAATACTTATAGTAAGTGATGGAAATACATTTTTGGAGAATGCATTTTCCCTTGTGGAAGGCACTGAAATATATAAAATGACTTCTGACACAATGACATCCGCAGACCTTACGGGATATGATCTGTATGTTTTCGATGGTGTGCTGCCTGAAACGGTTCCAAATGACGGAGGACTTCTCATAGTCAATCCTCCGGAAGGTAATTCATATATTGAGACCGGAGCTGTAAAGGAACTCAACTGCTATTCTGAAGGTATATCTGAGCTTAGCAGCGGAGAAAATCTGCAGTTTATAATTTCTGAGGCAAAGACAGTCAACAGACCGTCCTGGGCCGTCACCGAATGTTCAGCAGACGGCGTTCCGCTTATTATGAGGGGAGAAAACGGAGGACAGAAGGTGTGTATATTCACATTTGATATACATAATTCAGATCTTCCTCTGCTCAAAGAATTCCCTATTATGATATATAATCTGTCAGACTGGTTCGTTCCTGGAAGGATCGGAACGCAGAATTCAGCCAAATGCGGAGAAACATTAAATATAGATATAGCGGCGGACGCACAAAAAGTCACAGTTGAAGGCCCCTCCGGAGATGTAAGGACGGTTGCTCCTCCTTTCCCGGCTTCTGAATACAGTGATACGGCTGAGGCAGGATTTTATAATGTGACATCTGAAAAATCCGATGGAAGTATCACAGAAACTACTTTGGCAGTAAATACTCTTACAGATGGCGAGTCAGACCTGTCAGCTCTCTTTGGACAGGACAGAGAGGGAACAGCTGGCAAGGCGACAAAGGGCGGTGCCGCGCTTATGGGAATTTTAACGATATTAGCGATCTTGGCCTTGATTGCGGAATGGTGGGTGAAATATTATGGAAATAAGCGTAGATAAAATTTATTTATTGATACTGATACCCATTATTATCGCAGCAGCCGTAATAATATTAAAGAAATTCATGAAAGGGAACAGATATGTTTATACGAGTACGGTGCTGAGAACTCTCACTGTGGCAGCCCTTATCCTTTCCCTTTCAGGTATGTCTGTAGTTGATAAGGCTAAGGACGATACTACATTGTTTTTAGTTGACGTTTCCGACAGTGTCTCAGGACAAAGAGAAAAAATATCTGATTTTATCAATTCTGCCCAGTCACATAAGGCAGGAAGCGATAAAACGGCTGTTTCTCTGTTCGGGGGGAGGGCAGTGACCGTTGTTGCGCCCACTGATGAGTATGTCAATGTGAACTTAAGTAATTCATCTACGGAAAATGAGAATACAAATATAGAAGCAGCCATAAAACAGGCTGCATCGGTATATGATGAAAGCACCAATAAAAGACTGGTACTGATAACCGATGGCTCACAGACGAGGGGAGACGGTATATCAGCCAGAAATGTGCTTAAAAATGATAATATCCAGACGCTTATTTATGATATAAGCGGAGATGTGAAAAATGAAGCTGGAATAAGAGAAATATCTCTTCCGCAGTATGTAAATATAAATATGAGCTATGATGTCACTGTAATAGTTGACTCCATAGGCTCTCAGGATGCTGACCTGCGGCTTTACAGAGGCTCATCGATCGTACTTAATGAGAGAGTAAGCCTTAAAGATGGAGAAAACAGATTCGTATTTACGGATATGGCTGATAAGGGCGGCGGTATAACTTACCGTGCAGAGATCGTTCCGTCTAATGATACATTTTATCAGAATAACACCGTATACGGATATTGCTACGCTGAAAATCTGCCATCTGTACTGGTGGTAGGAAGCGGGGCATCAGCTGAAAATCTCCGCAATATACTTGAATCAGCCCAGCTCAATGTTGATGTGGTGAGCCCGGATAATACACCGTCATCCTATGATTCATTAACTGCCTATGACAGTGTGATCCTGGCTGATGTGCCATACAGTGATATGAGCGAAAGCTTTATAGGCGCCCTTGATGATTTTGTTAAATATGCAGGAGGCGGACTCATTACCGTCGGAGGCGAAAACTCATACGGACCCGGCGGATATGAAGGTACACCGATAGAGGATATGCTTCCCGTTGAGATGAGCATAAAGACACAGTCCGAGGACCCTGATCTTGCTATGGTCATGGTAATAGACCGTTCAGGCAGTATGAGTGATAACTCCCAGGGCATATCCTGTATGGATCTGGCAAAGGAAGCTGCCATCAGAGGTGTGAATGAACTGGCTGACGATGATCTTGTGGGTGTTATAGCTTTTGATTCAGTAGCTCAGTGGGCTGTAGAACTAAAAGAAGTCGGTGAAAACAGAGAAAGCATAGAAAATGCCATTGGCACCATACAGCCTGGCGGAGGCACGAGCATACTTCCTGCCCTCAGGGCTGCCTGTACAAAACTTGCTGATACAGATACAAAACTTAAGCATGTTATACTCTTGACCGACGGACAGGCTGAAACTGAAGGATATTCAAATCTTTTGAGACAGGCAAGGGAAGACGGGATAACGATATCTACCATAGCCGTAGGCCCTGGAGCTGATACGAATCTTCTCCAGTATATAGCTGAGGAAGGTAACGGAAGATATTATTATGCGGATAGATTTTCAAGTCTGCCTGAAATATTTGTATATGAGACTTCCATAGCGAGCAAAGATTATCTTAATAATGATGATTTTTATCCATCTGCTGTGGATTCATCTGAAATAACAGAAAATATCGGTTCTGTGCCCATGCTCCATGGCTATGTGAGCACTACGGCAAAACCCAGGGCTGATGTGGTGCTGCAAAGCGATAAGGAAGAACCTGTACTTGCCGTATGGCAGTATGGACTTGGAAGGACAGCAGCCTGGACAAGTGACTTGAGCGGACAGTGGACCAGTGACTGGCTCTCATCTGAAGAGGGCTTAGATATCATAAGAAATCTTATAAGCTACTCCATGAGAAGTGATATATTATATGATATCGAGGTAACAGGCGAAGCTGCCGGAGGAGTTTCGGACATAACCGCAAAAATACCTGTAAATCAGAATACTTCAGGCATCAATGCCACAATAGTGACTGAGGACGGGGAAGAGTATAATACAGATATGTCAGCGGTGCTTCCTGGAGAGTACAAATGCGCGATACCCACTGATAAAGAGGGAGCATATATTATAACCGTTGAGGAAAAACTCAATGATGGAACGGTAAACGCGTATAATACCGGTTTCATAATTGGCTATTCCGGTGAATATGATGTAAGAAAGATGACTGGCAACGGCATCATAAATGAACTTTCATCATATGAGAATATCAGCGTTATTACATCGCCGGAAGAAGTATACAGTTCATCACTTCCCGATACCTATGCGAAAAGAGATGTAACGATACCTCTGCTTGTATTGGCTATAATACTGCTTCTGGCTGATATACTGCTCAGAAGATTCCCTGAATTCATAGACAGGGCCGTTGTTCTGGCAGCTAAATTAAAGCCGGTAATAAAGCCTAAGAAAAAGACATTTGAAGAACGTGTCAAAGAAAACAATGAAACTGAAAAAGAAAAGCCAGTACAGACTGCCAAGGCCGGTAAAGATGATGTAAATAATGTAAATAATGAGAAAAAATCATCGGCAAGTGCTCTTGCTGACATAAAGAGAAACAGGAAAAAATAATTGCTGGCGTGCGGATAATCCGCACGCTTTTTTGATAAAAATATTGATGACAAAAGGGATTATTACATTTCTTTTACAGTTGTTTTAAGTATCTAAAATGTGCTTGTACCTAAAAATAATTTGTGATACTATTAATGCAATTGTTGAAATTATGATTTTTAATATATAGAGGTTAGAAGATATGGTGTTTTCATTAAATAAAAAAATCAAAAGGATAGCATCAGTGATGCTTGTTATGTTAATGGCTTTTTCAGTCGTTTCATGCGGAAACCATGAAGAAGAGGAAAAGAATGAAGTTTTCTGTGAGGGAGTTTCAGTGGCTGGAATAGACCTGAGCGGACTTACTATGGATGAGGCGGTAACTAAACTTACTGAGGAATTTAATAATGATCTCAGCATAGATATCACTTACGATGAAAACAAGTGGACCATACCCTTTGAGGACATTATGGGAACTGCTGAATACTCAACTGCTCTTAATAAGGCCTTTGAGATAGGCAAGACCGGCGAGTCCCAGGAGGAAAAGGACGCTGAGGCTGAGCAGGTCAAGATCGATCCCGTCAATATCGAAATGACATATACATGTGATCTTGATATGCTCAAACAGGAGCTTACTAATATTTCTGATGAGTACAATGCGTCAAGACAGGATGATAAAATAGGATTTGATATAGATAAGACTGCGGCAGAGGTAGTAAGCAGATTATCCGAAGGAAATCTTGAAGCTGTTGAGTTTCAGCTTACGGAGGAAGAAATAGCTGAACAGGAAAAAACTCTGATCGGAAGTTATTCTACATCATATTCAAATAATGATAAAAACAGGAATGAGAACCTGAGAGTAGCATGCGAGAAGATAAATGGAACGATACTTCAGCCTGGTGATATATTTGATATGAATGCGGCCCTTGGCCCTCAGACATACGAAAACGGATATAAGGCTGCGGGAGTAATAGAAAACGGAAAAATCGTATCTGATATAGGCGGCGGAGTATGCCAGGTTACTACAACGATTTACAATGCTGCGATACTTGCAGAACTCAAGATAGTACAGAGATTCAATCATTCTCTTATGGTAGGATATGTTCCCTTGGGAATGGACGCTGCCGTTGCGGGAACATATAAGAATCTTAAGTTCCAGAATGACACTGACTATCCTGTATATATAGAGGCATATCTTGAAAATAATAAGGTTGTATGCAATATTTACGGCCATGAGATACACGATGAAAACAGAAGGGTAGAATTTGAGAGCGTATGGGTATCTACCATAGGCAAACCCGAGGCAAAAGTGACTGAAGACCCTAACATGTATGAAGATGAAAGAGTTGTTACTTACAACGGAAAAACAGGTGCAAAGATCGATACCTATAAACTTGTATATGAAGGAGATACCCTTGTAAGCAGAGAATGGTTTTCATCATCGACATATGTTGCCACGGCTGATGAGGTCACAGTGGGAACGAAACCGAGGGAAACTGTTGTTGAGGATGTTCCTGTAATTGGTGAAGCACCTTCGACCAATACACCTGATACATCGGCCAATACACAGCAGCCATCAGTACAGAATCCGCCTGTGATACCTGACACATCAACTGGTTCATTTTCTGGAAATTCTGCTTCCGGTAATACATCGTCAGGAAGTACATCTTCAGGAACAGATGGAAGCAGCAATATAGTAAATGAAAATAATTCAGCTTCAAGCGGAGATGTCGTAATCGGCGAACAGAATAATACAAACAGTGCAGCAGACATAGTGATCGGCGCGTAACAAGGGGAAATAATTATGGGCAATAAGCTTGAGATAGGAAAGGTACCCGTGGAAATATTAAATAAACTGGTACTTGACCCAATAAATAATAATATTAATAAAAGAGATGACATAGTCATAAGGCCTTCGACCGGTGAGGATTGTTCAGCCGTAGATCCGGGCGGAGAGATATGTGTTTTTTCCACTGATCCCATAACAGCCGCAGGAAGTAATGCGGGTTATCTTGTAGTTCATATCAACTGCAATGACGCTGCGTCTGCCGGAGCTGAACCTGTGGGAATATTGCTTACGATACTTCTTCCCGCGGGAAGCTGTGAAGAAGATCTTAAGGAGATAATCGATGGTGCCTATAAAGCTGCCAGAGAGCTTGGCATAGAAATACTTGGAGGTCATACAGAAGTTACTGAGGCGGTAAATAAACCGGTCGTAAACGGTACTGTTGTGGCTAAGACCAGGGGAAGAAAGTTCATATCATCTGGCGGAGCAAAGAGCGGCCAGCATATAATAATGTCAAAGTGGGCAGCTATTGAAGGAACGTCTATAATTGCCGGTGACTATGAGGAAAAGCTTAAAACGATATTGAGCAAAGAAGTTATTGATGAAGGCAAGTCACTTTCATCAAAAATAAGCGTAGTCAAAGAAGGAATGATAGCATCTGAATATGGAGCAACAGCCACCCATGATGCCACAGAGGGAGGAATACTCGGAGCTGTATGGGAAGTTGCGGAATGTTCCGGTGTAGGCGTGGAGATATATGCTGATGAGATACCCGTGCTTGACTGTACAAAAAAGATATGTGAGGCAGCAGGGATAGACTATCTCAGGCTTGTATCCAGCGGGGCACTGATAATGACAGCCTTTGATGGTGAAAAACTTGTGGACAGGCTAAAATCTGAGGGTATAAACGCCGCTGTCATAGGAAGGATAACTGACGCTGGAAGATATGTTACTTTTAATGGTGAAAGAAAAGAGCTTTTCCCTCAGGAAAAGGACGAAATATACAGGGTTGATCTGTAAATATAATAATGGAACAATAGGGTAGACATATTTATGTTTACCCTGTTTTTATATGGATGAATAAAAAGGAGGCATAGTGTGAGGTACATAGTTGATGATAAAAATATAAAAGCTGCGGATTTTTTGTATCTGGCTTCAAAGGTATGGCCAGGGGAATATGATGCTGAAAGGACAAAGGAAGCCCTGGAAAAAACAATAAATATTTCAGCCTATGATGGAGAAAAACTTATTGGCTGTTTAAGGATACTTACAGACGGATATTACTTTGGGACCATAACGGAACTTCTTGTCCTGCCTGAATATCAAAATAATGGGGTAGGCAGCAGACTTATGGAACTTACCAGAGATAACACTCCTACTATGCTTTATTTTGGAGCCCAGCCGGGTAAAGAAGGATTTTATGAAAAAAACGGCTGTGAAAAAAGTATGCAGTCCTATGTGATAAAAAGAAGCGGCAAAAAATAAAAAAAATAATTTGGAGCGTATTGACTCTTACACTGTGTGACCCATTATTATGAGTATGAGCTCAAATGACACACAATATTGTGGAGGTATAAAATGTTAAGAATAGGAGAATTTTCAAAGCTTGCTGAAGTAAGTATAAGAATGTTGAGGCATTATGATGAGATAGACCTGCTGAAGCCAGTAAGGACAGATGGATTCACCGGATACAGATATTATTCTGAGGAACAGCTTCCCATAATGATAAGGATAAATATGCTCAGAAAAATGGGTTTTGGCCTAGCTTCCATAAAGGAAATATTAAAGTCTTATGATGATAAGGATAAGCTGGAGCGATATTTTAGAATGCGCCGCAGCCAGCTGTGTGAAGAATTGTCCGACACCAGGCAGAGGATAGAGCTAATTGAAAAAGCTTTGGAAAACCTGAGAAAGGATGATATTATGATCAATGAAGCAGTTTTAAAAGTACTGCCAGAAAGAAAAGTAGCCAGTGTACGAAAGACCATACCGAAATATAAGGATGAGGGTATACTTTGGGACATATTATTCAAGGAAACAGAAGGAATGAAACTTAAATTTACAGAACCTGTATTTTTAGGGGCAGTGCTCCATGATAATGAATATAGGGAAGAAAACGTGGATGTTGAAGTACAGCTGGGGGTAGATGGTAATTATACAGACACTGAAAATGTAAAGTTCAAGACAGAACCTGAAACTGCCGTAGCGAGTATAACATTTAATGGACCTTATGAGCAGTTTGGAAGTGCATATGCTGCCATTGCTGCCTGGGTCAGCAAAAATGGATATAAATTCGCTGGACCGATAATCGATATATATCATAGGGGCTACTATGAGACAAAAGATCCAGAAGAATTTATAACAGAGGTATGCTGCCCAATATATAAAGACTAATAATGAAAAATGCCGGGACAAAAGTTCCGGCACCTTTTTAATACCACACCGATAATAGGGCAGTTAACTTTTAATTAATACAGGGGATCTCTATCAATATAATAAGGCCATGGTCGTTCTTTAGGGTCATTTTGCCGCCATGTACATCTATTATCCTGTATGCCATAGGGAGGCCGAGACCATGGGCTGACTTTGGTATAACTGATATATTTTTGATGACCTCTTCTGGTATTCCCGCTCCGTCATCGGATATTTTTATATAAACATTTCCCTTTTCCACATACTCATCTATGTTTATATGACATCCGTTTTCGTTATGGCCTATGGCGTTATTTATTATGTTGAAAAATGCCCTTTCCATAAGGGATTCATCGCCATTTATTATTGCCTTTTCTGATTTAAAATCAATGGATATTTCATACTTTTCTGAAAGCCCGTTATTTATTAGCTCTGTAACTATGTTCCTAAGCAGGGGACATATTTTAAATTCCCTCTTTTTAGATGGCTGCATATCGTATTCCAGGGAAGATATGAGATTCAGGTCGTCGACCATCTTTTTGATCTTTATGCTCTGGGCTGTTATGAGTTCAGCCTTTTTTCTGTCTTCAGGTGAAATGCTTTGAGATGCTGCCAAAGCCTCAGAATATCCCATTACCATGGAAAGGGGAGTGCGTATATCATGGGAGAGACCGGCAATCCAGTTGGAACGGGCATTATCCCTTGAAAGCAGAGCAGCATTTTTCCTCTGTATGCTTATGGATGTTTCGTTTATGTTTTTTGATATTTCCTTAAATATACCCTTTTCCTTTAGATATACCCTTTTTTCAAGCCTCAGGTCATTTATGCCGCTTGTTAGCATTTTCAGCCGTCTATAGAGCGTGCTTCCAAAGATAAATGCAAGCATAGTGGATAAAAACAGATTTAAAAGTACTATACCTAATATCCTTTCTGGAAGGGTATCGAACCATTCCATGGAATACTGAAGCTGGTATTTCCCAACGGCATTTTTAGGGCTGCCAAGGACTATGAGCCCATAATCTTCAGTACTGACATATACAGGATAATCCCTTAAAAACCATCTTGTCATTTTTGCCACATCGTTTATGGTGTAATGGTCCGGTATATCATCCGGCTTGTTATACGACCAAGATATATCTCCGTCTTCATTTATGATTATGCACCAGCTGCCATCGGGTATTATGCCAGTGTCATTTAAATGGAAGCCGTCATCAGATACCTCCATATTTTCGCTTATTTTATCCAAAACATAGCTGCTGTTATTGGGATAGATGTTGGAAATATCACTTTGAATAATGGCCATTCCCGTTAAGTTTATCATAAGCAGTATTATGGCGATAACAGCCGAAGAAAGGGTAAAATATAAAAATATTTTCAAAATGGTCTTATTCATCATTTATCACCAGCTTGTAGCCAAGACCCTTTGCCGTAAGCAGATGGCGGGGCTTTGACGGGTCCTTTTCGATTTTTTCCCTTATCCTTCTTATGTGCACCATAAGGGTGTTCTCATAGCCGTAATATCCGTCTCCCCAGGCTGCCATGCATAGGGAGTCATTGGTAACTATACGGTTCTTGTTTTCAAACAGCTTTTTTAACAGTATGAATTCCTTGGCGGTAAGGGAAGTCTTTTCGCCGTTATATATTACCTGGGCTGTTTCCAGATCGACGGTCCTGTCTGAAAGTTCTATTACGGTTTTTATAAGTTCCTTTGTATATGTCCTGCGTAAAAGGGCGGCTATCCTTAAAAGAAGCTCAGCAGTTAGAAATGGTTTTACCACTTAGTCATCGGCTCCAAGACCCAGACCTCTTAGCCTGTCATCGGCTTCTCCCCTGGCCGTAAGAAATATTACGGGAGCCTGGGAGTATTTCCTTATATCTTCATACAGCGAAAATCCATCCCCGTCAGGCAGGTTCACATCGAGAAGATATAGGGCTATGGCCTGCTGTTTTGTTATTTTCAGGGCCTCCTCGCAGTTTTTGGCCGTGAATATATTAAAATACCCGTCATTGATAAGTATTTCCTTTATCATATTTAAAAGCTCTTTCTCATCATCCACGATGAGTATCTTTTTATTTTTAAGCTCATTCATTTTTATCACCCACCTGATTATATCACATATATCCCGATAAATTTTAAAAGGAGAAAGCTGAGTTCAAATTTAAGGTTGGCGAAAGGTTAGGTTAAGTTTGATGAAAGGCAGGACTGATAAGATAATACTGTCTTTAAGATAATGTGATTTTTAAACTTTTATACACACTTTAAGGAAAAGAGGTCATAAAAATGAAAGAGATAGTAAAAACTTCCGGACTTACAAAAAAATACGGAGACTTCCTGTCAGTGAATGAACTTGATATGTCCGTTATGGAAGGAAACATATATGGATTCCTTGGACCTAATGGAGCTGGAAAATCCACCACCCTTAAAATGCTCCTGGGATTGGTAAACCCGACCAAGGGAGAAATAAATATTTTCGGAAAAAGAGCCACAGCTAAAAACCGAATGGAAATATTGAAAAATGTCGGATCCCTCATCGAAAGCCCATCCTATTATGGACATCTCACAGCCAGGGAAAACCTTAAAATATGCCAGACCATACTTGGGGTGCCTGAAAAAAACATAGATGAGGTATTAAAAATAGTCAGGCTCGACAGACAGCAGAAAAAGAGGGTATCAGCCTTTTCCCTTGGTATGAAACAGAGGCTGGGCCTTGCTTCGGCTCTGCTTTCTTTTCCTAAACTGCTTATCCTTGACGAGCCCACAAACGGTCTGGACCCGGCCGGAATACATGAGATGAGGGAGCTTATAAGGTCCCTTCCGGGAAAATACGGTATGACAATAATAGTATCCAGCCACCTGCTTTCGGAAATAGACCAGCTGGCTGATAATGTCGGCATAATAGCCAACGGCAGGATGATGTACCAGGGCACCCTTGCGGACCTTCACGAAAGGGACAAATCAAAGTCTCTGGAACAGATATTCCTTGACCTTACGGGAAAGGAGCAGAGTTTATGATAAAGCTTCTTAAATGTGAATTTATGAAAACAAGGCGGTGCTATGTGTTTCTTACCGCCCTTGTCATATGCGCCATGTGCCTCTGCTGGTCATTTTATGGAGAGATAACAGAAGACAGGCTCAGGCTAGGCTGGATGATGAATCTTTATCAGTATCCGCTCATAAACGCCATATTTATGCCGCTTCTGTCCATTGTAACGGCCTCAAGACTATGCGGCATAGAACACAAGGGACTGATGCTCAAGGAGCTCTGTTCCATGGAGAAAAAAGGACGGATATTTGATGCGAAGCTGCTTTATGGCCTTGGCATCATGGTCATCTGTGTGGTGGTCATGTGGGCGGCTGAGATAATTTATGGAAAATTTATTGGATATTACGGAGAACTCCCCATAAATCTTTACCTTCTGTATCTTCTTTTTACCCTGGTCCCCACCATGGTCATATATGTTTTTCAGCATACGCTCTCATTGGTATTTAAAAATCAGGCGGTCTCATTTTTTGTGGGCATAATAGGGGAGTTTGCCGGGATATTTTCCATGTTCCTTCCCAGTATACCTAATTTGAGAAGGGCTCTTTTGTGGGGATATTATGGCGTGCTGCAGTTCGTCGGCCTTTACGGATGGACAAAGGAAACTAGATATGAAAACGCCTATTTTGAGATAATGCCCATCGACTGGACGTTTTTTGTGGTACTCATAGCTGTTGGCATAGTCATTTATCTGGCTGGAAAGAAAATATTCTGTTCAAGGGAGGTATAAAATATGTTTTTTAAGATGCTTAAAGCTGAAAGGATGAAACTTAAAAGATCGCCGGTATGGATAGCCTTCATCATAATGCCCATAATCCCGGCTGTCTTAGGAACGATAAATTATCTTGGAAATATCGATTTGCTCCAAAGTGAGTGGTACAGCCTTTGGACACAGCATACACTTTTTACCTGCTATTTTTTTCTCCCGATAATGATAGGGGTGTACTGCTCCTATATAATGCACCAGGAGGAAGTGAACCGCAACTGGAACAAGGTCCTTACTCTGCCCCAGAAAAAAAGCCTTGTATTCTTGGCAAAGCTGGTGACCGTATCTTCCATGATATTTTTGACGGAAATATGGATAGGTGTGCTTTTTGTTATATCGGGAAAACTCATAGCTATGCCAGGGGAGATACCCATAGGAAAGATCGTTATCTGGTGTATATTCGGGACACTGGGAGGGACCGTTATGGCCAGCGCCCAGCTTCTCATATCCCTTTTTATAAAAAATTTTGCGCTCCCGGTTGGCATATCTCTGGCGGGAGGCCTGTCCGGCCTTGTGTTTTTAGCCAAGGAGCTGGGACACATATGGCCCTATTCCCTTATGGCCTACGGTATGAACTCAAATGCTCCCCAGGAGCTCATCAAAAGTGGATATGCCTGGTTTGTGGCCATCTGCATCATATATATACTGATCTTTACGCTGGTCAGTTCAGCAGTAATAACTAAAAGAGATATATAAATATACAGCCGCTTTATTAAAGCGGCATTTTTTGTATTGACTTTTAATTCTACACAGTGTAGAATTAAAATATCTTCTACAAGGCGTAGAATAAATAGGAGGTGAGTTTATGAATAAAATATCCGAGTCTGAAATGGAGATCATGAATATCCTTTGGAACAGCCAGAAGGGAATGACAGGAAAGGAAATAATGGAGGCCATACCGGAAAAGCAGTGGAAGATAACAACGGTGCTCACCATGGTTTCAAGGCTGGCAGATAAGGGATTTATAAGGGCTGAGAAGGCAGGCAGAGGAAACATATATTTCAGCACCATATCAGAAAAGGAATACAGAAAAATGTGTTCTAAAAGCTTTCTGAATGAGTTTTATGAGGGATCTTTGAAAAACTTCTTTGCGGCTTTGTACGATGATGAGGAAATTAGCGAGGAAGACCTTGACGAACTTAAATCAATACTTGAAAGAGGTGGCAGGAAAAAATGAGACTTTTGATAGAGCTTACACTTATTGGCAGTATATTCACTTTGATACTGCTCATATTTAAAACACCTCTCATAAAGAGATTCGGGGGAAGCTGGTATTATTATATATGGACAGCTGTGCTTTTTTCCTTCTGTTTCCCATATAAGGCGGACATATTAAAATACATTTCAAATATGATAATGGCCGACAGGCAGACCTTTGTTTCAGCCACGGCGGACAGCTTCGTAAGACAGAACGTATACAAGGGAGCCTCGGCGGCTGCGGGAGCCTATGGCGCCTCTCAAAGGTCATTGGTGGCGGCTGATAGTATAGCTGAGTGTGTTTTTATACTGTATTTCATCGGCCTTGCAGGGGCTTTGATGTACTACACCGGCATGTACATTTCCTTCAGGCAGAAACTTAAAAAGTCACTGCTTGAACCAAGGGAAGGATACAGGTCCTGTTTAAATGAGGTATGTTCTGAAATGGGCATTGTAAAAAATATTCAGCTTATGGAAAGCAGTGAGGTAAGATCACCCATATTTACGGGGCTCCTTCACCCCATGATAGTTATTCCAAATCAGGATTTTAATAAAAATGATCTGAGGCTGATATTAAGGCACGAGCTGACCCACTATAAAAGAGGGGATATGATATACAAAACTACAGCCCTTGCCGTACATATACTGCACTGGTTCAATCCATTTTCATATTTTGCCATGCGCACCATAAATGAGGCCTGTGAGTATTCCTGCGATGAGTATGTAACTAAATATATGGATGACGGAGAAAGAAAACAGTACGGATATATGCTTTTGAACCAATTGAAAACACCTTCAGAAAAACCGCTTTTTGCGGCCATGTTCTGCAAAAACGGAAAAAATATCCTTAAAAGGAGGTTTGAAATAATAATGAGTGATAAAAAATACAGGTATGTTAAAATAACGACAGCATTTATATGTGCCCTTGTGCTGGTGTCAGGATTTTTTGACCTTAAGCCGATAAATGTCCTTGCCGATGGAAATACAGCTGAATATGAGGCTGATTCCATAGAAAGCGTATCGGGTGTAAATGGGGCTGAAACCACGGAGGAACTGGAACCCGCTGTGAAAATAAGTGAGGAAAAGGCAGTTGAAATGGCTGAAGGAGCCATAAGTAAATACTATGACATAGACCCAGCATCCCTTACGGCCGATGCCTCCTATTATGAGGAAGGTTCAGGCTCAGTACAGCCTGAAGGATGGTTCATAAGGCTCTTCCCTGATGATCCGGATAAACAATGTGATTATGCCGCATGGATAGCCCGGGACGGAAGCAGGGTCACCGTGGCGGTATCAGGACTTTTTGATAACAGCCTGATAATTGGTGAAGACTCCATATCAGAAATAGAGTCTGATAACGGCTGGATAAGCAGGCTCAGCGAAATATCCGGAGAATCAGAGTCGGATATTAAAAATGTTCAGTTCCCGGATATAGAAGGCAGCACCGGCAGCAATATGGTCGATGTTAGTTATGAACTTGATGACGGCAAGATATATACTGCGACCCTTACCTATCCGGATAAGGAGCTGAAGGGGATAACGATATCAGCCGGCTGAGGAGTTATATGCGGCAGTTTTTAATTTGAATATTTTATGGCCCCAAAGGCTTAAAATATGTGTGTTCAAGAATTAAAATGGTTTAGTTTATTGACTTTACAGTAATGCCATGATAAAATTAAACCGCTTGTCAGAGGACTTGCAGTCATTAAGATTGTTTAAGTGGGATAAGACCATATGGGTTTTATCCCACTTTTTGTTTTATATGGGGATGGGGCTCAGGTCCATATCCCGCTTCCTTATGGAGGTACATATATGGATAGAAAAACTAAATCATTATTTTCTTATATTTTCCCGGCCCTTGGAGGTCTGTTTGTTACATATCTTTATAATGTTGCAGACGGGATATTTGTAGGCCGTGGAGTGGGAGCAGCGGCGCTGGGTGCCGTAAATATCGCAGTGCCGTTTATTACATTTGTTGTCGCTGTTTCAGCCACGTTTCCCATGGGAGGAGCCACCATAGCTGCCATAAGAATGGGCAGAGGCGAAAAAGATGGAGCCTGCCAAGCTTTTACTGTATCCCTTTTTATGACGATCATATTGTCACTGGTGCTTATGGCCGTCGGAATGATATTTTCGGATGAAATAGTATCCTTAAGCGGAGCGGATAAATTAAGCACAGAAATGCGAAATATGTCAGCTGAATATTTATTTTATTATTCTGCATTTTCAGTACCTATGTTGATAAGCAGCTGCCTTTCTGTCTTTGTGAGAAACGATGGTTCGCCAGCGCTTTCATTTGCTGGTATGTGTGCGGGAGCGGCTGCAAATATTTTTCTGGACTGGCTCTTTATTTTTCCGTTAAATATGGGAGTTGACGGCGCAGCCATAGCTTCAGGCCTTGGTCAAATATTTTCGGTGATCGTCCTGATGACTCATTTTCTCCGTAAAAAAGGCTGTTTAAGGATAAAAGCATTCAAGTTAGATCTCTCAATTATGAAGAAAGTGTGCCAAAGAGGTGTTCCAGAGGCGGTAACTCAGCTTACAACGCCAGTCACTGCTTTTTGTTATAACATTATGCTGGCAAAGTTTATGGGAGATATAGGGGTATCCACATTCAGCGTTTTAAGCTTCATTTATTCCCTTGTCAATGCTGTCCTTTGCGGGGTATCCCAGGGACTTCAGCCGCTTTGGGGCTACTGCTATGGACGAAGGGACAGTGTAGAAATGAACTGGTATTTTAGATGGGGAATAATAATCAATACCATATCATCAGTCGTCATATATGCTTTGTTGGTATTATTTGATGAGCCTGTTATAAATATTTTTAATAGTGACGCGGCGCTGGTCGATGCAGCGGTGAAAGCACTGCCTGTGTTCAGTATTTCCTTTATACCGATGGCTGTTAATCTTATTTATACTGCCTACTTTTTTTCCACAAAGCGTACTGGTGAGGCTGATGTAATTGCGGTAAGCAGGGGAATAATTTTAAAAGCATTGGCTGTTTTCTGTATACCTATGATATTCGGCGGAAGCTCCATCTGGATGGCTCCATTCCTGGCGGAGACTGTGACATTTTTCATTGCCATCGGACTTAACAAAACAAATAAGCTTGTCTATAAGTAACTAAATAGTAAAGCCCTGGATCATTGAATATGCCAGGGCTTTTTACTATATTATTAAAGCGCAAAAAGTGTTATCTCCGTCGGATATATGGGCAGGCTCCTATATCTCAGATAAAATCTATAGTCCTTGGAAAGCTCATATATCATCTGGGGTATTTTCCAAATGTCCTCATTATTGTGATAAACGGATATGAGAAGTTTTGGATGGTCGTTGATTATATGCTCCCTTGCGCCTTTTATGGCTTTCTGCTCAAAACCTTCTATATCAGCCTTTATCATGGTGAGGGGTTCAGTTATGTCCATATCAAGGGTGGTGACGGGTACACCTATGCCGTCAGTTCCCGACAGGGTGTTGGCCGATGAACTTACACTGTTATTTTGTATGAACATGGTATCCTCCCTGTCGCCAATGCCCTTTTGGCGGAATTCTATGTTTTTGTATTTGTTGAGGTTATTTTTTAGTATCTCAAAGGTGTCAGGGGTTATTTCATAGCAGTATATCCTTTTGTAGCAGTCTTTTCCGTAGTTTTTTATATAGGATAATACCGTGTCTCCGGTGTATGCTCCCAGGTCGGCAAATACCTCGTTTTCATCACATTTAACTATATCCAGGTCAAAATAATCATCAAAAAGATATTCCCGTGTTTCCGCTGCTGTAGAAAAATCATATCTGTACCAGTTGTTTAAAATGGAATATAATGTCTTTTTAGACCGGTAGTCGCAGAGCCTTTCATATATCCATATAAAATCCTCCATATGCTCATATAAGGCCTTCTCCTTGAGCTCTATCTGCTCATAGTTTCCGTTATCTATATCCAGATATCCCCAGTATCCGAACTGGTTAAAAAAATTCATACAATTTATTTTTGTTTCACGGGGAACGTTATCATAACATTTTCTTATCCTGTAATATATTTCCTTTTCACTGAGGGATCTTATCTCATCAGCCAGGGCGTAGAAGTTTCTGTCAATTATATTCATTTTATCACTCTCCCAAATAAATACTATATGTAAGGCCTGGGCTTTATGACACATGGATGGATACATACATCCGATATGCTTGTGTTTTAAGGCATAAAGAAATATAATAAATTTCATACAGAAATTAAAACAATACAGGGAGAGATGGCCATGAAAGAAATATTTCTTCTTGAAGATGATTCAGACCTGGGAAGGGGCATAAAGATGGCACTTACCACAGCTGATGTGGAAGTTACGCTCGGTGCCTCCCTCAAGGAAGCTGAAAATATACTTAGAAATAAAACCTTTGACCTGCTCATTCTTGATGTCAACCTGCCCGATGGGAATGGCATCGATCTTTTAAAGGCACAGAAGGATGTACATGGCGATGTGCCCATAATACTTCTGACAGCCAATGACATGGAACTTGATGTAGTCACAGGCCTGGAGGCTGGGGCTGATGATTATATAACAAAGCCATTTTCACTGGCTATACTCAGGGCCAGGGTGAACACCCAGCTTAAAAGAACGGGGAGCAAAAGGGAAAACATCATTGCCGCAGGTCCGTTTTCATTTGATTTTGAGCGCTTTATGTACCGAAAAAACGGCATATCCGTTGAACTGAGCCATACGGAACAGAAACTCCTTAAAATACTGGTGGAAAACAGGGGCCACGCCGTGAGCAGGGCTGTCCTTGTGGACAGGATATGGACTGATGGAGCGGAATATGTGGACGAAAACGCCCTTACGGTGGCGGTGAAAAGATTAAGAGCCAAGCTGGAGGATGACCCTTCAAAGCCGGAATATCTTAAAACGGTATACGGTATAGGCTATATGTGGGCGGTGAACCTATGATTTTTTTGATTATACTGCTTTCAGCGGCAGCCATATGTGCCATTATATATGGGGTTTATGAGAAAAAACAGTCCGCCCGTATATTGAAAAGACTGGACGATATGATCCAAAGGGCAATAGATGGAGAATTTTCCGAGGAGGATTATGATGAGTCCCTTCTTTCCTCAGTTGAGGCTAAATTTGCCAAATACCTTTCTGCATCTTCCAGGTCCTTCAATGGTGTGAGGAAAGAAAAGGAGAATATAAAGTCACTCATATCCGACATATCCCACCAGACAAGGACACCTGTGGCTAATATAAGGCTTTATACCCAGCTTTTAAGTGAGCAGGAACAGGGAGGAGAAAGCTCCGACTGCATAAAAGCCCTAGAGAGCCAGGCGGAGAAACTGCAGACTCTCATTGAAGCCCTTGTTAAAACATCCAGGCTGGAAACGGGCATACTTGAGCTTCATCCGAAGGTACAGCCAATTAAGGAAGTGGTCCTTCGTTCAGTGGAACAGTACAAGCCAAAGGCTGACGAAAAGAACATAAGCCTTGAGGCGGATGTTTTAGATATCATGGCTGTCTGCGACGCAAAGTGGACTGAGGAAGCGGTCTGCAACCTCCTTGATAATGCCGTTAAATATACACCGGAAGGCGGGAGCATCAGGGTACGGACCATTGAATATGAGATGTTCTGCCGTATAGATGTTTACGACAGCGGAAATGGCATAAGTGAGGAAGAACAGCCCAAAATATTCGGCAGGTTCTACAGGGGAAAGGATGCCTATGATAAACAGGGCGTTGGGATAGGACTTTACCTCACCAGGCAGATAATCTCAGGAGAGGGCGGATATATGAAGATATCATCTGAAGTGGGAAAGGGCAGTACATTTTCAATATTTCTTCAGAGGGCGTAAATGTGACAAAACTGTTATATTCTTGACAGTACCAGGACATAATCTTTTGATAAAGTCTGTATTGTACAAAGGAAATGTGCAATACAGACTTTTTTAACAGGAGGTTTTAAATATGACGATACTGGAGACCATTGACCTTAAAAAAACCTACGGTAAGGGAGATACAGCCGTTCATGCCCTTGACGGAGTGAATATGCAGGTGGAAAACGGGGAATTTCTGGCCATTGTTGGAACATCAGGGTCCGGAAAATCCACACTGCTGCATATGCTTGGAGGACTGGACAGGCCCACATCAGGCAGGGTGTTTGTCGACGGAAAGGATATATTTTCCCTAAAAGATGAGGCGCTTACCATATTCAGAAGAAGAAAAATAGGTTTTGTATTTCAAAGCTATAATCTTGTGCCGGTATTGAGCGTATATGAAAATATAGTACTGCCCATGGAGCTGGATGGAGAAAAGGAGGACAAAAATTATGTGGACCAGGTCATAGAGACTCTGGGGCTCACATCAAAGCTCAACAGCTATCCTAACCAGCTTTCCGGCGGACAGCAGCAGAGGGTGGCCATTGCCAGGGCCATTGCGGCAAAACCCGCCATTATCCTGGCAGACGAACCAACGGGAAACCTGGACTCTAAAACGAGCCAGGATGTGCTTGGGCTCCTTAAAATTACCAGCGAAAGATTTTCACAGACCATAGTTATGATAACCCATAATGAGGAAATAGCCCAGCTGGCTGACAGGATAATAAGGATAGAGGACGGACGAATAGTGGGAGGTAAGGGCTTATGATAAGGGTAAATAATCATAAAGCCATAAAACGCCTCTCAAACAGGAGCCTTATGGCCAACAGGACAAGGAACATAATAGCCGTTGCGGCCATAGCTCTGACTGCGCTGCTTTTTACATCACTGTTCACCATTGCCCTTTCCATAAATGAGGGCTTTCAGCAGAGCAATTTCCGCCAGATCGGAGGATGGTCCCACGGCGGATTCAAATATATGACCGAGGAGCAGTATAACGAACTTAAGGAAGACCCTCTAATAAAGGAATACGGTTTGAGGCGTTTTGTAGGTATGCCTAGGGAAGAACCATTCAACAAATCCCATGTGGAGATAGGATATTCCGATGCTAACCAGGCCCACTGGATGTACTGTGACCCCGTTGAAGGCCGTCTGCCAGAGGAAGGCACCGATGAAGCGGCCACGGATACAAAGGTACTGGAGCTTTTGGGCATAGAGCCTGAGATCGGCAAAAAATTCACTGTTACCTTTGATGTGGATGGGAAAAGTACAACACAGACTTTTACATTATGCGGATGGTGGGAATATGATGAGGCCATAGTCGCCAACCACATACTCATACCTGAAAGCCGTGTAGACGAAATACTTGAGGAAACAGGAGTCACCCCTCCTGGAAATGACGGAATGACAGGCGCCTGGAATATGGACGTTATGTTTGAGAGCTCATTTAACATAGAGAAAAATATTGAACAGGTGCTTGCGGACTATGGATATCAGGATGAGAGGGTAGCTGATGGAAATTATATTGTCACCGGAGTGAACTGGGGATATTCAGCTTCACAGATGGCATCCAACATGGACATCACATCCATTGCAGCCATAATCATCATGCTCATACTTATAATTTTTACGGGATATCTTATAATTTACAATGTGTTTCAGATCTCCGTATCGGGAGACATACGCTTTTACGGCCTTCTTAAAACCATTGGAACAACGCCAAGACAGATAAAAAGGATAATAAGACGTCAGGCATTCCTGCTTTCACTTATGGGCATACCCATCGGACTTATACTGGGCTGGATAGTGGGAAGCCTTATAACACCGGTGATAGTAAGCAATCTCGACGGCATCGAAGATGTTATATCCATAAATCCTGCCATATTTATAATTTCAGCCTTATTTGCCCTTATAACGGTGTTAATATCCTGCCATAAGCCTGGAAGGATGGCTTCAAAGGTATCACCAATGGAGGCGCTCAAGTTCACAGACGCTTCAAAAACAAGGAAGAAAGCAAAAAGAAGCAGAGGCAGAGTGTCGATATTTTCCATGGCCTGGGCTAACCTTGGCAGAAGTAGGGCTAAAACAGCCGTTACAATAATATCCCTCTCCCTTTCGGTGGTACTGCTCATAATGACAGTAAGCTTTACAAATGGATTTGATATGGATAAATATATAAGCAATATGTTTTCCACGGATTTTCAGATAGCCGGTGCTGAATATTTTCAGACATCAGGTGCGTTCAATGTTGATTCAGCCCTTTCAGAGGAAGCCATCAATGATATAAATGACTTGGGATGGGTAACGGAAGGCGGAAGGACATATGGCAGGACCCAGTATGTACAGGAATTTGTCACTGACGATTATTATAGGGCAGATGCTGGACGCAACAAGCCAGCCGATGCGGTGGAAGAAGAATTGAGGACCGTACAGAGAAATGAGGAGGGACTGGCAGCATACTCAGCCAAGCCCTATGGCATGGAGCCTTTTATACTGGATAATCTCAATGTTTTGGAAGGTGATATTTCCAAGTTATATGAGCCGGGAAGTAAATATATAGCGGCGGTATACAGCACCGATGACTATGGAAATATTGTTTGGGACAGTGCCTGGGCAAAGGTAGGGGACACGGTAAAACTCAGGTATGCTGAAGAAATAAAGTACTATGACCCCGATACAGGCGAGGAATATCCTGATACAGTGGACCTTATGAGTGTCAACTCAGTGATGAGAGTGACAAAATACCGTGAGGAAACATATACTGTGGCTGCTCTTGTGGAAGTTCCCACGTCATTGAGCTACCGTTACTATGGAGAAGATTCCTACATTCTGAACAGTGATGCGTTCATTCAGGACAGCCAGACAAACGCCATAATGTATTATGCATTTAATGTAGATGAGGCACATAATACAGATATGGAAGAGTTTTTGAAAGACTATACACAAAATGTGAACCCTTCCTTAGACTATGAAAGCAAGGCCACCTATGCGGAGGAGTTCAACGGCTTTACAAGTATGTTTATGCTGCTTGGAAGTGCTTTGTCCTTTATCATAGCCCTCATTGGCATACTCAATTTTTTCAATGCCATACTTACGGGAATAACCGTAAGGAAAAGGGAATTTGCCATGCTACAGTCCATAGGCATGACAGGAAGACAGCTTAAGACCATGCTTGTTGAAGAAGGGCTTTTATATACCATAGGCTCCATAGTGCTCTGTCTTATTATAGCCCTTACCTTGGGAGCGTTTGCTGGAAGTGCCCTGGAAAACGTATTCTGGTTTTTCACATTTAAACTGGTACTTTCTCCCTTAGTGCTCATAACGCCGGTATTTGCTGTTTTAGGAATAGCCATACCCCTTTTGAGCTACAGGACCATATCAAAAAGCACCATAGTCGAAAGACTAAGGGTGGAATAAATATATGCGGCTTTCATCAGAAAGCCGCTTTTTACTTGAAAGTATGTACAGAATATTTTTTCATATGGCAAATATATATATTTATATATGCCTTTTATAAACTGATACAGGAGGTAGTTTATGAGAAAATATCTGTATATAATCCTTCCCATCATAAGTCTTGGAGTTGGATGGCTGGCCTCATATTTCACCGCTGACGGAGTCAAATACATATACCCGCTCATAGAAAAATCACAGCTCACCCCTCCGGGATTCATATTTCCCATCGTCTGGACCATACTTTACATACTTATGGGCATAGGCATGGCTATGGTCATAAATAAGGGCGGAGAGGATACCGGTATGGCCAAGGCCGTGTGGATAGTCCAGCTGCTGGTGAATTTCAGCTGGAGCATACTGTTTTTTGGTATGCAGATGTATTATGAAGCCTTTATATGTTTGATAATACTGTGGTTCCTCATAATAATCATGATATATGAGTTCAACAAAATAGATAAAACTGCGGCTGTTCTGCAGATACCATATCTTCTATGGGTGACCTTCGCAGGATATTTGAATTATGTGGTCTGGATGCTGAATAAATTGAAAGAATAGAAATAAATAGGAATAAATAGGGAATAGGGCATATCCTTCAAGGGTATGTCCATTTTTAGTAGATTTTAAAAATATATTAATTTGTCGCTTTAAAAACATGATTTTTTTCAGTTTTGTGGTAAAATTATATAAAAGGCGGTGATAGTATGTTTAGATTTTTCTGGGCCAGGTCTGCATCGGTATGGCTGGCTGTACTGTATATGATAATTGGTATTTTTCTTGCACTTTTTCCGGGGCTCAGCGGCATAATATTCGTAAGGATTATTGCGGCGGTATCCCTTATTTTTGCGGTCATAAATCTTTACAGGTATATTAAAAACAGGATGGATATGCTCCAGGATGGTGTACACCTGTTTGCAGGAGTGCTGTTTCTCATATTCTCGCTTTTTTGCTTTATAAAGCCGGAAATAGTACTCTCCATACTTCCATTTATTTTGGGAGTCCTTCTCATTATCGACGGTACTGGAAAGCTGCCCATAGCCATTGAGGCCATAAGGATGAGGAAAAATACACTTATGCCCGTATTCCCGCTGGTACTCTCATCTCTTATACCCTTGGCCTTTGGCATACTGCTTGTCGTAAATCCCTTTACGGTCTCAAGCATAATTATAATGATATTTGGCATTAGTCTTATAGCCGATGGAATCAGCGACCTGGCTACGGCCATAATAACAAAGAGAAACCACAACGACGATTAATAAAAAAACCACCTGTTATACAGGTGGTTTTTGTCTTGAATATCAAATATTATCAGAGGGAAATTATTATCCCGCCATTTCCGGCATAGAGACTGGCAACGCCTCTTGTGTCGTTTATATGTATCGATATATCAGGCATCTGTTCTAATATCTTTTCTTTGATGTGGGCTGCTCTTTCGGCACAGTTGCAGTGGGCTATGACTATGTCCTTGGGATTGAGCTTTCTGCAGTAGTCCAAAATAAGATCGACTAGTTTAGCCATGGCCTTTTTCATTCCACGGGCCTGATCCAGCTGGCAGATGGTTCCTTCAGGGGTAGATCCCATTATGGGAACGATATGCAGGAGGTTCGCAGCAATACGTTTAAGACCAGTAAGACGGCCATTCCTTTCAAGAAAAGTAAGATCCTCAAGAACAAATGTGGTCGTCAGGGCTTCTATGTACTCCTCAACTTTTTTTACTACTTCCTCAAATTCCAGGCCTGCATCTTCGTATTCAGCTATTTTCATGGCCACAAGGGTCTCGCCGGGAGATGCGGATTTGCTGTTGAACACATGCATATTGACATATGGGTCAGTCTCCTCATAGAGTTTCTGAGCCAGGCAGGCACTATTATATGAGCCGCTTAATTCAGCTGAAAGTGTAACAACATATATATTATTACATTCACAGTCAAAGGATTTCATATACTGCTCCGGAGAAGGGCAGGCTGACTTGGGACATTCGGTCGATGATGCCACAAGGTCAAGAAATTTTGCCTGGTCAAAGGTTTCATCATCTATTATATTAATTTCTCCAACCTGAAGAGTAAGGGGAACGTTAGTAAAATTTCCGGTTTTTTTCATTTCATCTGTAAGTTCACCGCAACTGTCTAAAATAATTCGGTATGACATAGTTTTCAAAACTCCTTTATCTTGACTAAGTTACTATAATTTACTATAATCTACTATATACAAAACAGGAAGATTTGCAACCAACAAATTGCAACATAAAGAATCAAGATAAACATTTTTAAGAATTTTGTTTATTATAGGTGTTTTTATAGGTAAATGTTGCCTTGGGGGATGTGCTATGAAAGAAAACAGAAGAATACAAATGACAAAGAAACTTTTAAAGGAAAGCGTCTTTGAACTGATGGAACAGAAGCCTCTTAATAAAATAACCATTAAGGAAATATGCGAAAATGCTGATGTGAACAGGACGACTTTCTACAAGTATTATGGCGACCAATATATGCTTGTCAAGGACGCCGAGGACGAGCTTCTAAAAAAGACATCGGAATTTTTGATGAGCCTCAGCTCCGAAGAGGAAAAGACTAAACTTCTGGAAGAGTTCCTCTCCTATGTAAAATCCAACGGAGATACTTTCAGGATACTCCTTGAGAGAAACAGTGACACGGATTTCAGGATAAAGCTTATGAATGTGGCCATGGAAAAGGTCATGGCTGAAAAGTATGAGCCTAATATTAAAAGTGAAGATAAAAAATATGTATACTGCATGATAATTATGGGAGCCATAAGCGCCATTGGTCTATGGATAGACTCTAAATTTGATATGCCCACCTATGAAGTGGCCAGCCTGGTTTATAAGTTCGTTCTAAGCGGCCTCAGGGGCATCGAAAATAACGATATTCACTAAAAAAGCCTCATCTATGAGATGAGGCTTTTTTATGTCTATTATCAGTCTGTAAATACTCCAGAAGACATATATCTGTCACCTGAGTCAGGAAGTATAACTACTATATTTTTACCCTTATATTCGTCTCTAGAAGCAACTTCAGCCGCTGCTGCCACAGCTGCACCGGATGAGATACCTACAAGTATTCCCTCAAGTTTAGCGATGTCATTGGCTGTTTTGTATGCCTGTTCATCAGTTATGGCTATTACCTCATCATAGATCTTTGTGTCAAGTATTTCGGGAACAAAGTTTGCTCCAATACCCTGGATCTTGTGGGGGCCGGCCTTTCCCTCTGAAAGAAGTGGGCTTGATTTGGGTTCTACAGCTATTACTTTTATATCAGGGTTCTTTTCCTTAAGATATCTTGCTGTTCCAGTTAAAGTTCCGCCTGTTCCCACAGATGCCACGAATACATCTACTTTTCCGTCTGTATCTTCCCATATTTCAGGGCCAGTTGTAAGATAGTGGGCTTTGGGGTTTGAAGGATTGACAAACTGTCCTGCAATAAAACTTCCTTCTATGCTTTTTGCTATTTCGTCAGCTTTTTCTACGGCTCCTGCCATTCCCTTAGCGCCTTCAGAAAGAACTACTTCGGCACCGTATGCCTTTAAAAGATTTCTTCTTTCAACACTCATGGAATCAGGCATTACAAGAACACATTTGTATCCCAGGGAAGCAGCGGCTGAAGCAAGACCGATACCTGTATTTCCACTGGTGGGCTCTATGATAGTAGCACCATCCTTAAGAGCTCCGCTTTCTTTGGCGTCAAGTATCATCTGTTTTGCTACTCTGTCCTTAACGCTTCCAGCGGGATTGAAATATTCAAGCTTTGCAAGTATTTTAGAACCTTTACAAAATCTATCTTCATAGTTATGGAGCTCCATAAGGGGAGTTCCTCCTGTTAGATCAAGTACATTATTGCAGATTTTTGACATAAAATCACCTCTTGATTAAATTTGTTTTGATTATACGCTTTAGAAATCCTACTGTCAAGATGGGAATTGATGAATTAATGATCGTATTATAGAATATATATTTACAAAATCGAAAAAAGGATGATATACATTGTTTATCAAAACCATTAAGCTGTCTCCTAAAAAATTTTTGATCGCTGCCGTACTGGCAGTTACTGCTGCGGCTGCTGTAAAGGCGGCTCCACCTGCGGCAAAGGCTGTATTTTCTGTGGCCTCCGGCTCTGAAAGACTTCTGCCCATATACTGTGTTGAGACTGAAAAGCCTCAGATAGCCATAAGTTTTGACGCTGCCTGGGGTGCGGATGATACTGACACACTGCTTAAGATACTGGAAGATAATGACGTTAAGACAACATTTTTTATGTGCGGATACTGGGTCGACAAATATCCAGAAGAGGTCAAAAAAATAGCTGAAGCCGGCCACGACCTTGGAAACCACTCAGCAACACATCCACATATGAGCCAGCTCACAAAGGAGCAGATAAAAGAAGAACTTATTACGACAGGTAATAAGATAGAAGAACTGACTGGCATAAAAAGTGAGCTTTTCAGGCCTCCATTTGGGGAGTATACAAACGATGTCATAAGTGCTGCTGAAGAGTGTGGGTATTATACGATCCAGTGGGATGTAGACAGTCTCGACTGGAAAGAATACGGTGTTCAGGAGGAAATAAATAAGGTCCTCAACCATAAACATCTTGGAAACGGTTCCATAATACTATTCCATAACGATGCAAAATACACGCCAGAGGCTCTGGACAGCATAATAAAGGGACTAAAGGAAAAGGGGTACGAGATAGTTCCGGTGTCTGAACTTATAATGAGAGAAAATTACACGATAAATACTGAAGGAAGACAGATAAGTACAGAAAGTTAAAAAGACTTGGCATAGCCAGTTGATACATTATGTACATAAAAAAGCCGCTGCCACATTTCCCATAAGGAAAGATGAGTAACGGCTTTATTTTTATGTTTCAAATCCGAACCAAATTTTTAATAATTTTATATTTTATATTTTATATTTTATTGTTCTGTGTCAGCTGTACCACTCATTATGCTGTCTGTCATAGTTATCATGCCACCGGTAAGAGCATCAATAAAATCGGTATCAGCCTTAATTATCCAGCCATTGTCTGTTTTGTCCAGAGATAATGTAACTTCATTCTCGGTTAGATTTTCAATATTATTGTCAAACGAAGTTATTAAGATGTTACTTAACTCTGATTCAAGATTATCTGAGGAAGGATTAGAAATGACATAACTATACGCCTCACTAACATAATCCTGTATAACATCTGCCATGCTGATATTTTTTATTTTTACTGTAACTTCTGCTGTTGTATCATTTTCTTCAGATGAAACGATCGTATACTGAAGATTGTCCATCAATCTTTTTATGATCTGAGTATTTAAGTCATCCTGGTCAGCGCTGCTCCCGATGGATGCTCCAATGTCCGTATCAAAATACTTCGATGCAGTTTCAAAGTCAGAGGTTTGTAAAGCTCCCAGAGCTTTGTCAATGACTGCTTCAGGTGTGTCGTTTTTTGTGCTGCATCCTGACAAAGACAAAGCAAGGATAAATACTAAAATAGCAGTAATTATGTTCCTGATTTTTTTCATATCTTTTCTCCCTAATTTAATATGTAACACTAAAATTAATATTTATAATATCTTTTCACCTATCATCTGTCCGATTTTTACGATATCACTTTCACCTGTGAATTCAAAAGTAACTTTTCCGAGGCCGCTGAAATAAAGCTCAAGCTCGCTGTCAAGGTCGATGACGCCGGAAGTTTCAACGGAATACACCTGTATTTTTGAATATGGCATAGACGTAAAGTCTTTTTTCTTTCCTGTAATTCCCTGTACATTAACAGAAATTATTCTATGAGTCGTAAATGCAACGAAATCTCGGATTCCCTTATAACAAGACACTATTTCTTCACCGTTTATCAGAAGGGGGAGTATTTCTTTTGCAGATTCATTGGGTGCCTTTTTGAGTTTTATGATACTGCCGTTTTTAAAATCTATCAATATAATTCTCCTTTCCATATGTCATACTGCATTTGCAGAAAAAATACTGTTGCGCCGCAGATGTTGGTATTACAATATCTAACATTAATGATAATGTTTATTAAAAATAAAATCAAGATTTTTGTACTAATATCTAAAATATTACATATTTAGCCTGCATTAGCGGCATTT
>JABLTR010080475.1_pt1 | contig 77229 bp, 70 predicted proteins | sample 7160071 | NCBI WGS metagenome assembly JABLTR01 (sample SAMN14651230, study PRJNA627086) | human gut metagenome | isolation source: feces | host: Homo sapiens | reverse complement strand
CTCGGTCAAGCGCTGGACGGTGCCCACCGGGCACCAGCGCCCCCCGCCACCTTTGAAAAGGTGGACGAAACTTTTACCCGCCTACGGCGCGCACGCGAGTTAGCCTCTTGATGAGCACGAGCGAAGCGAGCGTCTCGCCTGCCGGCTCGGTCGGTCCTGGACGGTCCCCGCTGGGGACCAGGACCCCTTGGCGCGACTTGCCAGGGGTGCAACCCCCGCGGACGTGCGCTGACGGTTCGCAAAGGCGCGGCGTTCAGCCGCCAGTCTCGCCTGCCGGCTCGGTCGGTCCTGAACGGTCCCCACTGGGGACCAGGACCCCCAAGGCGCGAATTGCCCCCGGGGGCCTCCCCGGTTAGCCGTGCTCGGGGCCGGTGATGGGGTCGGGGTACTCCTGGCCGAAAGTCTCCACCGTGACCTTCTCCATAATCTGGTCCTCGTAGGGGCGGTCGGCCCGGTCCCGGGGGGCGGATACAATGGCCTGGGCCACCTCAATACCCTCGGTCACCTTGCCGAAAGCGGCGTATTGGCCGTCCAGATAGGGGGCGTCGTCCACCATGATGAAGAACTGGCTGCCCGCGGAATTGGGCCGCTGGCTGCGGGCCATGGAAATCACCCCCGTGGTGTGGCGCAGGCCGTTCTGGAAGCCATTCATAGCAAACTCGCCCTTGATGCCGTAGCCGGGGCCGCCCATGCCGGTGCCCTCCGGGTCGCCGCCCTGAATCATAAAGCCGGGGATGACGCGGTGGAAAATGGTGCCGTCGTAAAAGCCGCGCTTGACCAGGTAAATGAAGTTGTTCACCGTGTTGGGGGCCACCTCGGGATAGAGCTCCACTTTCAGGGTGCCCTGGGTGGTCTGGATGGTTACAATGGGATTTTGCATTGGATATACCTCCCTAAAGAGTGTTGTGAGGCGGGGCACGCCCGCCTGGCTTGTTTGAGATACCCTAGTATAGCACAGTTTCCCCGGGAATGGGGCGCTTTCACAAAAAGTTTTCAAAGTAGAAAAGGATGTGGTCCATCATGAAAAACGGCAGCCTAAAGCTGGCCTCTTGGAATGTAAACGGCCTGCGGGCCTGCATGGGCAAGGGCTTCCCCCAGTTTTTGGAGGAGGAAAGCCCCGACGTCCTCTGCCTGCAAGAGACGAAAATGCAGCGGGAGCAGGCGGATTTCCAGTTCCCCGGCTACCACGAGTATTGGAACTCCGCCACCACCCGCAAGGGCTATTCCGGCACGGCCATCTTCTCCAAGAGGGAGCCCCTCTCTGTCACCTACGGCATCGGCCGGGAGGAGTTCGACGGGGAGGGCCGTGTCATCGCTGCGGAATATGAGGATTTTCTCCTGGTGACGGTGTACACCCCCAACGCCCAGCGGGACTTGGCCCGCATCCAGTACCGCATGGCCTTTGAGGACGCCTTCCGGGAGTACCTCACTGCCCTGCGGGAGAAAAAGCCCGTCATCGTCTGCGGGGACATGAATGTGGCCCACCGGCCCATCGACTTGAAAAATGACAGGGCCAACATCGGCAACGCGGGCTACTCCTACGAGGAGCGGGGCAAGTTCGCCGAGCTGCTGGCCAGCGGCTTTGTGGACAGCTTCCGCCACTTCTACCCCGACTTGGAGGGGGCCTACTCCTGGTGGAGCTACATGGGGGCCGCCCGGCAGAACAACACCGGGTGGCGCATCGACTACTTCCTGGCCGACGAGCGCCTGGTGCCCCAGCTGGAGGACAGCCGCATTTTGCCCCAGGTGATGGGCAGCGACCACTGCCCCGTGGAGCTGCTGCTGAAAGGGGGCGTCCCGGCATGACGGAGAGGGAGCGCCTGCGCCAGTGGGTGCAGGAGAGCAAGAGCACGGTGTTCCTGGGCGGGGCGGGCGTCTCCACCGCCAGCGGCATCCCGGATTTCCGCAGCGCCCACGGCCTGTACCAGCAGAAAAAGCAGGGCCTCTCCTACGAGGAGATGCTCTCCCACGGGTATTTCGTCCGCCACACAGCGGAGTTTTACGACTTCCTCCGGGGCGTGATGCTCTACCCCGACGCCAAGCCCAACGGCGCCCACTACGCCCTGGCCCAGCTGGAGCGGCAGGGCAAGCTGCGGGCCGTCATCACCCAGAACATTGACGGCCTCCACCAGATGGCGGGCAGCCGGAACGTGCTGGAGCTCCACGGCAGCGAGAACCGGTACACCTGCCTCTCCTGCGGGAAGCGGTACGACATGACTTGCGTCACCCAGACCACCGGCGTGCCCCGCTGCGCCTGCGGGGGGACCATCCGGCCGGACGTGGTGCTCTATGGGGAGAGCCTCAACGAGAAGGACTTGCGCCAGGCCATCCGCTATGTGGAGGAGGCGGATTTGCTGCTGGTGGCGGGCACCTCGCTGGTGGTGTACCCCGTGGCCGGGCTGGTGGAGTATGTGCGGCCCGGGGCCAAGCTGGTCATCCTCAACCGGGACCCCACCCCCTATGACAGCCGGGCGGACCTGGTGCTGCGGGGGGACCTGGTGGAGGAGCTGGCCCACTGCGTGGAATAAAAAAAGGGCATCCAGTTCACATTTTGGGACAGGGCTGTTTGCCGTTTGTTACAGGGCCTTGCATTCCCCGGGGGCCAGGGTGCTTACCTGGCCGTTGGACTCATACCACAAGGTCTCGCCGGTGGGGTTGTAGGCCAGCTTGCCGTCGGCGGAGAGCTCCACCGCCCGGATGGCCGAGACGTACCGGCACAGCTGGATGTTGGTGCAGTACCACACGTGGTCCTGGCCGCCCATCAGCGCGGCGAAGTCCTCGATGATATGCCAGCTGTTCCCCCAGGCGAACTCAAAGCTGTGGCCCCACACGTACATCAAAGAGAGGCCCATGTCCGGGGCGGCCAGGAATTTCTTGCCCAAATCCAGCAGCCGGGGGTCGCCGTGGTGGCAGGTGGAGTGCCAGCGGAGGAAGTCCGCGGGCAGGTGGAACTCCCCGGTGGCCACGGTGGTGCGGGAGTACAAAATCCCCTGGGCCTTGGCCACGGCCACCACCTCGTCGGAGTAGCAGCCATAGGGGTAGGACATGCCCACCACCAGGCCGCCGGTGAGGGCCTCCAAGGCCTTGCGGTCCTCGGCGATTTCCCGGGAGACCTGGGACAGGGGCGAGGACATGGGGTGCAGGTGGCTCACGGTGTGGACGGCCACCTCGTGGCCCTGGTACAGCTCCTTCACCTCCCCGGGGGCGACGAAATCCCCGTTGGGGGCGTGCAGCCCCAAAGTGCCGGAGTTCAGGTGGAAGGTGCCCTTTAAGCCGTGCTGGTTGAAGATTTCCACCAGCCGCCTGTCGAACTCCCGGCCGTCGTCGTAGCTGAAGGTCAGGGCCTTTTTCAAGCCCTGGGGATAGGTAAATTCCATAGACAAATCCTCCCTGCGTGAAAATGATTTTTCTTCATCATAGCACAAACCGCCGCGGGACGCCAGTGGGAGGGGCATTTTTTCCTATTCCTCTGGGGCACGTGGCGTGACGCCTGGTTTTTTGCCTGCTTCGCGGCGTTGGCCAAGAAACCGGCATCCGACTGGGCCGGGGACGCAAGAGAGTTTGTCAAAAAGGGTGGGTGATAAAGACACTGGCAGCTTCCGTCTCAAGAGCTTCATCACCCGCCAGGAAGTGGCGGCTGTGCTGAAGAAGGAGCGAGAAAAGGAAGAAACAGTAAGAGGCCCCGGTTTTCCAAAATGGATGCCGGGGCTTTTTTGTTTCATCAGGAGCGGTGTAAAATAGGTATCTTCGGCCTGATGTGTATATTCCCATGACCTTTCACAAATTCCAGGTTTAGTAATCCACCAACGCTGACGGACTTTATACCGTCAAATCCCGTCAAAACCTGCCATTTTGAAAAAGAAGAAAGCCTAGCAAAAACGCTTGAAAGTGGCGTAAATGCTAGGCTCTTGTTTGGTGACCCATCGGGGATTCGAACCCCGGACACCTTGATTAAAAGTCAAGTGCTCTACCGACTGAGCTAATGAGTCATACAGCTGCCTATTCCTAGACAGCTTATTTATTATAGCAAGAAAAACTCCCGCTGTCAACTGGGAAAAAACCGGTTTTTAGGCCTTTGCCACGAAATGCTTCACCACAGCCTCCCCATCGTGGCTGGAGAAGTCATTGGCGGAGAGGTCCAGCCCGCCGTGCATCAGCAGGGCGCCGGAGTACACATGGCCTGTCTCCTCGTCGGTGTAGAGCTTGTCCGGGTCCAGGCCGGGCAGGCGCAGGGGCCGGTACAGGTTGATGGGCTGGCGCATCACCACCCGGGTGAACAGCACCTCGCTCTTGTCCGGGCTGACAAAGGCCCAGTCGCACAGGTAGGGGTCCTCGGTGGGGGAGGTGATGCGGTAGAAATCGCCGTAGTGGGTCAGGTCGTAGTACTTGTGGTAGTCCGCCACCTGGGCCTTGACGGCTTCCTTCTCCTCCTGGGTGAGCTTGCCGGGGTCCAGCTCGTAGCCGAAGGTGCCGCACAGGGCCACCGCCGCCCGGGTGTGGATGTCGGTCCGGGGGTTGGCGGAGACGTGGGCGCCCATGGCCGCCGGGGGATAGCACAGGGAGGCGCCAAACTGGATGGTCAGCCGCTCGATGGGGTCGGTGTTGTCGCTGGCCCAAATCTGGGGGGAGAAGTACAGCATGCCCGCGTCAAACCGGCTGCCGCCGCCGGCGCAGTTCTCCAGCAGGATGTGAGGGAAGGCGGTGGTGACGCGGTCCATCAGCTCGTAGACGCCCAGCACATAGCGGTGAAAGAACTCGCCCTGGCGCTCGGGGGGCAGCTGGGCGCTGGCGGCCTCGGTGATGTGGCGGTTGCAGTCCCATTTTATGTAGGCGATGTTGTTTTGGGAGAGTACGTCGTACATCTGCTGGAAGATGTTGTCCCGCACGTCCTGGCGGGTCATGTCCAGCACATATTGCTTCCGGGCGATGGAGGGCACCCGGCCCTGGGCGCAGATGGCCCAGTCGGGATGGGCGCGGTACAAATCGCTGTCGGGGCTGATCATCTCCGGCTCGTACCAGATGCCGAACTGGATTCCCAGGTCGTTCACCCGCTGAATCAGGTGGGAGAGCCCGCCCTTCAGCTTCTTCTCGTTGACCCACCAGTCGCCCAGGGCCCGCTGGTCGTCGTTGCGGTTGCCAAACCAGCCGTCGTCCATCACCAGCATGTCGATGCCCAGCTCTTTGGCGCCCTTGGCGAACTCCACCAGCTTGTCGTCGTCAAAGTCGAAGTAGGCGGCCTCCCAGCTGTTGATGAGCAGGGGGCGCTTCTTTTTGGTCCACTGGCTGCGGCACAGGTGGTCCAGGTAGAAGTGGTGGAAGGTGCGGCTCATGCCGCCCAGGCCGGTGTTGGAGTAGACCAGCACAGCCTCGGGTGTCTGGAAGCTCTCGCCGGGCTCCAGGCGCCAGCGGAAGTCCGTGGGGTTGATGCCCAGCAGCACCCGGGGGCAGCCCTGGGTGTCCACTTCAATGTCAATGGCGAAGTTGCCGCTGTAGACCAGGTTCATGCCCCAGGCCTCGCCCTGCTCCTCGGTGGCGGTGTGGCGGCACAGGGCCACAAAGGGGTTGTGGTTGGAGCCCGTCATGCCCCGCTTGGACTGGATGCCCTGCAGGCCGTGCTGCAAGGGGTGGCGCACAGTGGTGTTCTCCTTGTTCCACTTGCCGTAGACGTGGACCATGTCCAAATCCATGGTGGGCAGCTCCAGGCAGGAGCTGAACGCCCGCTCCAAGGTGAGGGCCGCGCTGCCGGTGTTCTCCAGGCGCACGCTCTTGGCCAGAACGGGGTAGTCTTCAAAGACGGTGTACAGCAAGGTGGCCTTCAGGCCGGTGACGGCGTCCAAAGTCTCCACTTCCAGCGTCTGGGCCTTGCCCTCCCGGTCGAAGGTGGCGGGCAGGCCGGGCAGGCTGGGCTTGCCGTCGTAGATTTTGTGGGAGACATAGCGCACGTCGGTGACAGAGTCCCCGTTGCTGTTGCGGGCGGAGAGGGCCGCGATGCGGTAATCCCCGGCGCCGTTGGTGGCGTACTCCATGGGGGTGATGTCCGGGGAAAAGCGGGGGTCCTCAATGTTGGGGTTGTAGGGGTTCTGGGAGGAGAACCAGCTGCGGTACATGAGATAGGACAGGTCCGTGTCGGGGATCTTGGCGCCGTAGTACAGGTGCACCAGGTAGTTTTCCTCGTAGACCATAAAAGCGTAGGTGGATAGGTTGGTATCCAGCTTAAACAGGCGATGCTGCGGGTCGTAGGTGATGGGCATAAAAGCTACCTCTTTCCAAAAGGGATTTTCGTGCTTATAGTAGCATACAAGCCGCCTGGTTGCAAGGCGGGATCTTGGATTTTCCCCCCTCTTTTTTACGGCTCCAGCCGCTGGCTGAGGAGCACCAGGTCCTGGGTGGTGAGGAGGCCGTCGCCGTCCAAGTCCCCGGCCCGGCGGGCGGCGCCATGGGTGGAGCTGTCCTCCAGCAGCAAAGCCTGGGCCTGGCGCAGGTCCGCCTGGGACAGCGTGCCGCTGCCGTCGCAGTCCCCCAGCACGGCGATGGTGTACTCCCCGGCGGTCATGCCGGTGGCCAGGTTCCCGGAGGTGACGTCCGTGCCGTCCGGCCTGCGGATGTGCACTGCCTCTGGGGCGAAGTAGGCCAGCAGCTCTTTCACGGTGACGCCCTGGGGCATCACCAGCAGGCCGCCTTCCTGGACAATGCCCTCCGGCGTCGGCGGCGGGCTGGGGGTAGGCTCCTGGCTGGGTGTGGGTTCGGGCGTGGGCCCCGGCGTCTCTGTGGGGACAGGGGTTGGCTCTTGGGTGGGCGTAGGTTCTGGGGTAGGCGTGGGTTCCGGGGTGGGCTCCTCCGAAGGGGCAGGGGTAGGCGTTGGCTCCGGACTGGGCGTGGGGGTTGGCTCCGTCGTGGGGGAGGGCGTAGGCGTGGCCGCCGCCTCCTGGAAGGACAGAGGCGTAAACCAGAAGAAGCCGTCCTCCGCGGTGAGGGCACCGCTGCCGCACACCGCCAGCAATTCACCCCGGGGCTGGGCTTGGGCCAGGACCTCCCCAGAGAGGGACGCCCACTGCACCCTGCCGCCGCTGCCGTAAACCAGCCGCCCCTCCTGGTCCACGGCGCAGAGCTGGCCGCTGGCTAAGGGAGCGCTCCCCACGGGGGACAGGCTCCCGCCGCCCAAGCGGTAGAGGCGGCCGTCGGTGGCTGCCAGGTAGTTTTCCCCCACCAGGCACAGGGGCGCTATGTCCCCGGCTGGGATTGTCTCCCACTGCCCCGGGGAGGCGGCGCTGCCCACATACAGCTGCTCGGCCGCGGCTGCCACCAGGGTGCCTTGGGGCGTCACCTCCAAAAAGGACACGCCGCTCACCATACTGCCGCCAGCCTGGACCACGGACAAACTGCTGTCCTGGACAGAGCCTGTCATCAAAAGGCCGTTCGCATAGAAAAACCGGCCCTCCCCGTCGCAGTCGAACACCGCGAAGGTGTCCTCCGATACGCCGGAAAGAAGCCGGGAATGAATGGGTTCTAAGCCAAAATTGGGCAAAGTGAACTGGTGCAGGGTGTACCCCGCGGCGCTGTGTTCCACGGCGAACAGGCTGCTGCCCCGCTGCCGGGCCCACACCAAGGTGCCCTGGAAGGACATATAGTTGGACAGAGTTTCCCCTGTGGCCGTATCCAAGGCGTACAGGGCAGAGGTGCCGGGAGCCTGGCCGGAGTAGGCCAGCAGGCACAGGCCGCCCTGTTCTTCAAACAGGCGCACTTCCCCGCCGGGCGGGATGGAAGCCACCTGCCGGGCGGCGGGCTGGGTTTCTCCCAAAAAGGCCAGCAGGAATACAAGGGCCCCCAGGGCGCAGAAGGTGGCAAGAGGGCGCAGCCCTCTCAGCTTGTGGAACGGGCGTGGGTGTTTCCTCATGTCCAAGCCTCCTCTCCCGGGGCACAGGCGGTTTAGAGCTGTTCCTGCCGCTCGATGAAATACTCCCTTGCCAGGCTGGTGTCCTTAGTCAAAGAGGCCAGCACCAGCTTGTAGACCCCCGCGGGGTCCTTGTAGAAGGAGCGCTTGACCATCTCCGCCTGGGCCCTGTCGGGCACGTACAGGGTGATGGCCATTAGGTCCATGTCCCCGCCGGAGATGTGGCAGGTGACCTGGTACCCCTGTTTGATTTTTTGCAGCTCCACCCGGTTCTCCCGCTGGGCCTTGGCCTGGGCCAGCAGCGTGAAAGCCGCCTCCAGGGCCTTGTCCCGCACAGAGAGGGGCAGGGTGGCGTCCAGGGAGTTGGCAATCTCCAGGCCTCCCCGGGTTACGGCGCAAAAGCCCTGCTCATCCTGGGTGATGTTCCCCTGCTTCAGCAGCGTGGCCAGGGCATCCTCCACCTCAAAGTAATTGGCCAGGCCCTTTTCCTGGATGATGCGGGAAAGGTCCTGCCGGGAGAGGGGCGCCCCAACGCTTGTCAGGATGTAGCAAAGCAAAATGCGGATGTCGTTTTTGTGCCAAAGGCCGCCGGGCTCTACGCCGGCGGAAAAAGCATCCTGCTTCATGGGCAGACGTCCTTTCTTAGAATAACCAAAGAACTACTTCCAGTATAGCGATTTTTTAGGGGAATGGCAAGGGGTTTTCCCCGCCGGGGGAAGAAAACTTCCTCACTTCTGCTTTCCGATGGTTTCGGGGCCGGCGCCCATCAGGCGGCGGTTTTTCACAATCACCACCAGCCGGAAGGCCAGAATGCTGCCCTCTGTCAGGGAGGTGAGCAGGCACAGGGACACCAGGTTGATGCCCACGGTCAGCCACAGCACCGCCACTCCGGCCAGGTACACAAAGGTGCCGAACACCACGGAGATGTTGGCGAACTTGGCCAGCCCCATGGCCCCCATGGTGGGGTAGCCCAGCACGTAGTTGGGAAAGCAGAACACCGCCACGGGAATCAGCAGCCGCAGGGGCAGCACCACCTGGGAGCCCTCCTCCCCCAGCCAGAGCACCAGCAGGGGCTCGGCGAAGATAAACACAATGGCGCAGCCCACCAAAATGATGGGGTAGACAAGGAGCATGGCCTTTTTAATCAGGCGGAAGTTGCGGTGCTTCATCATGTGGGGGTACAGGCTGTCCGCAATGGGGGACATGCCGCTGCGGGCCGCGCCGATAATCTTGTCGGCGTTGGTGTACAGGCCCGTGGCCGTGGGGCCCGCCATAGTGCCCAGCAAAATGCCGTTTAAGTTGGAGTTGATGGACCCCGCCACCTTGGAGAGGAAAAACTGGGAGGATTCCTTTAGCTCCACCCACACCTCGTACCAGGTGACTTTGCAGAACCGCACCCCCACCTTGCGGAACAGGTGCCAGTAGACAAACACAATGGCGCCCACGTTGCCAATGGCGGTGAACAGGGGCACCATGTAGTAGTCCCCAGGCTGGCGGACAAAGAGGAAAATCATCATGGTGGCGAAGAACTTGATGGCCACGGCCCGCACGGTGATGGTGGCCATCTGCTCCAGGCCGCGGTACATAAAGTCCGGCAGCAAGGCGTAGGTGCACACGGAAATCAAATAGAAAGCGTACACCAGCACCTGGCTCATGTCCGGCAGGGAGGGGGCGATGAACACGAACAAGATGAGGAAGGAAAGGGCCATAAACAGGGCCTTTGCCAAAATCACGCAGGTGAGCACCTTGTTGAGCACGTTCTTGTCCTCCCGGAAGCGGGAGACCTTCGCCGTGGCGGAGTAGATAAAGCCAAAGTCGATGAGGATTTGGAAAAAGTTGGTGGCGTATTGGGCCGCGCCCAGCACGCCGATGAGCTCCACCCCCAGCACGCGCATCTGGTAGCCCTGGGTCACCAGGCCCAAAGCCATGTTGGAAAACTGCAAAATGTACAGCATCACCGTGTTTTCCAGCAGGCCGCCCCGGTGGCGTTGAATCTTCTCTTTTATGCCCATAGGGTCACTCCTTTCAGCCCAAGCGGCCTTTCAGTTGGAACAGCAGCGCCACCAGGCCGTAGCGCTTTTTCCCCAGCAGGGAAAGCAGCAGCCTGTGGGCCCGGCTCATGCGGGAGAGGTAGGGGCACTGGCGCCAGTCTGGGAACCAGCGCTCCAAATAGGCCCGCAGTTCCCCCAGCAGGGGATGCTTTTTGTCAATGAGCAGCACCCGCACCGAGGCGGTGAGGTAGGCGTGGTACACCACCAGGTAGCACAGCTCCTGGCGGTACTTCTCGAAAAGTCCTTGCCGCTGGAACCAGGGCAGCAGGTCGTCGAAGGCCTCTACGATTTCCCGGTTCCGGGCGGCGTTCTGGTTTTTGGTGATGGAGCCCGTGCGGCTGAAATAGTTGTAGCCCACATAGTCCAGGTACACCACCTGGCGGGCTTCCGCCAACAGCTTGGGCGTGGTGCGCATGTCCTCGTACCACACCCGGGGCGGGAAGAGGATGCCCGTGCGCTCCAGCAGCTCCCGGCGGTACAGCCGGATGCAGGCGGAAGGAGAGGTAAGCAGCAGCGCCGGCTGTTGCTCCAGAGGGAGGCCCCGGTCCTTGGGGGCGTTTTCCATATAGGTTTGTAAGATGCGCCCCCCCTCGTCCACCGAGCGGTAGGCGAACATCACCAGGTCCGCCTCCTCCCGCAGGCCGGCCTCCATGGTCTTTTCCAAAGTCTGGGGCTCGATCCAGTCGTCGCTGTCCACCAGCAGCAGCCAGTCTCCCTGTGCCTGCTGGATGCCCGTGTTCCGGGCGCCGCCCAGGCCCTGGTTTTTCTGGTGGATGACCCGGACGCGCCCGTCCTTTTCCGCCAGCTTGTCGCACAGCCTGCCGCTGCCGTCGGTGGAGCCGTCGTCCACCAGCAGCAGCTCAAAATCCGGCTCTGTCTGGGCCAGGATGGAATCCACGCATTTCTCCAGGTACTTCTCCACATTGTATACCGGCACAACCACCGTTGCTTTTGGCATAGAAACACCTTGCTTTCCAAAAAATCCTGCTCTTAAAGAAGTATTATACACACTCCCTGGGCCTTTTGCAAACCTTGCGGAAAAATGCAAAGTTTGCTTGACATTTTTTGCAAAGCACGCTATACTAAAATTGCAAAGCAAACTTTGCAATCTGCGAAAGGGGGGAGCGGCCATGAAAACACGTATCCCAGAGCTGCGCCGGGAGCGGAAGCTTTCCCAAGAGGAGCTGGCCCTGGCGGTGGGCACCACCCGGCAGACCATCACCTCCATCGAGGTGGGGCGCTACACCGCCAGCCTGCCCCTGGCCTACAAAATCGCCCATTATTTCGGCCTGACCATCGAGGAGGTATTCGACTTTTCAGAACTGGAAGGAGAGGTGCGCCGTGGAAGAGTATAAACAGAGATTGAAGCGGCAGAACGTCCTGCTGTGGGTGGGCATCATCCTGCTGGCGGCGTTGGATGTGCTGCTGGGTATCTTTTGGGATAACCTGAGCTTTTTGGATACCCGCCTCATGACACAGCGGGCCAGGGATATGCAGAGCATGCTGCTGTTTGGCTTTCTGGTTTACTTTGTGGTAAAGCTGGTGGGGAACAAGCGCCGCCTGAAAAACCTGTGGCAGTATGAGGAGGAGGCCCGCTGGCAAAAGGACGAGCGGCGCATCCTCATTGGGGAGAAGGCCGCCAAGCTGGCGGCGGACCTGGCCCTGGCGGGGCTGGTGGTGGTGACGTTTGTTGCCAGCCTGTACAACATGGACGCTTTCAACGCCCTGTATTACACCTTGCTGGGCTTTGTCCTGCTGCGGTTTGGGTGCTGGCTCTATGTCCGCCGGAAATATTGACCGCCCCCGCCGGATGTGCTACAATAAACGAAAGTACGCGGCGGGTGCGCCCGGGGCGGCTTGGAAATATTGCGTCAGAGAAAGAGTGGATACACACATGGTAAAGATTGTCACCGACAGCTCTTGCGACATCAGCCCCCAGCGCTGCGCGGAACTGGGAGTGGAGCTGCTGCCCATTACCGTGAACTTTGGGGGAGAGAGCTACCGCGCCAACCTCGATATTTCCAACGAGGAGTTTTACGAGAAGCTGGCGGCCGCGGAGGAGCTGCCCCACACCGCCCAAATCACCCCCGCCCAGTTCCAGGAAATCTTCAAGCCCTATCAGGAGAGCGGCGACGACGTGGTGTGTTTGTTCATCTCCTCCCAGATGAGCGGCACCTTGCAGTCGGCCCGGGTGGCGGCCAACATTTTGGGGGCGGACAACATCCTGCTGCCCGATACCCTCCACGTCACCTTCGCCTTGGGGCTGCTGGTGGAGGAGGCCGTGAAAATGCGGGACGCCGGCCTTTCCGGCAAGGAGATTGTGGCGCGGATTGAGGAGCTCATCCCCCGGGTGCGGCTGTTCGCCATGATTGAGGATTTGAAGTATTTGAAGATGGGCGGGCGGCTCTCCGCCACCAGCGCCTTGGTGGCCAGCATTTTGGGCATCTGCCCCATCATCACCTTAAAGGACGGCCTGGTGGAGGTGGTGGGCAAGGCCCGTGGCAAGAAAGCCGCCTTTGCCGCCATCCGCAAGTTTGTGGAGAAGGAGCCCATCTCCGGCGACTACTGCGTCACCGTGGGCCACGCTAACGTCCCGGAAAACTGCAAGGCCTTTGAGGAGTACATGGGCGACCTGCTGAAAAAGCGGGAGGTCCACACCCAGGCCATCGGCAGCATTGTGGGCACCCACACGGGCCCCGGCGCCGTGGGCCTGGCCTACATCAAGAAATAAATGGAAACGGGAGCGGGCCTGCGGGCCCGCTTTTTGCAAAGCCCGGGAAAGGAGGCGCCGTGGGACAGCAAAAAAAGCGCAGGCTGCTGCGGGTGGGGCTGGCGGCCCTGGCCTTGGCGGCGGGGGCGGCGCTGCTGCTGCTCCTGCGGCCCCCCTGCCTGATTTTAGAGAGCACCGGGTACTACTGCGGCGCCTGCGGCGTCACCCGCCTGGTGGAGGAGCTGCTGCAAGGCCATGTGGAGGCGGCCTTCCGGCAGAATGTGTACATGTTCTTTGTGCTGCCCCTGGCCGCGCTGTGGCTGGTGGGGGAGGCCGCCTGCTACCTGGGCGGGCGGCGCCCCCTGTGGAAGCGGCGGTGGATGCAGGCGCTGCTGGTGTGCGTGGCCGCCGCAGGGGTGGCCTTCACTGTGCTGCGGAACCTGCCGGGGCTGGAATGCCTCCAACCCCACGGATTGTAGACAAAAGGGAGGTGGATTGCCATGGGTGAGAAGCTGGGCTGGCTGGGCGAGAAGCTGGCCTTTGGCTGCGGCGCGCTGTTTTCGTTGATTGTGGTGGTCCAGGGGGCCCTCACCGCCTGCCGGGGCGGGGGCTGGGCGCTGTTCACCTTGGCGGGCTTGGGGGGCATGGGGGCCCTGGTGCTGCTGGGGGTGCGGTACCTCAAGCCGGCGCGGGCCTTTTCCCTGGGGCTGTTCACCTTGCGGCTGGCCATTGCCCTGGGGGTGGTTTTCCTCTTTGGGGCCCAGCCGGTGCAGGATTTTAAAACCATGTACGACGCCGCCTGCCAGCTGGCCCGGGGCAGCCGGGAGTACCTGCAGACGGACTACTTCTACAACTGGGCCTACCAGACGGGCTTTGTGGCCTACGAGGCCTTGGTGGTGCGCCTGTTCGGCGAGGGCCTGCTGCCCTTGCAGGTGCTCAACGCCGTGTGGATGGCGGGCACAGGCTGCCTGGTGTACGGCATCGCCCGGCGGTTTTTGCCGGAGACAGGGGCCATGGCGGCCTCCCTGCTGTACGCGCTGTACCCGGGGCCCTACTTTCTGGCCGCCGTGCTGACCAACCAGCACATCGCCGTGTTTTTCTTCTACCTGGGCTTTTGGCTGCTGGCCCGGCGGGAGAAGCCCTCCCCTGGCGGGGCGGTGCTGGCTGGGCTGTGCCTGGCGGTGGGCAACGTCATGCGCCCCCTGGGGGCGGTGATAGTGCTGGCGCTGGTGTGCTGGGCCTTGGTGCGCCTGCTGCGCTGGAAGGGCCCCGGCGTGCTGAAGGCGGGCGCGCCCCTGCTGGCGGCGGGGGTGGCCTACTTCATCTCCACCGAGCTGTTCGACTGGCTGGTGCGGGTCACCGGCCTGAACTCCGAGGGGCTTGTGAACAACCTGCCCCTGTGGAAGTTTGTGCTGGGCTTCAACCTGGAGTCCGGCGGGGCCTGGAACCAGGCAGACTACAACGCCTATTACCTGCTGCCCCGGGACCAGGCGCCCCAGGCCATGGAGGAGATAGTGGGCCAGCGGCTCTCCTCCCTGGGGCTGGGGGGCTTCCTCCAGCTGTTCTGGAAGAAAAGCCAGACGATGTGGGGCTCCCTGGAGTACCTCACCTGGGGCTTTGGCCATTTAAACGGCGAGGCCCAGGTGCTGGGCGGGCTGACCCTCTCCCAGTGCCTCAACGCCCTGAACTACTTTGACAAGGGCGTGTTTTTGCTGGCCTTCCTGCTGGGAGGGCTGGCCTTGGTCCACGGGGTCCGGAAGGGCTGGGGGGACGGGGCACGCCTGCCGGTGATGCTGGCCTTCCTGCTGTGCGGCTATTACGGGGCGCACCTGTTCATCGAGGTGCAGGCCCGCTACCGGTATTTCCTCATGCCGGTGCTGTTCCTGCTGGCCGGCGCCGGGGCCCAGCTGGTCTTGGCCTGGTGGCAGGGCCGGAAAAACAGCGGCGCCAAAACCCCGGAAACCCCTTGACTTAAACCGTGCTTTAAGTTATATAATAGTTGCATCCAAAACGATTTATAAAGGGAGGACGTTCCAATGGCAGAAAAATATCTGGGCGAAAGCATTAAGAACCTGGGCTTTGGCCTGATGCGCTTGCCCATGCTGGGCGACGAAATCGACATCGAGCAGACAAAGCGCATGGTGGACACCTTTATGGCGAAAGGTTTTACCTACTTCGACACCGCCTATGTGTACATCGGCGGCAAAAGCGAGGTGGCTTTAAAGGAGGCCGTGGTGGACCGCTATCCCCGTGACAGCTTCCAGTGTGCCACCAAGCTGCCCTTCTGGGATATGAAGGAACCCAGCGAGATGGAAACCGTTTTCCAGACCTCTCTGGATCGGGCCGGGCTGGAGTATTACGATTTCTACCTGCTTCACGGCTTAAACGCGGAAGTGGTGAAAAAGGTGGACGCCTTTGGCGGCTGGGACTTTGTAAAAGGGCTGAAGGAGCAGGGCCGCGTAAAGCACATCGGCTTCTCCTTCCACGACACCGCCGAGGTGCTGGAGAGCATCCTCCAGGCCCACCCGGAGATGGAGTTTGTCCAGCTGCAGATCAACTATGTGGACTGGGAGAGCGAGGGCGTCCAGTCCCGCAAGTGCTACGAGGTGGCCCGCAAGTACAACAAGCCCGTCATCATCATGGAACCTGTGCGGGGCGGGTCTTTGGCCATTATGCCGCCCCAGGTGCAGGAGGTCTTTAAAAAGGCCGAGCCGGAGATGAGCGTGGCCTCTTGGGCCATTCGCTACGCCGCCTCCCTGGAGGGCGTGCTCACCGTGCTTTCCGGCATGTCCACCGAGGAGCAGCTCAACGACAACGTCTCCTACATGGAGGACTTCAAGCCCCTGGACGAGGCCGAGCGCGCCACCGTGCAGCAGGTGGTGGACATCCTCAACAGCCTGCCCACCATTCCCTGCACCGCCTGCAAGTACTGCGTGGACGGATGTCCCCAGAAAATCAACATCCCCTCCATCTTCCGCACCATGAACGACCTGACCTTGTACAACAACGAGGCCGGCGCCAAGCGCTCCTACGCCAACGCCACCAAAGAGGGCGGCAAGGCCGGGGACTGCATCCAGTGCGGCAACTGTGAGGCCCACTGCCCCCAGAAGATTGAAATCATCGAGACCTTGAAAAAGGCCGCGGCGATTTTCGGCTGAGCCCACACAGAAGAACAACGCCTTTTCGGGGCCGGCTTTTGCCGGCCCTTTTTCTGCGCCCTGCCGGGGATTTTTTTCCGGTTTCCAAGGGATTTTTACCGAAACTTTGCTTTTTTCCATAGGCTGTGCTATAATACCCTCAACTATGGTCTAGAACATGTGATGAGCTCTATCTTTTCATCTTCTACTTTATAAGGACGGTATTGCCATGCACACCATCAAAAAGCTGAAGCGGACCATCGTCTTCATTTTGAAGCTGGCGCTGTTTGCCTCTCTGTTCGGCATTTTCTTCGGCATCTTCGGAATCAACAACCCCTGGCTGTTCAACCTCTCCCGCACCACTGGCGTCACCATGGTGACCTTTGTGGTGCTGGGCGTCGCCTTAATGCAGGTCTACGGCGGCTACGCCATCGGCACTCAAAAGAGCCGGCCCATTGTCCACTCTATGGCGCTGGCCACCATCATCACCGATTTGGTCACCCACCTGCAGCTCTCCATTATGAACACCAGCGAGAAGAACAACGCCCACTTTGTCTACGAGACGCCGGAGCGCCTGCTGCTGGTGATTCTGCTGCAGCTGGTGGTGATTGTGTTCTTCGCCTACTTTGGCAACTATATCTACTTCTCCCTGGAGCCCCCGGAGAAGTGCTGCGTCATCTCCTCCTCCCGGCAGAGCCTGGGGAACATCATCCCCAAGGTGGACCGCTTCCGCAAGCAGTACGAGGTGGACGAGATCATCCGCTACGACGACCCCAAGGTGCTGGATGTGATTGCCCGCAACGACACGGTGTTCCTCTACGACGTGCCCATCAAGGAGCGCATCCACCTGATTGAGTACTGCTATCAAAAGCAGAAGAACATCTACTACAACTTTGAGATGATAGACGTGGTCAGCCAGGGGGCCAAGTATGTCACCTTGGACGACAAGTCCATGGTGATGTACACCGCCAAGGACTTGACCATGGAGCAGCGCATCGCCAAGCGGGTGATGGACTTGGCGCTCTCCCTGGTGGGGCTGATCGTGGCCAGCCCCATTATGCTGGTGTGCGCCATCGCCATCAAGGCCGAGGACGGCGGCCACGTGTTCTACAAGCAGAAGCGCCTGACTAAGTACGGCCGGGTGTTCGAGGTGTACAAGTTCCGCACCATGAAAGAGGAAAACTCCATCCACAAGTCCGTCACGGAAAACGACGACCGCATCACCAAGGTGGGCAAGTACCTGCGGAAGTTCCGGGTGGACGAGCTGCCCCAGCTGCTGAACATCCTCAAGGGGGACATGACCATTGTGGGCCCCCGGCCGGAGATGCTGGAGAACGTGGAGAAGTACACCGAGGAATTGCCGGAGTTCTCCTACCGGCTGCGGATGAAGGCGGGCCTGACGGGCCTGGCCCAGATTTCCGGCAAGTACAACACCTCCCCCAAGGACAAGCTTGTGATGGACCTGATGTATATCGAGAACTACAGCATCTGGATGGACATCAAGCTGATTTTCCAAACCATCACCGTGTTCTTAAAGGCGTCGGAGAGCACCGAGGCCTTCGGCAGCCAAGAGCTGTACGACTTTGACGAGGACCGGGAGCGCAAGCGCAAGGCGGCCCAAGAGGGGAAAGACGCCCCCAAAGAGGGGGAAAAAGGGAAGAAAGGGTGAGCCACATGGCCATCAAGGAATATTTGCGCCGGGTGTTCCCCGGCACGGCGGAGGAGTTCTGCCAAAAAGCGGGGGACGCCATGGTTTCGGGGAAGCGGCTGTTCGTGGTCACCGCCAACCCGGAAATCCTCATGCACGCCGGGGAGGACCCGGCCATCCGCCAGCTGCTGCTGGCGGAGGAGACCGCCGTGGTGCCCGATGGCATCAGCGTGGTAAAGGCCATGAATTTGCTGGGCCTGCCCGCGAAGGAGCGCATCACCGGGGTGGATTTGGCGGACAAGCTGCTGCGCCGCGCCGGGGAGCAGGGGAAAAGCGTCTACCTGCTGGGCGCCAAGGAGGAGGTCGTCTCCGCCCTGGCCCAGAAGCTGAAAGCCCAGTACCCCCAGATGGAGGTCCGCTACAAAAACGGCTACTCCAAAGATAAGGACGCCGACTTCCGGGAGATTGAAGCATTCCAGCCGGATTTGGTGCTGGTGGCCTTGGGCGTGCCCGCCCAGGAAAAGCTCATCGCCCGGCATTTGGGGAATTTCTCCAAGGGCGTGTTCATCGGCGTGGGCGGCTCCTTCGACGTGCTCTCCGGCAGCAAGCGCCGGGCGCCGGCCCTGTTTGTAAAGACCAACACCGAATGGCTGTACCGCATCCTGCGGGAGCCCTCCCGGCTGGGGCGGTTTTACCGGAACAACATAAAATTCCTGGGGGAGGTCCGCAAGGAGGCCAAGGGCTAAAGGGCCGCTCTTCCCCAGGGCCTTGGCATATCCATTGCCAGGTTAAGGGTTTGTCAGAAATTTGTAAGAACTTTGTAGACAAGAAATTGAGAATCTTCGCATATAGTTGCGGGAAGGATGGGATACCGTGGAAAAAATCAAGGTCATGTCCGTGTTCGGCACCCGGCCGGAGACCATCAAAATGGCGCCCCTGGTCAAGGAGCTGGAGCGGCGGGAAGAGTTTGAAAGCCTGGTGTGCGTCACCGCCCAGCACCGCCAGATGCTGGACCAGGTGCTGGAAGCTTTCTCCATCACCCCCGATTACGACCTGGACATCATGCAGCCGGGGCAGACCCTTTCGGACATCACCGCCCGGGTGCTCAAGGGCCTGGAGGGCATTATCCAAGAGGTGAAGCCGGACATGGTGCTGGTCCACGGGGACACCACCACCACCTTTGCCGGGGCTTTGGCCGCCTACTACGGCCAGACCGCCGTGGGCCACGTGGAGGCCGGCCTGCGCACCTACGACAAGTACTCCCCCTTCCCGGAGGAGATGAACCGCCAGTTTGTGGGCTGCGTGGCAGACCTGCACTTCGCCCCCACCGAGGGCGCCCGCCAGAACCTTCTGCGGGAGGGCAAGGCGCCGGAGTCCATTGTGGTCACCGGCAACACCGCCATCGACGCCCTGCAAACCACCGTGCGGGAGGACTACTCCGACGAGATTTTGCAGTGGGCCAAGGGCTCCCGGCTCATCGTGCTCACCGCCCACCGGCGGGAGAACCTGGGCGAGCCCATGCACCGCATGTTCCGGGCCATCCGCCGGGTGGTGGAGGAGTTCCCCGACGTGAAGGTGGTGTATCCCGTCCACCTGAACCCACTGGTCCAAAAGGCTGCCGAGGAGGAGCTGGGCGGCTGCGACAGGGTGAAGCTCATCGCCCCCTTGGAGGTCATCGAGTTTCACAACCTGCTGGCCCGGTCCACCCTCATCCTCACCGACAGCGGCGGCATTCAGGAGGAGGCCCCCTCTCTGGGCAAGCCGGTTATCGTCCTGCGGGACACCACCGAGCGCCCCGAGGGCATTGCCGCCGGCACCTTAAAGCTGGCGGGCACCGGGGAGGAGACCATCTACTCCCTGGTGCGGGAACTGCTCACCGACACGGCGGAGTATGAGCGCATGAGCCACGCCAGCAACCCCTACGGGGACGGCCTGGCCAGCCAGCGCATTGCCGACGCCATCCTGGCCTGGAAGCGCGGCCGGGGATGAGAGCCGCAAGTAAGGAGCTGTGGGGAAATTTCGCGTAAAGGAAGCGGGTTTCTAAAAAGCTATGGGAAACGATGTGAAGAACGCCGGGCAGTCCCCAGAGGGGCAGAACCCGGCCTTAAACAAGGAAAAAACCTTCGGCATCCGCCTGCGGGCCAGCCGGTGGAATACGATTGCCGCGGCGGCGGTGCTGGTCCTTGCCGGCTTCCTTTTTGGGTGGGAGCTGGTGCTGCACCTCCAGGCGGAGGAGCCGGAGATGACAAACGCCGCCTTTGCCGGGTATGGCGTGGGCTTTTGGCTGCTCTCCTTGGCCACGTCCTTGGCCTGCCTGGTGGAGCTGCGGCTGCCTGGGTGGGTGCGCCGGGCGACCAGCTGGGTGCTGCTTCTGCTGTTGCCCCTGGGGGCCTTTGTGGCGGTGGACTTTATCAACTCCACCCGGATTTTAAGCTTCACCTTTGAGAAGATGCTGGCCAACTACCTGTGCTACCTGATGGTGTTCGCCGTGATTTACGCCATCTCCCGCCGGGTGTGGGTGACAGCCTTGGCCGGCGGGCTGCTGTTTTTGATTTTCGGCATTGCCAATTACTTTGTAGTGCAGTTCCGGGGGCAGCCCATTCTGCCCTGGGACATCCAGGGCTTCGGCACGGCGCTGACAGTCTCCGGCGGCTATACCTACAAGCCCACCCCGCTGATGACCGTGGTGGCCATGGCCTACCTGCTCACCGTGGTGGTGTGCGTCAAGCTGGCCCCCAAGGAGAAGCCCCAAAAGTCCCTGCGCCTGGCGGAGCGGGGCGTGGCGGCCGGTGTGGCGGCATTTTTGTTTGTGCTGCTGTTCCCGGTGAACATCATGTCCGCCTTGGGCATTTCCGTGTGGGCCTGGAACCAGAAGACCAGCTCGGAAATCACCGGCATCACCGCGGGCTTTTTCGCCAACATCCAGTATTTGATGGTGGAGAAGCCCGAGGGCTACTCCGCCGCCCAGGTGGAGGAGGTCAGCGAGGAGGTGTCCCAACTGGAGGAGCCCGAGCCTGTGGGCGACCCCCAGGAGCTGCCCACCATCATCGCCGTGATGAACGAGTCTTTTACAGACATGGCCGCCACCAGCGACGGGAACATCACCCTCTCCCAGGATAACCTGCCTTTCCTCCACTCCCTCCAGGAGAGCGGCGAGGTGGTGTGGGGCACGGCGTACTCCTCGGTGTACGGCGGCAACACCTGCAACAGCGAGTACGAGTTCCTCACCGGGAACACCACGGCCTTCCTGCCCTCGGGCAGCAAGCCCTACCAGCAGTACGTGGACCACGAGCAGACCTCCCTGGTCTCTCTGCTGAAGGACACCTACGATTACGAGTGCATCGCCATCCACCCCGGCCAGGCCAGCGCCTGGGAGCGGGACGATGCCTACCAGTACCTGGGCTTTGACGAGTTTATCGACGTCTCCAAGTTCGGCGTCCACCGCAAGCTGGAGCATGGCTTGACCAGCGATATCTCCAGCTACGACCAGGTCATCTACGAATACGAGCACCGGGACAAGGACAAGCCCCTGTTCCTCTTTAACGTGACCATCCAGAACCATGGCGGCTATGAGGACGAGGACTACGAAACCACCGTCCAGGTCAACGAGGCCCCCGGGGAGTACCCCCAGGCGGAGCAGTACTTAAGCTTGACTAAAAAGTCCGACGAGGCTTTGGAGTACCTCATCGACTACTTCTCCCAGCAGGAGGAGCCGGTGGTCATCCTCTTCTTCGGGGACCACTGGCCCAACCTGGAGCAGGACTTCCTCTCTCTGCTACTGGGGGAGGATTCCAACGCACTCTCCTTTGAGAACGTCATGCGGGAATATGAGGTGCCCTTCCTCATCTGGGCCAACTACGATTTGGAGGGCGAGGAGATAGAGGCGGTCAGCCTGAATTACCTCTCCGGCCTGCTGCTGCGGGCGGCCGGCCTGGAGGGCACGGACTACACCACCTTCCTGGAGAACCTGCGCCAGACGCTGCCGGTCATCACCGCCATGGGCGTGCTGGACTGCGACGGCAACTGGTACAAAAACGGGGACGAGACCCCCTATGACGAGCTTTTAAACGAGTACAACATCCTGGAGTACAACAACGCCTTTGGCGGCAATGGGAAATCTATGGAGACCTTTACGCTCAACATCGGCTTTGGCTGAGGAAAGGAGGAAAAAGCCCATGGCTAGAACAGCGGTGCGGCGCGTCAACGAGTGGGACGGGCCCTCTATGCTGAAAGTCTACACCCCCTACACCGGCACCACTGCGGCCCCGGAGCGGGAGGCCCCGGACTTGCAGGCCTATGTCCGGCGCATCGACCGCTACACCTATGGCCTGGGCTGGCTCCTCTGCGAGATAGACCACCAGACGGTGGGCTTCTGCCACCTCAGCGAGGACCCCGCCGCCCCGGAGGACTTGTTCACCGTGGAGTTCCAGCTCTACGTCAAGCAGGGGATGTGCCGCCGGCATATCGGCACCGCCCTGTGGGAGCTGATGCGGGACATGCTGGAGATGGGCAACCGCCGGCGGGTGGTGTGCCGCGTCCACCGGGAGAATCAGGCGGCCCTGGCGTTTTTCCAGGCCATGGGCTTTGTGCCCCTGGAGGGGGAGCCCCCCGAGGAGCCGGAAAAGCTGTGGCTTGCCTATCACCTGCGCCCCTGGGACCCGGCCGCCCCCAAGCCCACCAAGCCCTACCTGGTGGAGGCGGCAGACTACGAGGCTGCCCGGGAAAAGGCCGCCGCGCTGGTGGATGTTTCTGGGCTGGAATAAAGGAGGACCGGCGGCTTTGGCCGCCGGTTTTTTCGCGCCCGTGCCTTCCTGCCAGGGGAAAAGAAACTTTGAAAAAACTTTAACGAAATCGTGAACAGGCCATTGTCAAAAGGGATGGTTCGTGGTATCATAAATATGATTTTGATAAAATGCGGAAGAATGGTGTTTTCTCAAAATCCGACCGTTGTGAAACGCAAGTTGAGTCATATCATTTTGGCGAAGGGAGGTATAACAGCATGCCAGAAGTCAACCCTGCCCAGGTTGTCATTATGGGCCTTGTAACGGTGTTCATCGCCCTGATTTGCCTCATCATCATCATTGTGCTGCTGGGAAAAATCATGACCGCTGTTACCGGAAACAAGGCTTCTCAGACAACACCGGCTCAGGCTCCCGCTCCGGCGCCCGCTGCGCCTGCCGCGGTCCCTGCCCCGGCTGCGCAGCCTGGCAACCAGCAGCTGGTGGCCGCCATTGCGGCAGCCATTGCTGAGGACATGGGCGAGGATGTGGACCACATCAAAATCCTGTCCATCCGCCGGGTGTAACCACCCACCTGCCCCCTAGGGGAACCCACAAGTTTAAAAAGTTTTGATTTGAACAGAGAGGGAATCAATTATGAGAACTTATCATGTCAATGTAAACGGCACTGCTTATGAAGTTTCCGTAGAAGAGGTCAAGGGCGGCGCCGCCCCGGCCCCCGTGGCTGCTCCCGCTCCCGCGGCTGCCCCTGCCCCCGCGCCCGCTCCTGCTCCCGCCGCTGCCCCTGCTGGCGCTGGTGAGCAGATTACCGCTCCCATGCCCGGCACCATCCTGGATGTGAAGGTTGCCGCTGGCCAGGCCGTGAAGTCCGGCGACGTGCTGATGATTTTGGAAGCCATGAAGATGGAGAACGAAATCATGGCCCCCCACGACGGCACCATCACCGCCGTGTCTGTTACCAAAGGCACCGCTGTGGAAAGCGGTACACTCCTGTGCACCATCGCCTAATTTTTCCGAAAAAATCAGGTGGTGCTCCTTCCCGTAAAACTAATGAATAAGGAGTGAATCCCCCTATGGACGCTATTGTTAACTTTTTGCAACAGACCGGCTTTTACATTGTGCAGCAGAACCCCCTGAGCCTGGTGATGCTGGTGGTGTCCTGCGTGCTGCTGTACCTGGCCATCGTCAAGCAGTTTGAGCCCCTGCTGCTGCTGCCTATCGCCTTTGGCATGCTGCTGACAAACCTGCCCGGCGCCGGGATGTACCACGAGGTGCTCTTCGCCAACGGGCATGTGCAGTGGGAACTGTTTGGCGGCGCCACAGTCACCCAGGAAATCATCGATGAGATCGCCGCGGGCGGCGCCACGCAGACCATCCTTGATGAGCTTACCAGCCTGCTGGGCTCCTCTATCTCCGTGGGCCTGCTGGACGTGCTGTATCTGGGCGTGAAGCTGGGCGTGTACCCCTGCCTTATCTTCGTGGGCGTGGGCGCCATGACCGACTTCGGTCCCCTGATTGCCAACCCCAAGAGCCTGCTGCTGGGCGCCGCTGCCCAGCTGGGCATTTTCGTCACCTACATTGGCGCCACCCTGCTGGGCTTTACCGGCCCTGAGGCCTCTTCCATCGGCATCATCGGCGGCGCAGACGGCCCCACGGCCATCTACACCACCAGCCACCTGGCCCCTCATCTTCTTGGGCCCATTGCCGTGGCAGCCTACTCTTACATGGCGTTGGTGCCTGTCATCCAGCCGCCCATCATGAAGGCGCTTACCACCGACAAAGAGCGCAAGATCAAGATGAAGCAGCTGCGCCCCGTCTCCAAGACGGAGAAGATTTTGTTCCCCATCATCGTCACCATCTTCGTGTCCTTCCTGGTGCCCTCCGCCGCTTCTCTGGTGGGCTGCCTGATGCTGGGCAACCTGATGCGCGAGTGCGGCGTTGTGGAGCGCCTGAGCAAGACTGTCCAGAACGAGCTGATGAACATCGTCACCATCTTCCTGGGCGTGTCTGTGGGCGCCACCGCCACCGCCGCCACCTTCCTGAGCTGGCAGACGTTGGGCATCCTGCTGCTGGGCATTGTGGCCTTTGGCTTTGGCACCGCCGGCGGCGTGCTGTTGGCCAAGCTGATGAACATCTTCTCCAAGGAAAAGGTCAACCCCCTGATTGGTTCCGCCGGTGTTTCCGCTGTGCCTATGGCGGCCCGTGTGTCCCAGGTGGTGGCCCAGAAGTACGACCCCTCCAACTTCCTGCTGATGCACGCCATGGGCCCCAACGTGTCCGGCGTCATTGGCTCCGCCGTGGCGGCCGGTGTGCTGCTGGCCCTGTTCGGCGGCTGATGGCCATCCGGCAGACTGTTTGAAATACTCACAGGGAAAGGAAATGGCTTAAGAAAATGGCAAAAAATCCCCTTAAGATTATGGATACCATCCTGCGCGACGCACACCAGTCCCAGGCTGCTACCCGCATGAAGATTGAGGATATGATTCCCATTCTGCCCGTGCTGGACAGCATTGGCTACTGGTCCCTAGAGTGCTGGGGCGGCGCCACCTTCGACGTGTGCATGCGCTTTTTGAACGAAGACCCCTGGGAGCGCCTGCGCACCCTGAAAAAGGGCCTGCCCAACACCAAGCTGCAGATGCTGCTCCGCGGCCAGAACATCCTGGGCTACCGGCACTATGCCGACGACGTGGTGGAGTCCTTCTGCAAGAAGTCCATCGAAAACGGCATCGATGTGGTGCGTATTTTCGACGCTTTGAACGACCCCCGCAACATGGAAGCTGCCATGAAGTTCGTCAAGGAGTACGGCGGCATGGTGGAGGCTGCCATCAGCTACACCAAGAGCCCCGTGCACAGCGAGGACTACTTCGTCAAGCTGGCCATGAAGCTGGAGAAGATGGGCGCCGACACCATCTGCATCAAGGACATGGCGAACCTGCTGCTGCCCTATGACGCGTACTCCCTGGTGAAGAAGCTGAAGGAGAACGTCAGCGTGCCCATCCACCTGCACACCCACAACACCACCGGCACCGGCGACATGACCAACCTGATGGCTGCCCAGGCCGGCGTGGACATTGTGGACTGCGCATTGTCCCCCTTGGCAAACGGCACCTCTCAGCCCGCCACCGAGTCCATGGTGGCCACCCTGCAGGGCACCAGCCGCGACACCGGTCTGGATATGGCCAAGCTGGTGGAGGCCGCTGCCCACTTCCGCGGCGTGGCCGAGAAGCTGGACATCAACCCCAAGGTGCTGAAGGTGGACGTGAACACCTTGTTGTACCAGGTGCCCGGCGGCATGCTGTCCAACCTGATTTCCCAGCTGAAGCAGGCCAACGCCGAGGACAAGTATTACGCTGTGCTGGAGGAAATCCCCAACGTGCGGAAGGACTTTGGCTATCCGCCCCTGGTTACCCCCACCAGCCAGATTGTGGGCTCTCAGGCTGTGCTGAACGTGCTGGCCGGCGAGCGCTACAAGATGATTACCAAGGAGTCCAAGGGCCTGCTCCGCGGCGAGTACGGCCAGCTCCCCGGCGAGGTCAACGAGGAAGTGCGCAAGAAGGCCATCGGCAGCGACGAGGTCATCACCTGCCGCCCCGCCGACCTGCTGGAGCCCGAGATGGACAAGCTCCGCGCCGAGTGCAAGGAGAAGGGCCTGGGCCACTGCGAGGAGGACGTGCTCAGCTACGCCCTGTTCCCCCAGGTTGCCGAGAAGTTCCTCAACTGGCGTGACAACCCCCACAAGGAAGAGGAGGCCCCGGCTCCCGCCGCCCCCGCCAAGGCTGCCCCGGCCAACAACGGCCCCCGCACCTTGATTGTGGAGGACATGACCAACGGCGTGTTCTAAACCGAATCTTTTCAGGGAGAGTCCCGCAAGGGGCTCTCCTTTTTCGTTTCCCCGCGAAAAAACCGGATTTGTAAGAAAGGCGAAAGGGAAGGGCTCTTGTATTTGCCCGGCGGATGGAGTACACTAAGGGCAGAGACGGGTTGCGGAAAAAGGAGGTCTTTCTCATGTTAAAAAGCATTCGCAACAGTTTGATTCTCTCCTCGCTGCTGTACATTGTGCTGGGCGTGGTGCTGCTGGTGATGCCGGAGCTGTCCTTGGGCTTTGCCTGCCTGCTCATTGGCGGGGCGGTGCTGGTTTACGGCGTGGTGCGGCTGGCGGCCTACCTGCGGGGCGGGGAGAACGCCGACAAGCTGGATTTGGTGCTGGGCGTCCTGCTGATTTTGCTGGGCCTGTGCCTGCTCATCTGGATTCGCTTCCTGCTGGCCTTGGTGCCCATGGTGCTGGGCATCTACATTTTGGTGGACAGCCTGGGCTCCATCAAGCGCTCTTTGGACATGAAGGCCCTGGGCTTTAGCCGGTGGTGGATTTCCTGCCTGGTGGCGGCGGCCTTGGCCGTGTGCGGCCTGGTGATGGTCTTGAACCCCTTCGGCACCATCGAGGGCCTGGTGATGTTCGTGGGCCTGGGCTTTTTGGTGGACGGCGTCACCACCTTGGTGAACACCATTTTGCTGGAGCGCCTCCAGCGGTAAAGGAAAAGACAAGAAAACCGGGAGCAGCTCGTTGGCTGTTCCCGGTTTTTTTGCTGTGTATGTTGGCTTTAGCCTTCCAGCACCTGGCGGGCGATGGCTTCGGTATCCCCCACCAGGCGGTGCACCTGGGGCAGGCAGTAAAAGGTGGAGGTGTTCTCGTCCCCGCGAAAGAGGCTGTCGTCCCCGTGGCACAGGTACACCTTCTTGCCCCAAGCGAGGGCCATGCCGAACTCCGTGTGGGTGCCCTTCCCCCGGGGCGAGAGGAGAATGACCACGTCCGCATCCTTCACCCCTTGGAACTCCCGCTCCCCCAGGGCGCGGAGGGTGTCCAGGCTGAGGGGCGTGTGGAGAGAGGCGGTCCAGTCGTAGGTGTGCTCCCACCCGGCGTCCTTGAGGAGCTGGGCCAGCTGCCGCACCTGGGGGGCGTTTTGCAGGCCGGAGCCGATGTAGAATTTCATCCCGCTGCCTCCCTGTGCTTACTGGGCTGCCTGTCCGGTGAGCTGGCGCAGGTACGCCAGCGAGGAGCGAATCTGGGGCAGGCCGCCCCGGGTGTCGCCCTCCAGGGAGAGGCGTCCCTCATAGCCCATGGCCGCCAAGGCCCGGAAGAAGGGGAGGTAGTCCTGGCCGTCCCAGGGCTGGGGCACCAGGCGGCTGTTCTGGGCGCTGGCGATGTGGCAGTGGCCCAGGCGTCCCCGGTAGCCCTCCAGGGCGGAGAGGGATTCGCCTTCCAAATCAAAGTGGTACAGGTCCACCAGCAGCTGGAGGTTGGGATGGTTAACCGCCTCCACCAGCCGGAAGCATTCCCCGCTGGTGGTGAGGATGTTGGTCTCCTTCTGGTTCAGGGGCTCCACGCAGCAGGTGATGCCGTGGGCCGCCGCCGCCGGGGCGATGTGCTCCCGGCACAGCTCCACCAGCTGGGCAAAGGCCTCCTCCTGGGGGAAGCCCTCGGGCACACGGCGGGCGCCGCCGCTGCCAAAGACCACCACCTTCACGCCCAGCGCCTGGGCCTTGGGCAGGTTCTCCTCCAGGTAGCTGTCCACGGCGGAGAAGTCCGCCTGGGGGCCTGTCAGCCGGAAATCCCCGGGAAAGAGCACGTTCATGCTCTCCAAGGACACCCCGGCCTTTTCCAGCTGGGCCGCCCGGGCCCGCACCTGGTCCAGGCTCTTGCCCATCAACGAGGAAAAACCCGCTTCGGCGTAATCCGCCCCAGCGGCGGGCAGCTTGAGGATCATATCCTCCCACAGGGAGGCGCAGCAGCCAAGCTTCATACTGAACCGACCTTTCTAAAAAAGTTTTCAACAGATGTAACGCCCGGCGGGGAAAACGCGTCTAAGGAGTGGGCTACAGTTTATAGCGGAGCAGCGCGTCCTTTTCCGCCTTGCTCACCCGGCGGGATTCCCGCACCTTCTGGATGGCCTTGTTCTGCACCCAGGGCTCCAAGGTCTGCTGGGCCAGCAGCTGCCTCACCGCCTGGGGGAACTTCACGTACCACTCCGACAGCGCCCAGGCCGCGGCCATCTTGGCGTAGTAGCCGGGGTGCTTCACCTGCTGGAGAAGGGAGAGGCCCTCCTCCAGGTGCTCGCTGTCCACAAAGTGGGAGAGCTGGACCACACAGGCCACCCGGGCGTAATACTCCCGGCTGTCTGGGTACAGGGGCCGCAGGAAATCCCACAGCGCCGCCCCGTCCCCAGGGAAGCGGGGGGCCAGGGAGTTGCAGAAGCTGTCGCACACCGCCCAGTTGTCCACCCGGGGGAGGAAGTCCTCCACCCAGGGGCGCTTTTCCTCCCAGGGCAGCTTCAGCCCGGCCACCACCAGCCCCCGCACCATGGTCTCCTCGTAGGAGGCGGGGTGGGTGCCCTTCAAAAAGCTCACCGGGTCTCCCCGCAGCACCTTCTGGGCCAGGGCGCGCATATCCGGCAGGCGCACCCCATAGCTCATGGAGGCGCCGGGAATCAGCCCCTCGTGGAAGGTTTTGTAGCCGGGGTCGGCCAGCTTTTCCAGCTCTTGGCGGAGCTCCTCGTCGCCTCCGGTAAAGGGGAGGCTCCTCATGGCTTTTCCTCCACCAGGTCCTCTATGAGGGCCAGCAGGTTGGGGATGGACTGGGACTTGTCAAAGTGCTGGCAGTTTTCCCGCATCTCCCGCAGCTTCTCCTTCTCGCTGAGCAGGGCGGAAATCTGCCCGGCAAAGTCCCCGTCCTTTTCCAGGCGCACGCCCATGTCGTGGACTTTGAGGAAGTTGGCGTTGTCCTCCTCCTGGCCGGGGATGGCGTCGAACACAGCCATGGGCAGGTTGCAGGCCAGGGCCTCGGAAACGGTGAGGCCGCCGGGCTTTGTCACCAGCAGGTCGCTGGCGTGCATGTACTTCTCCACCTCGTCGGTGAAGTAGATAAGCCGGGTGGGAAGGCGCTCCCCGCCGGCCAGCTCCCGCTCGAAGGCCTCATACAGCCGCTGGTTGCGGCCGGTGATGACGATGATCTGCATTTTCACGTCGGTGTCGGCCAGTTCCCGGTACAGCTTGATGATGTTGGCCACCCCAAAGCTGCCCGCCATAAACAGCACCGTGGGCAGGGCGGGGTCCAGGCGCAGGTCCTCTAGCAGGGCGTCCCTGTCCTCCCGGTGGAAGAACACCCCGTGCACCGGGATGCCGAAGGGGTAGATTTTCTCCTCTTCCACCCCAAAGGTTTGCAGCTCGGGCACCATGTCCTCGCTGGCCACCACATAGGCGTCCACATGGGGGGCGATCCAGGCCCGGTGCACGCCGTAGTCGGTGAGGATGCAAATCAGCGGCGCGGTGATGGAGTTGTCCTCCTTCAGGTCGGAGACCATTTCCGTGGCAAAGGGATGGGTGGTTATAATAACATCGGGCTGGTACTGGGCAATGGTGGGGTACAGCAGGTTGCTGAACGCGCCGCTAAGCTTGGGCACCAGGCCGGCGAACAGGCTTTCGTGGTTTGTCTGCTTATAGAGCCGCCCAAACATGGCGGGCACCCGCTTTGCCATAAAGCGGTAGCTGTCGCACACGGTCTTGTCCAAAAAACGGCCCACGGCCTTTAGGGCGTCTACCGTAACCACATCATAGCTGGTGTTGTCTTGAATGTACTTCTCCACCGCTGCGGAAGCACGCAGGTGGCCCCCGCCCGTAGCGGCGGTTAACAGCATAATTTTCATAAGTGCTCCTCGTTTCTCCTTGCAAGTTGCCAGAGGGGGATGCCCTGCTGGCGCTTCCTATGGGCCATTGTAGCACGGTTTGGGGCAAAATGCCAGTTTTTTCGTGAGATATCCCCGGGTTGGCGCTTTACTTTTTCCCCGGGGGAAGGTATAATGAAAACCACATACACAAAAGAGATGGGAAGGCCGGCGCTGCCGGCATCCTTTTGGCATAGGTAGTTTACATAAGAGAAAGGATGGGTGCGATGCGCCGTAACACATGGATGGTAAAATTGGCGGCTGGGCTTGGCTCGCTGCTGCTAATAGGGGGCCTTTGCGCCTGTTCCACCCAGGAGGAGGAGACCTCCTCGCTGGTTTCCCAGGTGGAGGATGTAAGCCTGTTCCCAGAAGGGGCCTCCATCGGCGGGAAGAACATCGCCGGCAAAACCGTGGACGAGGCCCTGGAAATCGCCCTGGCCGCCATTGACGAGGCCGTAAACAGCATGGAGATTACCGTGAAGTTCCGGGACGACACCGTGGTGCTCTCCGGGGAGGACTTCACCACCCAGAACGTGCTGGAGCTGACGCTGCCCCAGCTGCTGGAGGAGCGCCTGGCCGAGGACTCTGCCCTGAACTATGTGGTGGACCTGTCCCAGGCCGGGGAAGACAAGCTGCTGGCCGCGGCCCAGGCCTGCGCCACCGAGGCGAAAAACGCCACTGTTTCCGGCCGGGCCGAGGACGGCTCCTTCACCTTTACCGACGAGCAGGTGGGCAGCCAGGTGGATTTGGCCAAGACCTTGGAAAGCGTGCGGCAGCTGCTCTCCCAAAAGCGGGGTGGGGACATCCAGGCCGCCTTTGTGGAGACCCAGCCCACCGTCACCAAGGCCTATTTGCAGGAGCATTTCGTCAAGCTGTCCAGCTACAGCACGGTTTCCACCAACACGGCCAACGGCAACAGCAACATGGCCTTGGCCCTGTCCAAGGTGAACGGCACCATTTTGGACCCCGGTGAGGAGTTCTCCTACAACACCACCTTGGGCGACAGCACCGACCCCAACAACGGCTGGCTGCCCGCTGGGGGCATCTCCGGCGGCGTGATTGTGCAGATGTACGGCGGCGGTATCTGCCAGGGGTCTTCCACCTTGTATATCGCCTCCCTCTACGCCGGGATGGAGATTGTGGAGCGCTGGTGCCACGCCATGCCCTCCTCTTACTGCCCCATCGGCCTGGACGCCACCGTGGACTACGGCAACCTGGACTTCCGCTTTAAGAACCCCCAGGACACCCCGGTGTACATCGCCGCCTGGATGAGCGGCACCACCCTGTATGTGGAGTTCTACGGCTGCTTCCCCCAGGAGTGGGACAGCGTGGCCGTTTCCAGCGAGCAGACCAGCGCTTGGGGCCCCCTGGACTCGGTGAGCTTCCGCACCGACAACAGCCTGGCCAGCGGCCAGTATGTGCGGCGCTCCTCCGGCAACACCGGCTACACCGCCCGGGCGTACCGCAGCTTCTACAAGGGCGACACCTTGGTAAAGAGCGAGGAGCTCTCCTCCTCGGAGTACCCCGCCACGGGCAAGGTTTACGCCGTGGGCCCTGGCACGGACACCGACAAGGTGGACACCACCAAGGAGTCCGGCAATACCTCGGAGGCTGAGGCCACGCCCACCCCGGCGCCTACGGCACAGCCCACTTCCCAGCCCACGCCCAAGCCCGCCACACCGGCTCCGTCCACGCCTGTGCCGGCTACACCGACCCCGGTGCCGCCCACGCCGACGCCGGTGCCGCCCACACCCACACCAGAGCCTGCCACGCCCACCCCGGCCCCCACAACGCCGGTTTCCTCGCCGGAGGGCTCTCAGGTCGTATAGGATGGAGAAATCCCCAGCGTTTGGTTGCAGGCGCTGGGGATTTGAAAGTACCCACTTTTTGGAAAGGATGATTGCTGTGAAAGACGGCTTTGTCCGTGTGGCCGCCGCCACCCCCCAGGTCTCGGTGGCCAACGTGGAGGAAAACGCCCGCCGGGTGGGGGAGATGGTCCGCCAGGCGGCAGAGGCTGGCTGCGGGGCGGTGTGCTTCCCCGAACTGGCCCTGACTGGCTACACCTGCGGGGATTTGTTCCGGGACCGGGCTCTGCTCTCCGGGGCGGAGCGAGCCCTGGCCTCTTTGCTGGAGGAAACCGCCGGGCTGGACATTCTCTGCGCGGTGGGGGTGCCTGTCCCCTGGAACGGCGCCCTGTACAACTGCGCCGCGGTGTTCCACAAGGGCAGGCTGCTGGGCCTGCCCGCCAAAAGCTGCATTCCCAACTACTCCGAATTTTACGAGGCCCGGCACTTCACCCCGGCCCCGGCGCCGGTGGAGGTCTCCTACGCCGGGCAGCGGGCGCCCTTGGGAAGGGGCCTGCTGTTCTGCTGCGAGAACGTCCCCGACCTGGTGGTGGGGGTGGAAATCTGCGAGGACTTGTGGAGCCCCGCGCCTCCCAGCACCTCCTTGGCCCAAAACGGCGCCACGGTGGTGCTGAACCCCTCGTGCAGCGATGAGACCATCGGCAAGGCCGAGTACCGCCGGGAGCTGGTGCGCCAGCACTCTGGGCGGCTGCTGTGCGCCTATGTCTACACCGACAGCGGCCTGGGGGAATCCACCACGGATATGGTGTTCGCCGGCCACGATTTGATTGCCGAAAACGGCGCGTTGCTGGGGGAGAGCCAGCTGTTCACCACAGGGCTTGCCACCGCCGACGTGGACCTGGAGCGCCTTTCCCAGGAGCGCCGCCGGATGAACACCTGGCAGCCCGCCTTTGACCAGGATGTGGTGCGCGTCCCCTTCCGCTACGAGCCCGCCACGTTGGAGGCCTTCCAGCCCCAGCGGGACTTTGCCCGCACGCCCTTTGTCCCCCAGGACGCCGCCGGCCTCTCCGACCGCTGCCAGCTCATCCTCACCATGCAGAGCGTGGGTCTGGCCAGCCGTCTTTCCGCCATCCACGGGAAGGTGGCGGTGGTGGGCCTTTCCGGCGGGCTGGATTCCACCTTGGCTTTGCTGGTGACGGTGCGGGCCTTTGACCGCCTGGGCCTGGACCGCAAGGGCATCCACGCTTTGTCCATGCCCTGCTTTGGCACCACCAGCCGCACTATGTCCAACGCCCAGCGCATCGCCCAGGAGCTGGGGGTCAGCTTCCGGGAGGTGTCCATTGAAAAGGCCGTGCGCCAGCACTTTTTGGACATCGGCCAGGAGGAGACTTCCTTGGACGTCACCTTTGAGAACTCCCAGGCCCGGGAGCGCACCCAGGTGCTCATGGACACCGCCAACCGCCTGGGGGGCATCGTCATCGGCACGGGGGATTTGTCCGAGCTGGCCTTGGGCTGGGCCACTTACAACGGGGACCACATGTCCATGTACGGGGTGAACGCCTCCATCCCCAAGACCCTGGTGCGCCACCTGGTGCGCTATGTGGCCGACCACAGCGAGCCCCGGCTCCAGGGGGCTTTGCTGGATGTGCTGGACACCCCTGTCTCCCCGGAGCTGCTGCCCCCCAAGGACGGGGAAATCGCCCAAAAGACCGAGGAGCTGGTGGGGCCCTACGAGCTCCACGACTTTTTCCTGTACTATATGCTGCGGTTCGGCTTTGCCCCGGGGAAGATTTACCGCATGGCCTGCCGGGCCTTTGCCGGGGAGTACGACGCCCCCACGGTGAAGAAATGGCTTTCCACCTTCTACCGGCGGTTCTTCACCCAGCAGTTTAAGCGCAGCTGCCTGCCCGACGGCCCCAAAGTGGGCTCGGTGACCCTGTCCCCCCGGGGGGATTGGCGCATGCCCAGCGACGCCAGCTGGCGCCTGTGGGAGCAGGAGCTGCAATCCCTGTAAACGCCGAAAAGCCTTCCTTGTTTTCGAAACCGAGGTGTGATATGATGAACGAAAAACGCGCCCTAGTCACCATCCCCACGGGGGAACGCCACAGGAATTTGCTGCAACAGGCCGCCCCCGGCTGGGAGTTCCGCTTCCGTGGGACAGACACGCTGGTCTGCGCCCCCCAGGAGGCGCTGCCCGGCCAGCCTGTCACCCAGGAGGACGTGGACTGGGCCCAGGTCATTTTGGGCAATGTGCCCGCCGCCATGCTCCACGGCTCCCCCGCCCTGGAGTGGCTGCAAACCAACTCTGCCGGGGTGGAGGCCTACATCCAGCCCGGGGTGCTGGCAGGGGACACGCTGCTCACCAACGCCACCGGCGCCTACGGCCTGGCCATCGCCGAGCACATGCTGGGCATGCTGCTGGAGCTTTTCAAAAAGCTGGAGCTCTACCGGGACGCCCAGAAAAGCGGCGCCTGGCAGTCCCAGGGGGCGGTGAAGGCCGTGTACGGCTCCACCGTGCTGGTACTGGGCATGGGGGACATCGGCGGGGAGTTCGCCGCCCGGTGCAAGGCCCTGGGGGCCAAGGTCATCGGCGTGCGGAGAAGCCCCCGGCCCTGCCCGGAGTACGCCGACGAAGTCCACCTGCTGGAGGACTTGGACAGCCTGCTGCCCCAGGCGGACGTGGTGGCCGTCACCTTGCCGGGAACAGACGCCACCCGGGGCCTGATGAGCCGGGAGCGCCTGGCCAAGATGAAGGAGGGCGCGGTGCTCCTAAACGTGGGCCGCGGCTTCATCGTGGATACGGAGGCCCTGTGCGACGCGCTGGAAAGGGGCCATCTCTCCGGCGTCGGGGTGGACGTCACTGACCCGGAGCCCCTGCCGCCCACCCACCGGCTGTGGAACATCCCCACCGCCGTGGTGACGCCCCACATCTCCGGTTTCTATCACCTGCGGGAAACCCATGAGCGCATTGTGGGCATTTTCCTGGAGAACCTCCGGCACTTCCAGGCCGGGGAGCCGTTGCGCAACCTGGTGGACTTTGCCACCGGCTACCGCAAGCTGTCCTGAAAAGAGGACAGCAATTCCTGTCCAAAAAAGCGGACAAAATCAGGGAGGGACCATGGAACATTATCTGGATAACAGCGCCACCACCCAGGTGCTCCGCCCCGTGGCGGAGCGGGCCCTGGAGCTGATGGTGGAGGAATACGGCAACCCGTCCTCCCTGCACACCCGGGGCTTCCGCGCCCGGCAGCGGGTGGAGGAGGCCCGGGCCTTGGTGGCCCAGCGGCTGGGGGCCCAGGCCGAGGAAATCACCTTTACCAGCGGCGGCACCGAGGCCAACAACCTGGCCCTTTTCGGCGCGGCCCAGGCCCGCAAGCGCCTGGGGAACAAAATCGTCACCACCGCGGCGGAACACGATTCCGTGTTAAACCCCTGCCGGGAATTGGAGAAGCTGGGCTTTGAGGTAGTGTACGTAAAACCGGACAGTTCCGGCCACCTGCCCTCTGAGGCGCTGGCAGCCGCCATCGACCAGAACACCATTTTGGTCAGCTGCATGCTGGTGAACAACGAGACCGGCGCCATCTTCCCGGTGGAGGAGGCCGCCCGGGCCATCCGCCGCAGCAAGGCCCCGGCCCTTCTCCACGTGGACGCTGTGCAGGCTTTTGGCAAGCTGCCCTTCACCGTGAAAAAGCTGGGCGCCGATTTGCTGACCCTCTCCGGCCACAAGCTCCACGCCCCCAAAGGGGTGGGCGCGCTGTACGTGAAAAAGACCACCCGCCTGCTGCCCCGCACCTTGGGCGGCGGCCAGGAGCGCGGCCTGCGCTCCGGCACGGAAAGCGTGCCCCTCATCGGCGCGCTAGGGGAGGCGGTGCGCCTGCTGCCTCCCGCCGGGGAGGCCTTGGAGCATATCCAAAAGCTCAACAGCCTGCTGCGCCAAGAGCTGGCCCAGCTGCCCGGGGTGGTTCTCCACTCCCCCGAGGATGCCTTGCCCTATGTGCTGAACTTCTCCGCCGGGAAAGTCCGGGGGGAGACGATGCTCCACTTTTTAGCCCAGCGGGAGGTGTACGTCAGCTCCGGCTCGGCCTGCGGCAAGGCCAAGCCCAGCCACGTGCTGGAATCCATGGGCCTGCCCAAAGAGCAGGTGCAAAGCGCCCTGCGGGTGAGCTTCTCCCGGTTCAGCACCGAGGAGGACGTGGGCGCCTTGGTGGAGGGCCTAAAAGTGGGCCTGGCCCAGCTGGCCGTGGGGAGCTGACCCATCATAGAAAAAGAATCCTTCCGCCTGCCTGCGGCGGGTGGAAGTAGACCAGTAGGAGTGTAGTATGCCACAAGAAGTGATCCTGTTGAAATTAGGCGAGATTGCCCTAAAGGGCCTCAACCGCAGGTCCTTTGAGGACGTTCTCTTAAAAAATATCCGCCGCCGCCTGCAATCCGCCGGGGAGTTCTCCGTATCCGCCCGGCAGTCCACCGTGTACGTGGTGCCCGAAAATCCCCAGGCCGACTTGGACTTGGCCGAGGAGCGGGTGTCCAAGGTGTTTGGCGTGGTGGGCTATGCCCGGGCCGGCGTCTGCGAAAAGGAGCTGGACGCCATCTGCCGGCGGGCCGCGGAGTATCTGGCGGAAGAGCTGGACACCGCCTCCACCTTTAAAGTGGAGTGCAAGCGCAGCGACAAGAAATTCCCCTACAAGTCCCCGGAGGTCTCAGCCCAGGTGGGCGGCTACCTGCTGGAGAAGTTCCCCCACCTCCAGGTGGACGTGCACCACCCCGACCTGACCGTCCGGGTGGAGGTGCGGGAGATGTACGCCTTTGTCCACGCCGACGCCAAGCCCGGCGCCGGGGGCATCCCCGTGGGGACCGGCGGAAAGGCGACGGTGCTCATCAGCGGCGGGCTGGACAGCCCCGTGGCCGCCTGGATGATGGCCCGCCGCGGCGTGGAGCTGACCGCCGTCCACTTTGCCAGCCCCCCCTACACCAGCGAGCTGGCCCGGGAGAAGGTGAAGCGCCTGCTGCAAAAGGTGGCCGCTTACGCCGGGCGGGTGAAGTTTATCACCGTGAACTTTACCCACCTCCAGGAGGAAATCCGCGACAAGTGCCCCGAGGAGCTCTCCACCGTGATTTTGCGGCGGTTCATGCTCCGGGCGGCGGAGCGCGTGGCCCGGGACGAGGGGTGCGCGGCCCTTGTCACCGGGGAGAGCCTGGGCCAGGTGGCCAGCCAGACCATCCAGGCCATTGCCTGCACCGACGCCGTGGCTTCCCTGCCGGTGTTCCGGCCGCTGATTGGCACGGACAAGTCCGAGATTGTGGAGCTGGCCCGGCGCATCGATACCTTTGACGTCTCCATCGAGCCCTTTGAGGACTGCTGCACCATCTTCACCCCTAAGCACCCCCGCACCAAGCCCATCCTCCACTTTGTGGAGAGCGGCGAGGAGGCCATCGACGGTGCCGCCCTGCTGGAGGAGGCCCTGCGAAACCTGGAGACAGAGTGGGTCTATCCCCAGTAAAGGGAGAGTTGGGAACAACGGGCCTGGCCCGTTTCCATAAAAAACCGCAAAGGAGAATGAGCTATGTATAAGAAGGGTTGTGCTCTTGTTCGCTGACCGGGAGGTCAGCGGCGCAAATATCCACGACCGCGCCTCCCATAGGATGAAACTTTTTCATCTTTAGGAGGACAAAGAACGTGAACCGAGAAAACAAACGCAAGAAATTTGAGAAAGGCTATTACAAGAACCATCCCTGCCAGGAGAGCTTCACCTGCAAATCCTGCGGCCGTCTGGTGACCCCCGGCGGCGCCGGCAGCGGCCACCGCAACCACTGCCCCAACTGCCTCTCCAGCCTCCACGTGGACATCGAGCCCGGCGACCGGGCATCCGACTGCGGGGGCCTTATGGAGCCTGTGGCGGTGTGGGTGCGCAAAAGCGGGGAGTGGGCCATCATCCACCGGTGCCGCCGGTGCGGGGCCCTCTCCTCCAACCGGGTGGCGGCGGACGACAACCCCATGAAGCTGATGAGCATCGCCATGAAGCCCCTGGGCAGCCCGCCCTTCCCCCTGGAGTACATCCAGGAGATGACCGACCGCATGGGCGGCCAGGGCGACCTTTCCCTGTGGGAAGCCAAAGGCGGAAAGGGGGATGGATGACATAGAACCAGGGAACGGGGAGCCCCTAGGGCTCCCTGTTTTTGGGGCTCCCCGCGGAGCTCCGCGACCAGGAGCAATCTGAAAAGGAGGAACCTAGATGAACGCTGAGATTATTTCTGTGGGCACCGAGCTGCTGCTGGGCCAGGTGGTCAATCTGGATACGGCCATTGTGGCCCAGGAGCTCTCGGGGCTGGGCATCAACCTGCTGTACTCCGCCGTGGTGGGGGACAATGTGGAGCGCCTGCGCCATGCGGTGGAGACGGCCATCTCCCGCAGCGGCCTGCTGATTATGACGGGAGGCCTGGGGCCCACCACCGATGACTTGACCAAGGAGACCACCGCCGCCTGCGCCGGGAAGAAGCTGGTGCTCCACCAGCCCAGCCTGGAGCGCATCCAGAACTACTTCAACGAGAAGCACGTCAGCGAGAACCAGGAGAAACAGGCCTGGCTGCCCGAGGGCTGCCACGTGTTCCAAAACGACAACGGCACCGCCCCGGGGTGCGCGTTCCAGGCGGAGAACGGCTGCACCATCATCATGCTGCCCGGCCCTCCCAGCGAGCTGACCCCCATGCTGAAAAACTACGTGGTGCCCTATCTCAAGGGCGGCCAGGAGTACGTCATCGTCTCCCACAACGTGCACATCTTCGGCCGGGGGGAGGCCCCTGTGGCCCAGATGCTGGACGATTTGATGGACGGCCAGAACCCCACCCTGGCCCCCTACGCCAAGGAGGGCGAGTGCTACATGCGCGTCACCGCCAAGGCCCACACCGTGGAGGAGGCCGACACCCTGTGCCAGCCCCTCATTGAGGAAATCAAGCGCCGGGTGGGGGATTTTGTCTACAGCGTGGACACCGAATCCCTGGAGGAGCTGGTGGTGTCCCTGCTGAAAGCCCAGGGCAAGACTTTGGCCACCGCCGAAAGCTGCACAGGTGGCCTGCTGTCCAAGCGGCTGACCGACGTGTCCGGCGCCTCGGAGGTGTTCCACATGGGGGTAGTCACCTACGCCAACCAGGCCAAGGAGGATTTGCTCTCCGTCTCCCACGAGACGTTGGAGCAGTACGGGGCTGTCAGCCCCCAAACCGCCCGGGAGATGGCCGAGGGCATTGTGCGGCGCTCCGGCAGCAGCCTGGGCGTGGGCATCACCGGCATTGCCGGGCCCGATGGCGGCACCGCCGAAAAGCCTGTGGGGCTGATTTACATTGCCCTCTCCGACGGGGAGCGCACCTGGGTGACAAAGCGCAACCCCATCGGCCGCACCAAGAGCCGGGAGTGGCACCGTCACTGCGCCGCCAGCCAGGCCCTGGACATGGTCCGGCGGTACCTGGAGGGCCTGCCCGTAGAGGCCGACTATTGAGAAACAGGGAAACAAACGCAGAAAGGGCCCACCCCATACACGGGGCGGGCCCAATTTTTATAAAGTTGTATGTTACGCTTCCTTGGGCACGCTCTGGTTGAACTTATCCAGCGCCAAGGCAGCCACCACGCCCACCACCAGGCAGACGATGTTGGCCACCGCTGTGCCCACACCTTGGGTGAAGCTCCCAAAGGGGATGATGACCAAAGTGGCCGCGATGACAATGCCCACAATGGCGTGGAAGGCGCAGCTGTAGAAGTGGGTGAACAGCGCGTTGATGGCCTTGGCCAGGCACACAATGGTGACCACGGCCCCAATGCCCGCGGGCACCAGCACGCCAAAATCCAGGTTGCCAATGCCGTCCACCAGGGGGGTGTACAGGCCCAGGGGCATCAGCAAGGTGGAGAAGCTCATGCCCGGGGCGATGATGGACAGCGCCATGCAGAACCCGCAGAACAGATACCAGCCAAAGCTGGGGGCAATGGTGACGGATAGCACGTTCAAAGAGAGCAGCAGCGCCAGCACCACGGCAAAGGCTGCCACCAGGCTGATCCAGCTGCCCCGGGTGCGGCCCTGCTCCCCGGCCTCCCGGAAGAGGGAGGGCAGCATGCCGGCAATCAGGCCCACAAACAGGCACACGCTCTGGTCGGGGTAGCGCTCCAGGAAGAAGGCCAGCACCTTGGCCACCCCCAAAAAGCCCAGCACCGCCCCCACAATGACCGGCAGCAGCCGGGGCACGTGGGTCTTACATTTCTTAATGGGGCTGGAGAGCAGCTCCATAATGGGCTTGTAGATGCCGAACACCACGCAGAGCACGCCGCCGGAAATCCCCGGCAGCACGGCCCCCACGCCGATGAGCATCCCTTGCAGCACCCGCAGCACCAGGCGCAACACACCTGTGTTCTTTTCTTTCATAGCAGTTCCCCTTTCTAAGCGGTGGGAAATCTATCCCTATGGATTTCTAGGTAGTATTATAAGGCACAATCCCCTGCCAGGCAACCGAAAAATGGTGCCCGCTCCCCATTGACAGAAAAATGTAAGGTTTTCCCGGCGCGGCACGCCTATTGACAGCCACCCCGCCCCGGCCTATAATCGAAGCCAGTGAAAGGGGGAGATGCTATGGCGCGTGTGGTGGGGCGGTTTGCCCCCACGCCCAGCGGGTATCTGCATTTGGGCAATCTGTTTTGTTCCCTTATCGCCTGGCTGGCGGCCAAGTCCCAGGGCGGGGACATCATCCTGCGCAACGAGGATTTAGACCGGGAGCGCACCCGGCAGGAGTACGTTTTGCAGGCCCGGCGGGATTTGGACGCCTTGGGCCTTTTCTGGGACCAGGGCGGGAAGGAAGGCGGCCCCCACGCTCCCTACGACCAGAGCCAGCGCTTTGCCTTCTACCGCGCCCAGCTGGCCCAGCTGGAGGCGCAGGGCCTGTGCTACCCCTGTTTTTGCAGCCGGGCCCAGCTCCACGCGGCCAGCGCGCCCCACGCCTCGGACGGGGAGCTGCTGTACAGCGGGGCCTGCCGGGACTTGACCCCCGCCCAGGTGGCGGAGAAAAGCCGCACCCGCTCCCCGGCGCTGCGGCTGCGGGTGCCGGAGGAAACCATCGCCTTTACCGACCTCCACTACGGCTCCCAGCAGCAGTATCTGCCCACCGGCTGCGGGGATTTCATCCTGCGGCGCAGCGACGGCGTGTACGCCTACCAGCTGGCGGTGGTGGCCGACGACGGCGCCATGGGCGTCAACCAGGTGGTGCGGGGCAGGGACCTGCTCTCCTCCACCCCCCGGCAGATTTTGCTGTACCGGCTGCTGGGCTACCCTGTGCCGGAGTTTGGCCACACGCCCCTCCTGCTGGCCAGCGACGGCAGGCGGCTCTCCAAGCGGGACGGGGACCAGAGCCTCTCCGGCATTCTCTCCAGGGGCTACTCCCCCCGGGACGTGGTGGGGGGCTTGGCCTATCTGGGGGGCCTGCTGCCGGAGCCCGCCCCCGCCTGGCCGGAGGAGCTGCTGCCCCTTTTCTCCTGGGAGAAGCTGCCCCGGGAGGACATCCCCCTGCCGGCGGGGCTGTTTGGGCTGTAATCTGCCCTGGAACGGAAAAAGGGACTGCCGCGCCTTTGGCGGCAGTCCCTTTTGTGTTGCGGGCTGGCATATCACGGCTGGGAGGCAATCTCCCACAGCTGCTGGGCGGTGGCAGCCAGGTACTGGGCGCCGTGCTCCTCCAGCTCCCGCCTCTCCCGGAAGCCCCACAGCACCCCGCAGGGGGCCATCCCGGCGTTGCGGCCTGTCTCCATGTCCACGCCGCTGTCGCCGCAGTAGAGCACCCGCCCCGGCTCCACGCCGAAGTCCGCCGCCATTTGCAGCACCGCCGCGGGGTCCGGCTTGGTGGGGAACTCCGCCCGCTGGCCGTGGGCCTGGTCCACCAGCGGCCCGAACATGGTGCGCACAATGTCCCGGGCCACGTTGTCCGGCTTGTTGGAGAGCACCCCCACCTGGAAGCCCTGCTCCTTCAGCTTTCCCAGCAGCTCCACAATGCCGGGATAGGGCTCCACCAAGGCCATGGGGTCGCTTTCATAGCGGCGGTCGTAGGCGGCCCGGAAGGACTGGATCTCCTCTTCGGAAAACCGCGCCCCCACGGTTTTCAGCATCCTCCGCATGAGCAAATCCGCGCCGTTGCCCACCAGCTGCTTGTACTGCTCCACGGGGATTTCCGGCAGGCCGAACTCCCCAAGGGTGGCGTTGCCAAAGTGGGCAATGGAGGTGAGGGTGTTGGCCAAGGTGCCGTCCAAATCGAAAATGCAGGCGTCAAAGCGCCGGGTGTTCTGTTCCATATGTGGCCTCCTGGGGGAAAAATCTGACTTCTATTATACGGAGGGCCGGGGGGAAAATCAAGACCCCGGCTTGCGCTGGTGGGGAAGCCGTGCTATAATCGTGTGTACTATGGAATGCAAATGGGAGGGACTTGCTGTGGATTACGCGCAGAAAGCTTTGGAGATGCACCGCCAGTGGAAGGGGAAAATCCGTGTGAACACCCCCTGCGTGCTGGAGAACAAGGAGGACCTGTCCGTGGCCTACACCCCCGGCGTGGCCGCCCCTTGCCTGGAGATTCAAAAGGACGTGGACAAATCCTATGAGTACACCCGCCGTGGGAATCTGGTGGCCGTTGTCACCGATGGCACCGCTGTGCTGGGCCTGGGGGACATCGGCCCCGAGGCGGGCATGCCTGTGATGGAGGGCAAGTGCGCCCTGTTCCAGGCCTTTGCCGGGATTGACGCCTTCCCGCTCTGCGTCCGCTCCAAGGACGTGGATGAGATTGTCCACACCATCGAGATGATTGCCGGCTCCTTTGGGGGCATCAACCTGGAGGACATCGGCGCGCCCCGCTGCTTTGAGGTGGAGCGCAAGCTCAAAGAGCGCCTGGACATCCCGGTGTTCCACGACGACCAGCACGGCACCGCGGTGATAACCGTCTCCGCCATGCTCAACGCCTTAAAGCTGGTGAGCAAGGACATTGGGGAGGTCAGCGCGGTGGTCAACGGCGCCGGGGCCGCCGGCACTGCCTGCACCAAGCTGCTGATGGCCCTGGGCCTGAAAAACGTGGTGGTCTGCGACAAGATGGGCGCTTTGGTCCCCGGCCTGCCCGGCATGACCCCTGCCCAGGCCCAGCTGGCGGAGGAGACGAACCCCCAGCGGAAGTCCGGCTCCTTGGCGGAGGTAATCCAGGGCGCGGACGTGTTCATGGGCTTTTCCGCCCCGGGCGTGCTCACCGGCGACATGGTGAAGACCATGGCCCAGGACGCCATCGTCTTCGCCTGCGCCAACCCCACCCCGGAGATTTTCCCCGAAGAGGCCAAGGCCGCCGGGGCCCGGGTGGTGGGCACCGGCCGCTCCGACTACCCCAACCAAATCAACAATGTGCTGGCCTTCCCGGGGATTTTCCGCGGGGCCCTGGACGTGCGCGCCCGGGAAATCAACGATGAGATGAAGCTGGCCGCCGCCAAGGCCCTGGCCGCCCTCATCCCCCAGGAGGAGCTGAGCGAGGAGAACATCATCCCCTCCGCCTTTGACAAGCGGGTGGTGCCGGCTATCGCCGCCGCCGTGGCCCAGGCCGCCCGGGACACCGGCGTGGCCCGCGCCTAAGCTGCCGGCGATTCCCCTCGGAATAGCGGGGGCCACATTCGCCCCGCTGTAGCGATATTTACGGTTTGGGGCAAGAAAAATCCCGGCTTTTTTTGAAAAAACACTGGCGTATCCCGCCGGAATCGTTTATAATAAGAGTGCGGCATGTGGGGTTTGCTTTCGCCCCCGCCGTGCTCAGAAAGAAGATGTTTTGTGATGAAGCAAGAAAGTAAATGGATTTACCGTGTCACTTTAACCGCTGTATTCGCCGCGCTGGTGTTTGTCTCCAGCATGATTAGCGTGCCTATCCCCGTTGCCATTGGGGACGTGACCCGCATCCATTTAGGCAATATCTTCTGCCTGCTCTCCGGCTTTGTGCTGGGGCCTGTGGGCGGCGGCCTGGCCGCCGGGCTCGGCTCTGCCCTCTACGACATGACCAACCCGGCGTATATCGCTTCCGCGCCCTTTACCTTTGCCTTTAAGTTTATGCTGGCCGCTGTGTGCGGCTGGATAGCCTGGGCAAAGGGCAGCCGGGCGGAAAACCACGGCCAGAACATTTTGGCGGCCATCGCGGGCAGCGCCACCTACATGGTGCTGTACCTGGGCAAGAGCTTTATCGAGGGTATGCTGCTGGGCAGCGCCTTGGGTCCTGTGCTCCTCTCCGTGGCCACAAAGGCTGTCACCTCTGGGGTGAACGCCGTTATCGCGGTGATTGTTTCCGTGCCTCTGTGCGCGGCCATCCGGCTGGCCTTGAAAAAGAGCCACCTGCTGGAAAAGCTAGGATGACAAGCGTTTTTTAGGAGCACCGCCCTTTCCTGCCAAAGCAGGCAAAAAACTTTTTGAAAAATCATCGAAGAATCCACAAGCCGTCACATCCTTTTCACATAGCTAGGGGATAATAAAGACACAACAAGGGGAGAAAAGGAGAGCCCCTTGGAGAGTGCTTGAAACCCCAACGCTTGGAAAGGAGCAATGGTTTATGTATAATCCCTTCGATGAAAACAACACTACCAACAACGCCAAGGACAACGAGCCCTTGGAGCAAAATACAGCCAAAGAAGAGGAACCCGTGAACGCCTCCCAGCCGGAGACGCCCGCCTCACCCGAGTACCACTACACCGGCAGCGAGGTAAAGGATAGGGCCCCCAGCGAGCAGCAGACCACGTACACCGCTTCTGGCTATGGCCAGCAGCCCGGCTCTTACAGCGGGCAGGGGCAGCAGAGCCCGTACCCCACCCAGACCGGATGGCAGTATGGCAACCAGCCCCAGGCGGCCAATACCTACACCTGGAACGGCCAGCAGAGCAATGTCCCTGCGTACACGCCGGTCCAGCCCAAGCCCAAGAAGCACCGGGACGGCAAAAAGGCCAAAAAGGTGGCTTTGCGGGTGGTGGCAGCGGTGCTGTGCTGCGCGGTGGTTTCCTTCGCCAGCGTGGGCATTTTCGCGGCCATGATTCAAACAGGCTTTATCAACATTGAGAACACCGGCTCCGGTGAAACGGCAGCCTTTACCTTGTACCGGCAGGCAGACGACAGCGGCGATACCTCCAGCAATGTGGTGACCACTGACAGCCTGTCCCGCCAGGAAGCCGCCCAGAAGGTCATCCCCTCTGTGGTGTGCATCCAGAACTACCAAATCACCAGCCAAGGCTTCTACTTTGGCGGTGGCAGCAGCGATGACGGTTCCGCTGGCTCCCTGGCTGGGGAAGGCTCCGGCATCATCATCTCCGAGGATGGCTACATCGTCACCAACCAACACGTGATTGACAGCGCCAGCAAGCTGGAAGTTGTCACCTCCGACGGCGTCTCGTACGAGGCCACCCTGGTAGGCGAGGACACCCAGACCGACCTGGCTGTTATCAAGATTGACGCCACCGGCCTGACCGCCGCGGAATTTGCGGATTCCGCCGACCTGCAGGTGGGCGACGAAGTGATGGCCGTTGGCAACCCCGGCGGCTTGCAGCTCAGCTCTAGCGTGACCTTTGGTTACGTCTCCGCCCTGAACCGCCCTGTCACCAACAGCGACACCGGCTACACCGTCAACTGCATCCAGACGGACGCGGCCATCAACCCCGGCAACTCCGGCGGCGCTCTGGTGGACATGAACGGCCGTGTGGTGGGCATCAACTCTTCCAAGATTGCCGCCACCGAATATGAGGGCCTGGGCTTCGCTATTCCGTCTGATACGGTGCAGCCTATTGTCAGCGATTTGATGAAGTACGGCTATGTGCAGGACCGTCCCATGCTGGGCATCACTGGCCAGTATTTGAACGCTCTGCAGGCGGCTTGGAACAACGTGCCCTCCGGGTTCCTGGTGGGTGAGGTCAACAGCGAGGAAGCCACCCGCTCTGGCCTGCAGGCCAATGACATCATCACCGCCATTGGCGACACCCAGGTGACCAGCGCCGGCACCATCGCCACCTATATTGCCGACATGAAGCCCGGCGACACCGTGACCTTGACGGTGTACCGCTACAGCACCGGCCAAAGCCTGCAAATTGACCTGGTTCTCTCGGAGAACACCGGCCTGAGCAGCCAGTCCAGTGCCAACTAATGTGAGTACAAGTTTCTTTTTCATAAATCTCCTTTTTCAAGCAAGGAGGGCGGGGAGCAATCCCCGCCCTTCTTGCATTCCGCGGTGCGTGGCCGCACGGGACAAGTCGCGCCCATGGCGACGGGCTATGGCCCGCGCTCATCGAGAGAGTTGTGTACGTGCGCGGCCCAGTGCCTGGGTTTTCAATTCGCGCCTATGGCAGCTCGCTGTCGCTCGTGCTCATCGAAAGATATAGCGCACGTGCGCGGGGTGTGGTTGGTCGGGGATTGGAAAAGGCTGGCATACTTTGCGGTGCGTGGCCGCACGGGACAAGTCGCGCCCATGGCGACGGGCTATGGCCCGCGCTCATCAAGAGGATTGCGCACGTTCGCGGCCCAGTGCCTGGGCTCTCAATTCGCGGTGCGTGGCCGCACGGGACAAGTTGCGCCCGGGGCGGCGGGCTTATGGCTCGTGCTTATCGAGAGAGTTGTGTACGTGCGCGGGGTGTGGTTGGTCGGGGATTGGAAGGGCTTAGCCATTGGGGAGTTTGGCTGGGCGCAGTGCATCTGGATTGGTCAAAATCCCCGCGCTGGATGGGGGCAAGGCGCTGTGCTGGGGTTCCTTGCCAGGCTGGGCGGGGCGGAAACAGGTCTGGGCCGAACTGTTTCCTCGTTAGCTTTGCCCAAAAACTGGATGCAAAAAACACAGGAATACCAGTAAAACAGAGAGAACGGCATTTTGCTGTTATTTTGGTGGGACAAGGAAAACAATTTAGTTGCATCTACAATTTTTAGGGGCTCCACTTGACAGTGCAACAAAGAAAGCGTATGCTGGGGGATGGTTGGAAATTCGGGCTGTGTTCCGGGCTTCCTCTGTTTTGAAACGCTTTTTTGTTGAGGGAAGAGGGTGAACGTTTTTGGACGGGATTCGCGACCAACTGATGGAGGAATTGAACAACCCTACCGCCTTTACCATCCCCCTTTTCGGGGGCATCCCCGTGGGGCAGTCCGTGGTGATTACCTGGGTGGTTATGGCCGTGTTGGTGCTTCTCTCCATCCTGTGCACGCGCCACTTAAAGAAGGTGCCTGGAAAGGCCCAGCTGGTGGCGGAGATGTACGTGGGCTTTATGAACAAGTTCGCCAAGAAGTATATGGGCGAGCACTGGAAAAGCTTTGCCCCCTACTTTGGCACCATTGGCCTGTACCTGGGCCTGGCCAACATGATTGGCCTGTTCGGCATCACGCCCCCCACCAAGGATTTAAACGTTACGGCGGGCCTGGCTTTGATGAGCTGCGGGCTGATTTACGGCTCCAGCTTCCGCTACAAGGGCCTGAAAGGCGGGCTGCACAAGTTTTTGGAGCCCACGCCCCTGCTGCTGCCCATCAACTTGATGGAGGTCATCATCCGGCCCCTGTCGCTGTGCATGCGGCTGTTTGGCAACGTGCTGGGCGCCTTCATCATTATGGAGCTGATTAAGCTTGCCATCCCTGTGGGCCTGCCCCTGGCGGCCAGCATGTACTTCGATGTGTTCGACGGCATCATCCAAACGGTGGTGTTCGTGTTCCTCACCGCCATGTTCACGCAGGAGACCATGGAGTAAATACGTGGGAAGCCACGGGCTTACCGCCCGTTCTTCAATACAATCCTTTTAAAAACCAGAGAGAAACAAAGGAGAAGATTACCATGAGTGTTGCACTTGGAGCCGCTATCGCAGTTTTGACCGGCATTGGCGCCGGCCTGGGCATCAGTTTTGCCACCGCCAAGGCTGTGGACGCCATTGCCCGCCAGCCCGAGGCCGCCGACAAGATTCAGAGCAGCCTGCTCATCGGCTGCGCCCTGGCCGAGGCCACCGCTGTTTACGGCCTGGTCATTGGCATCATGCTGATTCTGTTCAGCTAAAAAAGCTTCGGATTTTCAATGTTAGGGAAAGGGGTGTACCGGCATGTTAGAGCTGGATTGGGACATCGTTTGGACCATAGTCAACCTGTTAATCCTGTTCCTGCTGTTAAAGCATTTCCTCTTTAAGCCCATCACCCAGATGATGGAGAGCCGCACGGCGGAGATTGAGAACAACTTAAAAGACGCCGAGGAGCAGAAGCAGAAGGCCCAGCAGCTGAACACCCAGTATGAGGAGCAGCTTCAGGGGGCCCAGGCCCAGGCGGCCCAAATCATCTCCGATGCCAAGGCCCAGGGTCAGAAGGAGTACAGCAGCATCCTGAAAACCGCCCAGGCGGATGCCGCCAAGGAGAAAGAGCGCTCCCGGGCGGAGATGGAGCGGGAGCGGGACGAGATGCTCCGGGGCGTGCAGGAAAACGTCACCGAGCTGGTGCTGCTTACCGCCTCCAAGCTGTCCCAGAAGGAGCTGGATGAGGAATCGGACCGCAAGCTGGTGGATTCCTTCCTTTCCGAGGCCGGTGACAAGCCATGAGGACCCTGGAGACACGTTACGCCCTGGCCTTGCTGGACTTGACCCAGGATGAGGCCGGGCTGGAAAAAGCTGCGGGGCTGCTCACCGGGGACGCCGCCCTGTGGCAGGCCCTGAATAACCCCTGTATCCCCGGGAAGGAGAAGGACCGGGTGCTGTGCCGCCTGCTGGAGGGCACGGTGGGCAAGGAGCTGCTCTCCTTTTTCCGGCTGCTGTGCGCCCGGGAGCGCTTGGCCCTGCTGCCCGCCATCCAGGGGCGCTATCACCAGCTGAAGCTGGAGCGGGAGGGCGGCGCCCAGGCGGTGTACTGCTGCGCCCGCCAGCCGGCCCCCGCGGATTTGGCCCGCATTGAGGAAGTGTTAAAGCGCCGCCACGGCCTTTCCAAGGTGGAGTTCCAGGTAAAGCTGGAGCCGGAGCTGCTGGGCGGCTTTGTCATCCACCTGCAGGGCACCACTTACGACAAGAGCGTGCGGGGCATGCTGCGCGGCCTGCGGCGCTCGCTGAAAGAGAGGGAATGAGCTTTGAACGGCAAACCGGAAGAAATCGTATCCATACTGAAAGAGGAAATTTCCCAGTATGAGCAAAAGACCCAGGTCAGCGAAACCGGCTCCGTCGTTCAGGTCGGGGACGGTATTGCCACCGTGTATGGCCTGGAAAACGTCATGTACGGCGAGCTTTTGGAGTTTGAAAACGGGGTGCGCGCCCTGGCCATGAACCTGGAGACAGGCAGCGTGGGCTGCGCCCTGCTGGGCCCGGAGGAGGGCATTGAGGAAGGGGACCTGGTGCGCCGCACTGGCCGCCGGGCCGATGTCCCCGCTGGGGAGGAGATGCTGGGCCGCGTCATCGACGCCTTGGGCAACCCCATCGACGGCAAGGGGCCCATCCACACCACGGCCACCATGCCCATCGAGCGGGAGGCCTCCGGCGTTGTCACCCGGAAGTCTGTCACCGTGCCGCTGCAAACGGGCATCTTGGCAGTGGACGCCATGGTGCCCATCGGCCGTGGCCAGCGGGAGCTGATTATCGGTGACCGCCAGACCGGCAAGACCTCCATCGCCATTGACACCATCTTGAACCAGAAGGGCCAGGACGTCATCTGCATCTACGTGGCAATCGGCCAGAAGAACTCCACCGTGGCCAAGATTTACAACAGCCTGGAAAAGGGCGGCGCCATGGAGTACAGCATCATCCTCAGTGCCTCCGCCAGCGAGCCCGCCCCGGTGCAGTACATCGCCCCCTATTCCGGCGTGGCCATCGCGGAGTACTTTATGGCCCAGGGCAAGGACGTGCTCATTGTCTACGACGATTTGTCCAAGCACGCCGTGGCCTACCGCACCCTGTCCTTGCTGCTGCGGCGCTCCCCCGGCCGTGAGGCCTACCCCGGCGACGTGTTCTACCTCCACTCCCGGCTGCTGGAGCGCGCCTGCCGCATGGCCCCCCAGTATGGCGGCGGCTCCATCACCGCCCTGCCCATCATCGAGACCCAGGCCGGCGACGTGTCCGCCTATATCCCCACCAACGTGATTTCCATCACCGACGGCCAGCTGTATTTGGAGTCCAACCTGTTCCTGTCCGGTGTGCGGCCCGCCGTAAACGTGGGCCTGTCCGTGTCCCGTGTGGGCGGCGCCGCCCAGACCAAGGCCGTGAAGAAGATCGCCGGTTCCCTGCGGATCGACCTGGCCCAGTTCCGGGAGCTGGAGGTGTTCACCCAGTTCAGCTCCGATTTGGACCCTGCCACCAAGGAGGCCCTGGACCATGGCAACCGCCTGGTGGAAATCCTCAAGCAGCCTTTGTACCACCCCATGAGCGTGGCCCGGCAGGTGGTCATCCTCTATGCCGCCACCCAAAAGCTGCTGGCCGACGTGCCGGTGGAGCGCACCCGGGAGTTTGCCTGGGGCCTGGCGGACGCCATGGAGGAAACCCACTCCGAAGTGATGGAAGCCATCAACAGCACCGGCGAGCTCTCCCCCGAAGGGGAGCAGGCCATCCGGGAGTGCTGCGAAGCCTATAAGAAGCAGGTGAGCGCCACATGGCAGGCATAACCGAGATTCGCGGCCGGATGCGGAGCATCCAGCAGACGTTGAAAATCACCAACGCCATGTATCTGATCTCCTCCGCCAAGGTGAAAAAGGCCCGCAAGCAGCTGCAGGAAGTGGAGCCCTATTTTGACAGGCTGGCCAAAACCATCCTGGATATTTTCCGCCACTCCCCCCAGCTGCAGCACCGCTACATCGAGGGCCACCACAAGCCCAAGGAGGAGCGCAAGACCGGCTTTGTGGTCATCACAGGGGACAAGGGCCTGGCCGGCGCCTACAACCACAACGTGCTGAAGCTGGCGGAGAGCTACCTGGCCCGCAAGCAGGATTCCACGCTGTTCCTCATCGGCCAGATGGGCCGCCACTACTTTGAGAAGAAGAACATCCCCATTGACGCGGAGTTTATGTACACCGCCCAAGACCCCACCCTGGACCGCGCCCAGGACATCTGCGACACGCTGGTGGACCTGTACGAGCGGGGCGCCCTGGATGAGATTTACTTGGTGTTCACCCACTCCTATTCCGCCATGCGCATGGAGCCGGAGATCATCAAGCTGCTGCCTTTGGACAGGGCCATGCTCAGCGCCCGGCGGGGCCTCTCCGAGGCCGACCAGTACCGGGACGTGGTGCGCTACGAGCCCTCTCCCGAGGCGGTGCTGGATGTGCTGGTGCCCGGCGTCATCCGGGGGTATATATTCGCGGCGCTGGTGGAGTCCTTCTGCAGCGAGCAGAGCTCCCGCATGAGCGCCATGGATTCCGCGTCGGAAAGCGCCAGGGACATGCTGAAAACGCTGTCCCTAGAGTTCAACCGGGCCCGCCAAGGGGCCATCACCCAGGAAATCACTGAGATTGCCGGGGGCGCCGAGGCCCTGAACCAGCAGTAGGGTGCCGGTTTGTTTTGAGAATGCTGCCGGGGGTTCCCCCCGAGAAACCATAGAAGAAAGGGGTCCCTTTCATGGAAGGAAATCAAGGGAAGGTGCTGCAGGTCCTGGGGCCTGTGGTGGACGTTCAGTTTGAAAGCGGGAAGCTGCCCAAAATCTACGACGCCCTGACCGTGGAAAACGGCGGCGAAACCCAGGTGCTGGAGGTTTTAAAGCATCTGGGCGACGGCGCGGTGCGCTGCATCACCCTGGCCACCAGCGAGGGCCTTACCCGCGGCATGGCTGTCACCGCCACCGGCGGGCCCATCCGCGTGCCTGTGGGGGAGGGGACCCTGGGCCGGATGTTCAACGTGCTGGGCGACACCATCGACGACAAGGGCCCGGCCGATTGCAAGGAGAAGTGGCCCATCCACCGGGACCCGCCGGGCTTTGCCCAGCAGAGCGCCGCGGTGGAGATTTTGGAGACGGGCATTAAGGTCATCGACCTGCTGGCCCCCTACGCCAAGGGCGGCAAGATTGGCCTGTTCGGCGGCGCCGGCGTGGGCAAGACCGTGCTTATCCAGGAGCTTATCCGCAACATCGCCACCGAGCACGGCGGCTATTCCATCTTTACCGGCGTGGGCGAGCGCACCCGCGAGGGCAACGACTTGTGGCGGGAGATGACCGAGTCCGGCGTTATTGAGAAGACCGCCCTGGTCTTTGGCCAGATGAACGAGCCCCCCGGGGCCCGTATGCGGGTGGCCCTCACCGGCCTGACCATGGCCGAGTACTTCCGGGACCACGAGCACCAGAACGTGTTGCTGTTCATCGACAACATCTTCCGTTACGTCCAGGCCGGCTCGGAAGTCTCCGCGCTGATGGGCCGCCTGCCCTCCGCCGTGGGCTACCAGCCCACCTTGGCCAACGAGATGGGCGCCTTGCAGGAGCGCATCACCTCCACCAAGAACGGCTCCATCACCTCGGTGCAGGCGGTGTACGTCCCTGCCGACGACTTGACCGACCCGGCCCCCGCCACCACCTTCGCCCACTTGGACGCCACCACCGTGCTGTCCCGTAAGATCGTGGAGCAGGGCATCTATCCCGCCGTGGACCCCTTGGAGTCCACCTCCCGCTCCTTGGAGCCCGACGTGGTGGGCCAGCGCCATTACGACGTGGCCCGCGCCACCCAGGAGGTGCTCCAGCGCTACCGGGAGCTGCAGGACATCATCGCCATTCTGGGCATGGAGGAGCTCTCCGACGGGGACAAGCTCACCGTCAGCCGGGCCCGGAAAATCCAGCGGTTCTTCTCCCAGCCCTTCTTTGTGGCCCAGGCCTTCACCGGCAAAGAGGGCCGCTATGTGCCCGTGGCGGAGACTATCAAGGGCTTTGAGGCCATTTTGGGCGGCGAGCTGGACAACGTCTCCGAGGTGTGCTTCAACAACATGGGCACCATTGACGAGGTCTGGCAGAAGAGCAAGGAAGAAGCGTAAGGAGGGCTTTCCATGGCTTCCACATTCTATCTGGAGATGGTCTCCCCCCAGGATATCTTTTACTCGGGCAATGCCCGGCAGATTATCCTCCCCGGCCTGGACGGCGCCTATGGGGTGCTGCCCAACCACGAGCCCATGGTCACGGCCATCACCGCAGGCATTGTGCGCTATCAGGACCAGGAGGGCCGCTGGCACATGTGCGTGGCCAGCGACGGCTGCGTGGAGGTCATGCCCGAGCGCGTCATCGTCCTGGCGGCCACCATCGAGCGCGCCGAGGACATCGACCGCAACCGCGCCTTGGCTGCCAAGCACCGTGCCGAGGAGCGCCTGCGCCAAAAGCAGAGCCAGCACGAGTACATCCAAACCCAGGCCGCCTTGGCCCGGGCCCTGGCCCGCTTGAAGGCAAAGCCCGGCAAATGAGAGACAAGGAGAAGCGGAAACGCTTCTCCTCTTTTTTTGCCCGCCGGGCAGCGAAAAAGGAGGGCGCCCCAGGCGCCCTCCCTTTTGTTTTGGGGATGGATTTATTTTTTCAGCAGCTCCTGCAAGCCCATGATGTCGTCCACAGGCAAGGAGAAGAGCACGCCCTGGCAGTCGGTCTTCAGGCCGGCCTCCCGGTTGATGGCCTGCATCACAGGGAGCTTCTGCTCCTGGGGCAGCAAGATGGCCACGATTTCTTTCTCGGGCTGCAGGGTAAAGCCCAGCATGTTCTGGACGTCCTCATAGCCCACCCGGCGCGCCAGGATGACAGTGCCGCCTCTGGCGCCGGCGGGGCGGGCGGCCTCCATCACCTGCTCGGAGCAGCCCCGGTTGACAATGGCCAGCACCAGGTGGTAGGGATGGCCTTTGGGGGTGGTTTTGGCTTCTTCCATGGTCGGTTCCTCCTTTTCATATTCCGGCTTAATCAGCACAGGCGGGATTTGGGCGCTGACCCCCGACAGGGGCACCGTGAATAAAATGCCCTTGCCCGGGGTGTCCAGGTCCAGCACACGGCGGGCCTCCGGCAGAATGCGGGGGATGCGGCTGGCGGGGGAAAGGGTCCACACCAGCTCTTTGGCGGTTTCGTCCAAGCCGAAATAGTTGAGGATTTTCGAGCTGGCTGTGCCCGCGCCCAGGCAGGCAAAGTCAAAGTGCAGGTGGTGCTTGCGGTAGAGGTCTACCGCCTTACCGCCCTTGCCCCGGTCTACAATGGTGATAATCAGCTTAAAATGTTCCACAGGTATCCTCCCTTACACGTCGTCAAACTCGATGATGTCCTCCGAGGACATGGTGGAAATCTCCGCCGCGGTGACCTCCACCGTGCGGCGCAGCTTCCGCTGGTAGAAAGCGCCCAGGCACTGGATGGTGACCAGGGGCGTCATGGCCACCATGGCCACAATGCCAAAGGCATCGGTGAGCACGTTGCCCCCCAGGGCGCTGCAGGCGCCCATGGCAAAGGGCAGCAGGAAAGTGGCGGTCATGGGGCCGCTGGCAACGCCGCCGGAGTCAAAGGCAATGGCGGTGAAGATTTTGGGCACCTTCCGCGAGAGGATAAGGGCAATGGCATAGCCGGGCACCAAAAACCACAAAATGGAAATGCCCGTTAGAACACGGGTCATGGCCAGGCCCACGGAAACCGCCACGCCAATGGAGAGGCTTAAGTTCATGGCCCGCTGGGGGATGGCGCCGCCGGTGACTTCCTCCACCTGCTTGTTCAGCACGTGGACAGCGGGCTCGGCCGCCACAATAAAGTAGCCCACCACCATGCCGATGGGGATTAAAATCCAGTTGTAGGGCAGCTGGGCGATGGTGCTGCCCAGGTAGGTGCCGGCGGGCATAAAGCCCACATTCACGCCGGTGAGGAACAGCACCAGCCCCACATAGGTGTAGGCGATGCCCACCAGCAGGCGGATGAGGGCGTCTTTTTTCAAATGCAGGGAAAAGATTTGGAACAGCGCGAAGAACACCACCACGGGCAGCAGGCCCACGGCCACCTCCTGCATATACTCGGGGAAGCCGTGCAAAAACTGGGCGCCGGCCTCCCGGGAGGTGTAGGTGTCGGTGATGGTGAAGGGGGTGTAGGAAATTTCCGTGCCCCGCAGGCAGATGCCCATAATCAGCACCGCTAAAATGGGCCCAATGCTGCACAGGGCCACCATGCCAAAGCTGTTGTCCTCGGCCTTTTGGCCGCCGCTGTGGGTGGAGGCCACGCCAATGCCCAGGGCCATGATAAAGGGCACGGTGATGGGGCCGGTGGTCACGCCGCCGGAGTCAAAGGCCACGGCCAAAAACTCGTCGGGCACAATAAAGGCCAAAAGGAACACCAAAATGTAAAAGAACAGCAGCAGGCTGTTGAGGGAGAACTTCTCCTTCAGGGTGTTCACCACGGAAATCACCAGGAACACGCCAACGCCTGCCGCCACCGTCAGGATGATGACCATATCCGGCACGGCGGGCACCTGGTTTGCCAGCACCTGCAAATCTGGCTCGGCCATGGTGATAAAGGCGCCAATGAGGAACACAATGGGGAGGATGGGCCACACAGAGCGCTTGCCCAGGCGCACCACTTCGCCGCCTACGCTGTCGCCCATGGGCATCATGGCCATATCGGCGCCCAGGGAAAAGAGCCCCATCCCCACAACCAGGAGGATGGCCCCCAGCAGGAACATCATCAGGGTTCCCACGGGCATATCGGGGGCCAGGGTAAAGCTTAGCAGCAGCACAAGGGCCGTGATAGGCAGTACCGAGGAGAGGGATTCAAGAGTTTTCGCTTTTAGATTTTTTCGCATCCATACACTTCGCTTTCGTATTTAGATTTACCCGCTGACCCGGGGCTGGCAACACAGTTGCGAAAAGAAACAATACTCTTCTCTAAGTATACCAGAAAAACCTTCACAAGACCAGTAGAAATTCGCCGGAAAGCTGGAAAAACTGTGCATTGCCAGGAAAGATGTGTTGCATTGCGGCTAAAACTCCGCTAAGATAGAGGGAGAATGGGGCGGCTTCCCACGGGGCGGCCGCCAGAGAGGAGTAACCATACCATGGAACGCAAACAGAATTTCCAGTGGGGCAAGCTGGAGCTTGGCACCTGCTACTATCCCGAGCACTGGGACAAGTCCCTGTGGGAAAGCGATTTGGACAGGATGCTGGCCCACGGCATCACCACCATCCGCATCGCGGAGTTCGCCTGGAGCCTGGTGGAGCCCCAAGAGGGCCAGTTTACCTTCGCCTTTTGGGACGAGTTTTTAGACCTGGCGGAGGCCAAGGGGATGAAGGTCATCTTCGGCACCCCCACCGCCACGCCCCCCGCCTGGCTGACGGACAAGTACCCCGAGGTGCTCAACGCCCGCCGGGACGGCGTCCTGTACCGCCACGGCATGCGGCGGCACTACAACTACAACTCCAAAAAGTACCAGGAGCTGGCTGCCCGGGTGGTGGAGCAGCTGGGCCAGCACTACGGCAAGCGGCCCTGCATTGTGGGCTGGCAGATTGACAACGAGTTCAACTGCGAGACCCAGCAGTTCTACTCCGAGAGCGACACCGTGGCCTTCCGGCGGTTCCTCCAGGAGAAGTACGGCACCTTGGAGGCCTTAAACCAGGCCTGGGGCGCGGTGTTCTGGGACCAGACCTACACCAGCTGGGAGCAGGTCTACGTGCCCCGCACTACCTACGGCGACGGGGTTAACCCCAACCAGCAGCTGGATTACATCCGCTTTGTGTCCCAAAGCGCCACCCGCTTCTGCCAGATGCAGTGCGGCATCCTGCGCAAGTACAGAAAGCCCGGGGACTTCATCACCACCAACGGCATGTTCGGCAGCCTGGATAACCACCGCCTGGTGGAGGACTGCCTGGACGTCTACACCTACGACAGCTACCCCAACTTCGCCTTTGCCATGGGCGCCGACCCCCGGCACAACACCACCCTAAACGACAGGAAGTGGGGCAAGAACCTGATGGAAGTGCGCTCGGTGTGCCCCCACTTCGGCATTATGGAGCAGCAGGCCGGCGCGGGGGGCAGCTCCACCCGGTCGGCCCCGGCGCCCAAGCCCGGCCAGATGATGCTGTGGGCCATGCAGAGCATCGCCCACGGCGCGGACTATGTCAGCTTCTTCCGGTGGCGCACCGTCACCTACGGCCCGGAGATGTACTGGCACGGCCTGCTGGACTATGACAACCGGCCCAACCGGAAGCTGGCGGAGCTCCAGCGGCTCCACGCCCGGGTGGAGGCTATCCAGGAGATGGCCGGGGCGGAGTACATCGCCCTGCTGGGCCTGGTGAAGGACTACGACAACGTGTTCGATGCCCAGCTGGACGCCTGGCACGGCGACTTGGCCAACGCCAGCGAGATGGAGCTGTTCGTGGCCAGCCAGCTGGCCCACACCCCCATGGACGCCCTCTACCTGGACCACGCCGCCCTGGAGGACTTGCAGCGCTACCCCGTGCTGTTCTGCCCCCACCAGGAAATCCTCACACCCCAGCGGGCCCAGCTGCTGGAGGAGTATGTCCGCTCCGGCGGCACGCTGGTGCTGGGGGCCCGCACCGGCCAGAAGGACGCCCAGGGCCACTGCGTCATGGCGCCCATGCCCGGGCTGCTCTCCGGCTTGACCCAGACCCAGGTGCGGGAGTTCACCTTCATCGGCCCGGCAGACGACCCCGTCCCCATGGAGTGGGACGGCAAGCAGCTGGATACGGGCATCTTCAACGACGTGCTGGAGACTGTGGGGGAGGACGCCCAGGTGCTGGCCCGCTATGGCGGCCAAGCCTGGTACGCCGGAGAGCCCGCCCTCGTGGAGACAAAGGCCGGGGAGGGCCGGGTGCTCCACTTTGGGGGCACCTTCACCCGGGAGACGGTGAAAGCCCTGCTGGAGTACCTGGGCGTGTACGAGGCCTTCGGCGGCCTGGCCCAGGTGCCTCCCGCCTGCGAGGTGGCCCTGCGCCGCAAGGACGGCCAGGACTACCTGGTGGTGCTCAACTACTTGAAGGAGCCCCAGGAGATTGTCCTGCAAGAGCCCATGGTGGACCTGGACACCCGCTGCGACGTGGAGGGCCCGGTGGTCCTTGGCAGCTATGAGACAAAGGTCTACCGCGTCAAATTCTAAGGAAAGCGCGAAAAATCCCCCGGCAATGCCAGGGGATTTCTCTTTCCTCTTCCAGGGCCGCCTTCCCTTCCGGCAGTGCCCGGCTGGGATTGCCCGGCCAGGGAAACCGTGCTATACTGAAATATAGAAAATGGTTTAGGAGGAATGCTGTATGACAGAATATCGAAAGGCCGTTCCCGGCGACGCCACCATTTTGCCGGGGATGCGCACCATGTTCGCCGACCGCAGCCAGCGCGGGGAGGTTGTCTATATCCGGGACGTGGAGTACGTCCGGCGGGAGGAGGGGCCCCTGCACTTGCAGCTGCTCCTCCCCGACGGGCTGCGGCCCGGGGCCCGCTCTACGCTGCGCTATCCCCTGGTGGTGTATGTCCAGGGCTCCGCCTGGGGGGAGCAGGACGTGTACTTCAGCCTGCCCAAGCTGGTGCCCTTGGCCCAGGCGGGCTTTGTGGTGGCCAGCGTAAAGCACCGGGCCTCCACCGTGGCCAAGTTCCCCGCCTTTTTGCAGGATGTGAAATCGGCCATCCGGTTTTTGCGGGCCTACGCCGACACGTATTGCATCGACCCCAACCAAGTGGGCATCTGGGGGGATTCCTCCGGGGGCCACGCCGCCCAGATGGTGGGCGTCACCGGGGACATGGGGGAGTTTAAGACCTCGGATAACGGGGAGATTTCCGACGCTGTTCAGGCGGTGGTGGATTTCTACGGCCCCAGCGACGTCACCCACATCAACGACGCCCCCCGGGACCCCCAGTTCACCGCCGACAAGGAGCACATCCCCGAGGACATCCTCTTTGGGGGCTGCGTCATCGACCACCCGGAGATTGCCCAGCCCGGCAACCCGCTGAACTACATGGAGAAGGGCAAGCCATTGCCGCCCTTCCTCATTGTCCACGGGGACGAGGACCCCATGGTGCCCTTCCACCAGAGCGTCCTCACCGCCCGGAAGCTCCAGGAGACGGGCCACACCGTGGAATTTGTAAAGGTGGTGGGCGCGGGCCACGGCACGTTCCTGTGGACGCCGGAGGTGACAGACCTTGTCATCCGCTTTTTCCAGGCCTGGCTGGCCATCTAAAAAGCCTGCCCTAGCGGCGGGAGAAAGGTGTGGTGCTTTTGGAGGATAGGGAAATCCTGGCCCAGCTGCCGGGGCTGCTGCTGCCGTGGTACGACGGGGGCGCCCGGGTGCTCCCCTGGCGGGAGGAGCCCACCCCGTACCGGGTGTGGGTGTCGGAAATCATGCTGCAGCAAACCCGGGTGGAGGCGGTGCGCCCCTATTATGAGCGGTTCTTAGAGGCCTTCCCCACGGTGGAGGCCCTGGCCGCCGCCCCGGAGGAAAAGCTCTTAAAGATGTGGGAGGGCCTGGGCTATTACAACCGGGCCAGGAACCTCCAGCGGGCGGCCCAGCAGGTGGTGGAGCTCTACGATGGGGAGGTGCCCGCCTCCTATGAGGCGCTGCGGGCTCTGCCGGGCGTGGGGGATTACACCGCCGGGGCCATCGCCTCCATTGCCTTTCAGCTGCCGGTGCCCGCGGTGGACGGCAACGTGCTGCGGGTCATCTCCCGGGTGCTGTGCCGGTACGACAACATTTTAGACGCCAAAGTCAAGCGCCGCACCGAGGAGGAGCTGCGCCAGGCGCTGCCCCAGCGAGTGGGGGATTTCAACCAGTCCCTGATGGAGCTGGGCGCCTTGGTGTGCTTGCCGGGAGGCGCTCCCCGGTGTCTGGGGTGCCCCCTCCACCCCGTGTGCCGCGCCGCCGCCCAGGGGGTGGCCCAGGAGCTGCCGGTGAAGGCCAAGGCCAAGCCCCGCAAACAGGAGGAACGCACCCTGTTTTTGCTGTTCTCCCACCAGGGGCGGGTGGCTTTGCAAAAGCGGCCGGAGAAGGGCTTGCTGGCGGGCCTGTGGGAGCTTCCCGCCGCGCCGGGCGTCCTCACGGAAAGCCAGGGGCGGGCCTTCCTCCAGGAGCGGGGCATCTCCCCTGGGGAGCTTTCCCCCGGGCCCCAGGCAAAGCATGTCTTTTCCCACGTGGAGTGGCACATGGGCAGCTTCCTGGCCCAAGGGGTGGAGGAGTCCCCCGCCTTTACCTGGGCCGCCTGGAAGGACCTGCGGGAGCGGTTCCCCCTGCCCTCGGCTTTTAAGGCGTATGTTCCCTTGCTTCGGGAACAGCTGGCGCTGTGAAGCACGCCCCCAGGCAGCTGCCTGGGGGCGTGCTTTAGGGGGCTTTCTCCACCTGCACCTCCAGCTTCAAGATGAAGTCCTCCTCACACTCGGTGGCAAGATAGCTGATAAGGTCCGTTTCAAAGGAATCCCCGCAGACGCGGCAGCCCTGCTCCCGAAGGAAGGCCAGCAGCATGGGATAGGTCTCCTCCAAGCGCTGATAGGGGCCACGGTGGAGGACGCAGGCGTACAGCCCGGCGGGCCTTTCATACAGCCAGGGGGATTCCACAGGCTGAGAGAGCTTTGTGGAATAAAAACTTTCCCGGTAGTCCCCCGCCAGCAGGGAAGCCCGGGTGACGATGCTGCCCACCGACAGCTCCTCGCCCAGGCCGCTTTGGTCGCAGTAGGCCAGATGGTCCTTTATATTGCGCACCAACGTGTTGGTAGAGCCCACGTCCCCTTGCACCGGGGTGGCCACATACCAGGCGGTGGGGAGTTTCTCCAGCCAAGGGACACCGGGTTTGCCAGAGAGGCCCGCTTCGGTGGCGGCTACACCGTTTTTCAGGGTGCGGCGCATGGCTTCCAGTTTCTGCTGCTCCAGCAGGAGCTTCCGCTCGCTTTCCCGCAGGAGCTTCGCGAAGGCGTGTGGTTCCCGGTGTGTCATATAGGCGTGGATCTCTTGTAAAGAGCAGCCGGCAGATTGCAGCACGGCAATAAGGTCAAAGTCGAAAAACTGGGAGGCGGCATAATAGCGGTAGCCGTTTTCCCCCACCCGGGCGGGCTTTAGAAGGCCCAGACTGTCATAGTGGAACAGCGTCTCCTTGGTGGTGGAGCACAGCTTGGCAAACTGTCCCGTGGTGAAAAATGCAGCGCGTTCGTCTGGCATAGGTCTTTCCTTTCTGGGAAAAGCCGCATTGACCTTCCCGGAATTTTGGGGTACAATAAAATGAAGTATTGCTGAAACTTCCGGCGGCGCGTGCCGCCTTTTCACAGACAAGGGAGTGCTATATGGCGCAGGATAAGAAACAAAGCTTTATGAAAGGGGCGGCCATCCTCTCCGCTTCCACCTTACTTGTAAAACTGCTGGGGCTGCTGTTCTCCATCCCTCTGGCCAACTTTATCGACCCCGAGGGCATGTCCCACTTCTACATCGCCTACAATATTTTCGGCCTGTTTTTAATGCTCTCCACGGCGGGGCTGCCGGTGGCTGTCTCCCGCATGGTGGGCACGGCCACTTCCCAGGGCCGCCTGCGGGAGGCGGACCGGGTGTTTTCCGTGGCCTTTTGGCTGTTCTTTTTCCTGGGGCTGTTTGGCTGCCTGGTGATGTTCTTCGGCGCCAACCAGATTGCCCAGTGGTATGGCAGCCCGGAATCCAATTTTGCCATTATGGCCCTGGCGCCCACACTGTTCTTCATCTCCATCGAATCCAGCATCCGGGGGTATTTCCAGGGCCGCTCCAACATGGTGCCCACCGCCACCTCCCAGACCATCGAGGCCGTCACCAAGGTGATTATCGGCGTGGGCCTGGCTTTCTACATCATCCAGAACTTTGAGGTGGACCGGGACCGCTGGGCCGCCGTGGGGGCCATTGTGGGCGTCTCCGTCAGCGCGGGCCTGGGGGCCATCTACCTGCTGGGGTGCAAGTTCGTCCAAGGCCGCCGGGACCGCCGCCGCGGCTTGGGGGAGGAGGAGCCCCTCACCTCCCGCCAGCAGACGTTGCTCAACCTGGTGCGTTTCGCGGTGCCTATCACCATTGGCTCCTGCTTTTTAAGCTTGCTGGACACCATCGACGGCGCCATTTTGATGCAGCGCCTGCAAACCGGCGCCGGCTTTACCCAGGACATGGCCGACTGGTGGAACGGCACCTTGGGCAACGCCCGCAAGTTCTTCGATTTGCCCGGGGCCTTTGTGGTGCCCATCTCCACCAGCCTGCTGCCGGTGCTCTCTGGGGCCATTGCCTCCAAAGACCATCGCCAGGTGGACCGCATCTCCTCCACGGCTTTGCGGGTGACGCTGCTCATCGGCATCCCCGCCTCGGTGGGCATGGCCCTTTTCGCCCAGCCCATCTGCCAGCTGCTGCTGTACAACCAGCCTGAGGTGGCCCAGGAGGCCGCCCCCCTGCTGACCATGCTCAGCCTGGCCATCGCCTTCAGCGGCTTGCTGTTCACCACCAACTCCATCCTCCAGTCCTTTGGACGAACCACCCAGCCGGTGATTGACATGGCCGTGGGCGGTGTGGTAAAGGTGGCGCTCTCCTACGTGCTCATCGGCATCCCCCAGGTGGCCGCCATGGGCTCCGCCATCAGCACGGTGGCGTCCTATGTGGTGATGGTGGTTTTAAACCTCATTGCCATCCGCAGCAGCCTGCCCCGCATGGACAGCGTGGTGCGCACCGCCTTGCCGCTGCTGCTCTCCGCGGGCGTTATGGGCGGGGTGAGCTACGGCTTCTACTGGCTGCTGGCCCAGTTCATCAGCCCCCGCCTGGCGGTGATTCCCGCTATTTTGCTGGCCATTGCGGTGTACGCGGTGTGCGTGGTGCTGTTTAAGGGCGTCAGCTACGACGACGTGGTGATGCTCCCCAAGGGCCAGGCCTTGGCCCGTCTGTTCCGCATGCGGCCCGAGGAGCCCCAGCGCTCCCTTCCCGTGGAGGAATCCGCCCAATCCCTGTCCGCCGGGGAAGCCCTCCAGGAGGAAGCGCCCCGCCAGGCCCCAGCGCCAGTCCAGGCCAAGCGGACCCGGGGCGGGAAGTACATCCCTCGCCACATGCGGTAAGGGGAGACACAGAAAGCACAAGTGCCGGGAGGCGGAATGCCCCCGGCGCTTTTTTTGTCCCCTGAGAAACCTTGCCTGGCTTACACCTCAAAACTCTGGCCGGGCTGGGAGACGTCCATGACATGTTTGGCGTACTCCCGGTAGGTGGGGGTGGACTTGAACAGGGGCACTACGGAATAATCCCCCCACATGTGCATGGGGAACACGTGCTGGGCGCCGCCGGCCTCGAAGAAGTACTTCATGCCCAGGTCGAAGTCGGCTTCCTGGCGGGGGTCCAGGGGGACAAAGGCCACGTCGATGTCCTTGTCCCGCAAAAGCTCCAGCTCCTGCTGGTACAGCTGGCGCATCTGGTCGTTTTGAAAGCGCGGGGCGCCGTCCCACACCCAGCAGTTCAAATCCCCGGCGTGGTAGATGCACTTGCCCTCGCACTGCACCAAAAAGGCCACGCCCATGTCGGTGGAGCGCAGGGTGGCCACCTTGAGGGGGCCCACCTGGCAGAAGGAACGGGGCCCCACAAAGGTGGCCTGGTCCCGCAGCTTCTCCGGCACCTGCCGGGGGGAGATGTCGTTGGAGAGCAGGTAGTGCACCTCCCGCTCCTCCCCGGCCAGCTGGAAAATAGCGGGGGAGAAGTGGTCCGGGTGGCTGTGGCTGGCAAAGACGTACAGGGGCTTGCCCACCTGGGGGATGTCCCCCTGGTAGTAGTCGAACAGCAGGCAGCAATGGTCCAGCTCCACAAAGTAGGAGCTGTGGTAGATAAAGGTAACTTTCATCGTGGAACCTCCCAAAAGATGTAGTATAAAGATGATTGTGCGATGTTCCGTTCGTCACGTTTTTATCGCCGCGTGGGAAAAGCCCGCGGCGTCCCGGTTCACTTCCACCCGGCAGGGGATGCGGTTTTTCAGCTCGGACACGTGGGAGATAATCCCAATCAGCCGCCCGCCGCTTTGGAGCATGGCCAAAGCTTTCATGGCCGTGTCCAGCGTCTCCCCGTCCAAGGAGCCAAAGCCCTCGTCGATGAACAGCGAGTCCAGCCGCACCGCCCCCGAGTGGTTCTGCACCACGTCCGAAAGCCCAAAGGCCAGGGACAAGGAGGCCAAAAACTGCTCCCCGCCGGAGAGGGTCTCAATGGAGCGGGGCAGCATAGAGGCCCCGTCCAGCACCTCCAAATCCAGGCCGCCGTAGCCCCGGGTGGCGGGGCCGTCCTTCAGCCGCAGGGCGTACCGTCCCCGGCTGAGGGTGGCGAAAAACCGGTTGGCGCTGCCCAGCACCTCCTCCAGCATCACGCTGAGCACGTACTGCAAAATGGGCATTTTCATGGGGTTGCTGCCCGAAAGGGACTTGGACAGCCGCGCCACCCGGGAGAGCTGCCCCTCCAGGGCGGCGAGCTCCTCCTCTAAGCGGCGCGCCTCTTGGAGGGCGCCCTCCAAAGCCTGCCGGGCGCTGGCGGCCTTGCCCAGCTCCTCCCGGCGGGAGAGGCTTTCCTGGCGCAGGGTTTGGCACTGCTGCCGCAGCTGGGGCAGCTGGGGGCGCTCCTCCCAGGGGGTGGGGCAGGCCTGCCACTGGGCGTTGGCCTTTTCCAGGGCTTGCTGGGCCAAGGACAAAGCCGCCTGGGCCCGCTCCCGCTGGGCGTCCTCCTCCTGGGCCTCTTGGAGCAGCTGGGCAGCCGCCTTTTCCTTGGCGTCGTACGCCCGCCCCTTTGCCAGGATGGCCTCCTCCAAAGCGCTGTGATCCAGCCCGGCGCAGGCCGCTTGGGCCTCCTGGGCGCGGCGCTCCAGCTCCAGGGCCTGTGCCTCCAGGGCGGAGAGCTTTTCCCGCAGGGAGGTTTCCCGCTGCTGGCAGGCGTCCCGCTCTTTTTCCAGGGCCCGCAGCTTCTCCTTGGCGGCCTCCAGCCGGGCGGCTTCCCCTTTGGCCTTCTCCGCCAAAGCGGCGGCCTGGGCCAGCTGGGCGGCTGTTTCCTCCCGGGTGAAATCTCCCGCCGACGCGGCAGCTTCCTTCCAGGCGGCCTCCTGCTGGGAGACAGCTTCCGCCGCCTGGTCCGCCTCCGCCTTCCGGGAGGCAGCCAAGGCCGCGGCCTTCACCTGGGCCTGGCGGGCGGTTTTCTCCTCTTGGCGCAGGGATTCCAGCTGCCGGGGCTCCAGCAGCGTCTCCTGGCCCGCGGCGGGGGAGGGGTGCTCCAGGGCCCCGCATACGGGACAGGGCTTGCCCGGCTCCAAGGTGTGGGCCAGCTGCAAGGCGGCGTTTTGACGCAGCAGCGCCTCCTGGTGCTCCAGCCGCAGGGACACCGTTTCCAGCAAAAGCTGCTTTTGGGCCGCTGCCTGCTCCGCGATGGAGAGCCCCTCCAGGGCGGCGGCTTGGCGGGCTTTACGCCGGGCCAGCTCCTCCCAGGCGGCGGAAAGCTTTTCCAAGGCCTGGCGCCGCTCCAGCAAAGCGGGCAGCCGGGCGGCGGCCTCCTCGCAGGCCTTGCAGAAGGCGTTGCCCTTTTCCATCCGCTGGGAGAGGGTTTCCCGCTGCTGCCCCAAAGCGGCCAAAGATTGGCGCTGCTCCTCCAGCTGTTTCCGGGTGGCGGCGGCCTGTTTCCCCGCGGCCTGGGCCCGAAGCAGCTCCTCTTTCTGCTCCCCCAGCCGGGCGCTTTCCTGGGCCAGGGCCACCGCCTGCTGCCGCAGTGCCTGGGCCTGCTCCCGCTTGTGCCGCGGCTGGATTTCCCGCCCCTCCAGCTCCTTCCAGGCGGCCTGGGCCCGGGCCAGGGATTTGCCAGCCTCCTGGGCGGCCTCCTCCAGCCGGGTGTACTGCTCCAGGCTTTGCAGTAGCCTCTCGGCCTGTTCCAGCTGCTGGGCCAGGGTCTTGTTCTCCTGGCGCAGGGCGGTCTCCCGCTGGGCCAGGGACGCGGCTTTTTCCTCCAGTCCGCCCAGGCTCTCCACCTCCTCCTGCTGGAGCAGGGAGGCCCGCAGGGCGGCGGTTTGGCGGGCTTTGTCCTCCAGCTGGCGCTCCCGCTGGTGGAAGCGGTCCGTCACCTGCCGCCACACCCCGGCGGAAAACAGGGTTTTCAGCATCTCCCCCTTGTCGCTGGAGCTGGCCCGCAGCAGCCGCAGAAACTCCCCCTGGGGCAGCACAATCACCTGGGAGAACTGCTCGCAGGTCAGGTGGAGCAGCTCCTCGGCCCGGCGGCTGACGGCGCTGTCGCTTTTGCTCTCCAGCAGGGCCCAGTCCTCCCCCTCCAGGCGGAAGCACTGGTGGCTCTCCCGCAGCTCGGGGGCCTTGGTGTTGCGGTTGATGTGGGTGTACTGGCTGCGGCTAAAGCGGTAGCGCTCCCCTTGCAGGGCGAACTCCAGCTCCACCAAAGTGGGCAGCTCTTGGGGGGCGCTGCCGCAGCGCATCTCGGCAAAGCGGCGCCTGCCCCCGGTGGATTTGCCGTACAGGGCAAAGCACATGGCGTCCAGCAGGGAGGTCTTCCCCCCGCCGGTGGGCCCGGTGATTAAAAACAGGCCGCTCTCCGCAAACTGGGAGAGGTCCAGCTGGGTCTTTTCCAAATAGGGCCCAAAGGCCTGGAGCACCAAACGCAGTGGGCGCATGGGCAGCCCTCCTTTCTTCTCACGTCTCTTGGGATTCTGCCAGGCTTTCCAGCACCTCTTGGAACAGGGCCTGGTCCTGGGGGTCGGGCTCGGTGCCGCACACCTCCCGCAGGAAGGCGGCGAACACCGTGGCCTCGTCCTGGCCTTTCAGCCGGGCGGCCCGCTCCCCGGTAAGGCTTTCCCCCATCCAGGGGTTCAGCACCGAGAGCAGGTTGGGGTAGAAGGGCCGCAGCCGCTCCGCCGCCAGCAGCACCGGGGCGCTGTCGGTGAGCTCTATCTCCACGTAGTCCTCCACCGGGGACTGTTCCCCCGCCTCCAGCAGGTGGGCAAAGGTCCCCTTCACCCGCCGCACGTCCCGCAGCGGCGCGCAGGGGACAAACTGCCGGGCCATCTCCCGGCCGTCCCACTCCAGCTGGAAGTAGCCCTTTTTCTGGCGCTCCTCGTCCACGGAGTACTTCAGCGGCGAGCCGGAGTACTGCCCCCGCTCCCCGGCCTTTTGGGGCCCATGGAGGTGTCCCAGGGCCACATAGTCAAAGGGGGCGAACAAGGCGGGGGGCACCTGGCCGCTGCCGCCTACAAAGGTGGCGCTCTCCGAGTCGGAGGTCTGGGCCCCGGCGGCAAAGCAGTGGCTCACCAGCAGATGGCCCGCCCCTGGCTGGAACAGGGGGACAAGGCGCTCCAGCAGCAGCTCCATGCAGGCGCCCTCCCCCCGCAGGCTTTCGTCCCCCAGGAACTCCCGGCCCTGGGCGGCGTCGAAATAGGGCAGCGGGAATATCTGAAGGGCCTGGCCCTTTTCCTCCAGCAGCACAGGGGAGAAGGCGTCGGAAAGCTGGGTGGCAAAGTAGACGCCGCTGTGGCGCAGGGCGTTTTTCAGCAAGGCCATGCGGCCGGGGCCGTCGTGGTTGCCGGCGATGACGCAGACTTTCGTCCCCAGCTCCAGCAGCTGGGAGAGGGTTTCGTCAAACAGGGCGATGGCCTCCACCGGGGCAATCTGCCTGTCGTACACATCCCCGGCGATGAGCACGCAGCAGGGGAGCTCCCGCTCCACGGCGGGGAGGAATACCTGCCGCAAAAACCAGCGCTGGTCTTCCAAAAGGCTGCGGCCGTAGAGCATGCGGCCCAGGTGCCAGTCTGAGGTGTGGAATAGCTTCATAGGTGACTCCTTTAGGGTCATTGGCAAAATTCCCGGGAATTTGTGCCGCCGAAAGTCTTTCCTTTTTTTGTGAAATAGGGTACAATGGGAAAGACTCCTGTTATGGTAAACTTATCCCTGTTATTGTAGCACATTTCGCGGGGAATGAAAATAGGCGCTCCGCCTTCCCATGGGAGAGAAAGGAACCCACCATGAAGAAATGTAAGCGAATTTCCGCCTGCCTGCTGGCCGTGCTCTGCCTGCTGTGCGCCCTCGTTATGCCCGCCGGGGCAGAGGGCTTTGAGTACGGCTGGGACCAGGATTCCAACAACCCCAACGGCCCCCACTGCAAGGCCTATTTCATGCTCAACCTGGATACCCACACGGCGGTTTACAGCAACAACGCCGACGAGCAGCTGCCCATGGCCAGCCTGACTAAAATCATGAGCTACATTGTGGCCTATGAGACCATCCCCGACATTGAAAACGCCCAGATTACCATCCCCCAAAGTGTGGTGGATGAGCTGGCCGGCACCGGCAGCTCTGTGGCGGAGTTCAACGTGGGGGAGACGTTCACCGGCCTGGACTTGCTCTACCTGATGATGGTCCCCTCCGGCAACAACGCCGCTTTGACCTTGGCCAAGTATGTGGACCAGCTCTACGCCGAGGGGAAGCTCAACGGCACTTCTACCTCCGGTACCGTCTCCGCTACCGGTGAGAGTTCTTCCAGCGAGGACAGCGCCAGCTCCGACGCCAGTGGGAGCTCCTCCAGCGAGGGGACCACGGATGACCCCGAGGCCGCCGCCGCTTCCCAGTCCACTTTGGACACCACCACCGTGGCCCCGGCCTATGGCGAGGAGGGCTTCGACGGCAGCGACTACACCGGCCGCAGTTACTTCGTCCAGCTGATGAACCAAAAGGCCCAGGAGCTGGGCTGCACCAACACCCACTTCACCAACCCCCACGGCCTGCACAACGAGAACCACTACTCCTCCGCCCGGGACATGATTACCATCACCGAGTACGCCATGAGCCTGCCCCACTTTACGGAAATCACCTCCACCACGGCCTACAACTACCACCCTGTGGGGGATGAGGAGAACGTCCGCACGGCCAACACCACCAACCGCATGCTGACCAACATGGTCTACTCCGATGGCATGTCCTACTACTACGCCTACGCCACCGGCATCAAGACCGGCTCCCACGACCAGGCGGGCTACTGCATTGTGGCCTCCGCCACCTATGGAGGCTACACCTACATTGTGGCCTGCTTGGGCAGCCCCTCGGTGGACAGCAACGTCCACGGGGAGATGCTGGACGCGGCGTCCCTGTTCCGCTGGGCCTTTTTGAACTTGAGCAGCAAGACCATCACCTCCCAGGGGGACATCTTGGCGGACGTACCCCTGGACTACGCCTGGCAGAAGGATACCCTCCAGCTGGCGGCGGGGGAGAACGTGTCCGTGATGCTGCCCAACAGCGTGGACACCAGCAGCATCATTGTGGAGACGGACTTGCCCGAGAGCGTCCAGGCCCCCATTGAGAAGGGGGAGCAGGTGGGCACAGCCACCATGAGCTACGCCGGGGAGGTCATCGCCACGGTGCCGCTGGTGGCGGCGGAGAGCGTGTCCCGCAGCGAGATGCTGTCCTTTATCAGCCAAAGCGGCTCGGTGCTCACCAGCCCCTGGTTCCTCATCATCATGGGGGTTATTCTGCTGCTGATAATTGTGTATATCATTTTGATTCTGCTGTATCGGAGGAAGCAGAAGCAGCTGCGCAAGGTGCGGAAGTACCGTGATTTATAAGAGTGACGCCCAGCGCCCTTCTGCAAGGGAGGCTAAAGCGTGCTTTCCCCCATAGGAAAACAAAGAAAGGAGCCGGCAAGGCTCCTTTTTTGCTCCCCAAAAAGAACCCCAGGAGCGCAAGGCCCCTGGGTGCGCTGTTTTAAAAGAAGAAATGGCCAATGAACATGCCGCCCACTGTGACTGCCCCGAGAATCAACAAAAGGGGCAGCCAAATCTTGCGGGCGCGCTTGCTTTCAAAGATGGGGTTTTCCACTTTGAAAAACGGGCCGTTTGTCGGCGGGATATACACGATAGGCATACGAAATACCTCCCTTTCTCTTGTGAGGCGGCAGTGGGGAAAAGACGGCTCTTACCGCCTATCCACCAAGAAGCGGCCCCAATCCAGCACGGTGATAAGCCCGTTGCCGGTGTCGGCCAAGATCCATTGCACGTCGTCGTAGGTGGTGGCGGGGCTCATCCCCTCTGGCGGGGAGAGGCGCCCCGTGACGACCGTGCTTGTCACCACAAACAATCCCTTTGTCTCTTCGGTGCCGTAACGCTCCTGCAACTCTTCCTGGAGCCCACCGGAGTAGACCGCGTCAAAGTGAAGCTCCAGCAGCTGGCAGTTGTGGAAGTTGGCCTGGAAGGTATCTTTAATCTGCTCCATACCGGCTTGCACCTGATGCTCTTGCGGGAAGCCGCCTCCCAGGGAAACGCTCACTTGCGCTTGGGAGACATCCCCTTGCTGGATGCTGAGAAGATAGGGGACCCCTATCGTGAGGAACGCCATGACAAGCAGCATGGCCAGCAAAACCAAGGGCACTGTGTATTTCTTGCGGGTGTGGAACCAGTCCTTTGTGTTCATCCAACGGGTTTGGGAAGGCAGGTTTACAGGTGGGGGCCATACGCTTGGCATACAATCATCTCACTTTCAGGGTTGTTCCACGGACAGCACTGGACGGCTCATGCCCGCTGGGAGGGCAGGGCGCCTGCGCGCCGGGATGTGTGTGGGATTTCCTAGGCGGGCCGGATCCTTTCCCATGGGGGGAGCCGGGTTAGCTTCCCAAAAGGAACCCCGGCACCAAAATGGCCAGCAAAATAACGGCCAGAATGATGACGAAACTCAACATGGTTTTCCAGGGCTTTTTCTTTTCGCCCAGGCTGTTGCTCCATTCCATGTCCAGTTGATTGTGTACTGTGTCGTTTATCCTAGGCGGGCCGGACATAAGATTACCTCCTCTTTCAAAAACGCAATGCCGGTGGCTAACAAGTGGAAGAAAAACCTACTTTCTGCATGGCAAACACTCCCCCATTTTTAATACAATTATAGTATAGCGGATTGTCCAGAATTTGTCAATTCCTTGGAAAAATTTTAGGGCGCGGTGCCATAGCGGCCCCATCGCCCTAAAAAACGGTATGCGCTTTTTATAAAACCACTTCCTCGCCGCCCGCTTTCTCAAACAGCCGGCGGATTTCCCCCCGCAGGCCCCGGTAGGCAGGCTCCTCCAGGGCGTTTTGCTGCAGCAGCTCCCTGGCGCAGCGTTGGGCCTGGCGCAGCACTTCCATGTCCGTGGTCATGTCCGCGATTTTCAGCTGGGGCAGGCCGTGCTGCCGCTGGCCGAAAAAGTCCCCGGGGCCCCGCAGCTTCAAGTCCGCCTCGGCGATTTGGAAGCCGTCGCTGGTGTCCCGGAACAGCTTCAGCCGCTTGAGGGTGTCCGGGTTCTGCGCCCCGGTGATGAGGATGCAGGTGGATTTGTACTGCCCCCGGCCGATGCGCCCCCGCAGCTGGTGCAGCTGGGAGAGGCCGTACCTGTCCGCGTCCTCTATCACCATAATCACGGCGTTGGGCACGTCCACGCCCACCTCCACCACCGTGGTGGACACCAGCAGCTGCACCTCCCCCCGGGAGAAGGCTTCCATCACCTGCTCCTTTTCGGCGGGCTTCATCTTGCCGTGGAGCACCCCCACGGTGGCGGTGGGGAAGGCCTCCTTCACCAGCTCCCCATACTGGGTGACGCTTTGCAGGCCGCTGTCGTCCTCCTCGATCAGCGGGCATATCAGGTACCCCTGGCGGCCCTGGTCCAGGTGCTTCTGCACGTAGCCAAAGGCCCGCTGCCGCTTGTCCGGGCTGATGAGGAAGGTCTCAATCTTCTGCCGCCCCGGGGGCAGCTCGTCCAAAACGGAGATGTCCAAGTCCCCGTAGACCATCAGGGCCAGCGTGCGGGGGATGGGGGTGGCGCTCATCACCAGCAGATGGGGGGAGGCCCCTTTCTGGGCCAAAGCGGAGCGCTGCCCCACCCCAAAGCGGTGCTGCTCGTCGGTGATGACCAGTCCCAAATTCCGGAAGGCCACCTTCTCGCTGAGCAGGGCGTGGGTGCCAATCACCAGCTGGATGCGGCCGTCCTCCAGGGCGCTGTAGAGCTTCTTTTTCTCCCTGGGCTTCACCGAGCCCGTCAGCAGCGCCACGGCGATGTGGGCAGGCTCCAGCAGCTCTTTCAGGGAGTGGTAGTGCTGGGTGGCCAAAATTTCCGTGGGGGCCATAAGGGCCGCCTGCATCCCCTGCTGGATGACGGCCCAGCACAAGGCGGCGGCCACGGCGGTTTTGCCGCTGCCCACGTCCCCCTGGATGAGCCGGTTCATGGGGGCGGGGCCCGCCATGTCCGCCACGGCTTCCCCAATGGCCCGGCGCTGGGCCCCCGTCAGCTGGAAGGGCAGCAGGCCGCAGAAGCCCTCGGGGAACTCCTGGGGGATGGGGTGGAAGTTGTGGGTTTTCCGCCCGCTTTTTATGCGCAGCAGCCCCAGCTGCAGCACCAGGAATTCCTCAAAGGTCAGCCGGAACCGGGCGGTGGCAATCTCCTCCTGCGTCTTGGGGAAGTGGAAGGTCTCCAAGGCGTAGCGCAGGGTGCACAGGTGGTACTTCTCCCGCAGTGGGTCGGGCAGGGGGTCGTGGAGCTGCTCGGGGAGCATGGCCAGGGCGTTTTTCACCGCCGCCCCAATCTGCCGGGAGGAGAGCCCTGCCGTGGCCGGGTACACCGGCTGGATGGAGAGCTCCTTTGCCTGGGGCAGGAACTCCGGGGCCAGCATCTCCCGCCGCAGGAAGGTGCCGGTGACTTTCCCCCGGAAGAGGTAGGTTTCCCCTTCCCGCAGCAGGGTGGGTATGTACTTGTTGTTGAAAAAGGTCAGAGCCATGTCGCTGTCGCCGTCGGTGACGGTGGTCTTGTACAGCAGCTTGCCGCCCTTCACCCGGTGCTCCGTGGGCCGCCGCAGGACTGTGGCCTTCACCACCGCCACCTCGTTGAGGGTGGTGTCCCGGATGAGGCAGTGCTGGCTCCAGTCCTCGTAGGCGCGGGGGTAAAGCCGGAGCAAATCCCCCACCGTGGGGACGCCCAGCTTGCGGAAGAGCTTGGCCCGCTGGGGCCCCACGCCCTTGCAGTTTTGAATATCCAGTTCAAACAGGGAGGACATGGCCATCTCTCCTTTCTCGGAAATACTCCCACTGACAAAAAGAAACCTTTCCGCAAAGAAAGGTTTCTTGTGCTTTGTGCTTGGGTTGTCCATGGGTGCCGCAGGCGGGGTGTCACTCTACGCTGACGATAAAGTAATACACAGGCTGGCCGCCGGCCACCAAGGTGATTTCCACGTCAGAGTGGAGTTTATCCTCCAGGCGGCGCTTGGCCTCCTCGGCCTGCTCCTGGGTGATGCCCTCGCCGTAAATCAGCGTGATGAAGGACGTCCGCTTGCTGGAAAGGGAGCGGGTCACCTTGACGCAGGCGGCCACAGGGTCTTTCTCGATATACTCCAGCTTGCCGTTCTTCAAGCCCAGAATATCCCCGTGGCGGATGGTGTGCCCGCCAAACTCCGAATCCCGGGCGGCAAAGGTCACAAGGCCCGTGTCCACGTTGCCCGCGGCCTCCAGCATGGCCTCCTGGTTTTCCTCGGCGTCCAGGTCGGGGTCAAAGGCCAGCATGGCGGAAAGCCCCTGGGGGATGGTCCGGGTGGGGATGACCACCACTTCCCGGTCGGTGACCAGCGGCACGGTCTGTTCCGCCGCCATGAGGATGTTCTTGTTGTTGGGCAGGATGAACACCTTCTTGGCGGGGGTGGCCAGCACGGCCTCCAGCAAATCTTCGGTGGAGGGGTTCATGGTCTGGCCGCCGCTTACCACGTTGGCGCAGCCCAAATCCAGGAACAGCTCCTTGAGCCCGTCGCCTGCCGCCACGGAGATGAAGCCCATCTCCTCGGTAGGCTCCTGGGGCTCCAGGCGCTCCTTCTCCGGCTGCGGCTCCGCCGCGGCCTTTTGGGCCTGGTTCTCCTCGGCGGCCTTGCGGTGCTGCTCCTTCATGTTCTCAATTTTCACCGTCAGCAGCTGGCCGTACTCCAGGCCCGCCTGGAGGGCGTCGCCGGGGTTCTCGGTGTGGACGTGGACCTTGATGATTTCCTCATCGTCCACCACCACCACGCAGTCGCCGATGGTCTCCAAAAACAGCCGCAGCTCCAGGGGGTCCTTCTGGACCTCCGGGTCACGGCCCACCACAAACTCGGTGCAGTAGGTGAAGTTGATTTCGCTGTCGAATTCCGCAGCCACGTTGCGGAAGAACTGGGCCGTCTCCTCGGCCTTTTCCTCGGGGGAGAGGCCAACCTCCAGCACAATGCCGCTGCGGAACACGCTGAGCATGCCCTCAAAAATCAGGCACAGGCCCTGGCCGCCGGCGTCCACCACTCCGGCCTTTTTCAGCACGGGCAGCAGCTCGGGGGTTTCCTCCAGGGCGTCGGCGGCGCCCATGCAGGCGGCGTCCCACACCTGGATGGGGTCGCTGCCCAGCTCCAGGGCTTCCCGGGCGCGCTCGCTGGCCACTCGGGCCACGGTGAGGATGGTGCCCTCGGTGGGCTTCATCACAGCCTTGTAGGCCTCGTCCACGCCCCGCTCCAAAGCGGCCACCAAATCCGGGGCGTCGATTTCCTCCTTGCCCTCCAGGCCCTTGGAGATGCCCCGGAACAGCAGGGACAAAATGACGCCGGAGTTGCCCCGGGCGCCCCGCAGCATGGCGGAAGCGGCCCGCTTGGCCACCTCCCCGGCGGGGGCGGCGTCCTCCAGGGCTTCCATGGCCTCGGCGGCGGCGGTGATGGTCATGGACATATTGGTGCCGGTGTCGCCGTCGGGCACGGGGAAGATGTTCAGCTCGTTAATCTGCTTTTTATACTTGGAAATGTTGTTGGAGCCAGATAGAATGGCGTTTTTCAACTGGGAACCTAAAATCATGGGGAACACATCCTTCACCAGGTAGCTGGATTGTCTTTTACCTAGTTTACCACAAAACTTTTGAAAATACAATCGTTTTGGTGGGGTATTTCTACACAAGACAAGTGGAAACCCGGGGAGCGGGTGTCCTTATTTCCAAAGGCAGGGCTGGCCGGGCCCGGGACGCGGGGCAAAAAAGACCCCGCCGTGGGCGGGGTGGGTAAATCTTATAGGGGGTCAGTGGCGCTTTCGGCCAGGTCTACCAGTTTCCGGAAGTAACCTGGGGGGCCGCTGTAAATGGTCGAGCTGCCGTCCCCGTTTCTTTGGCGGATGGTGCTGATGCCAAACTCGACGGATGCCACTGGTCCGGAAGGGCCCTCCACATCCAAAATGTAGCTCCAGCCGCCTGCCGGGGGAACGTACCGGGTGCTTTGGTAGGTAAAGCCGTTGAGGAGCTCCACAATGTCCCGGATTTCCGCGGGGTCCGTAATGTCCATGCGGGTGACCTTGTTGCCATTCCGTATGCTGACCAGGGTGACTTGTGCCGGGTCGATGGGAGACAGGAGCTTTTTGGCGGGCTTCCAAGGCTGGGTGGACGCCAGAACCAACACCCCTACAAACAGCAGCACAGCTCCAGCCGCCACAACCAGTGTCCGCGCGGGTGTTCTCATCTTTTCCATAAAACAGCGCTCCTTTCCATAAACAAAAACAAGAAAGAAGGGTTCCTCTGATTCTATGATATAGTTCCCGGCGGCCGCTGTCAAGAAATGTGGAGAAACTGTAACCTGTGTAACAGAAGGGTGACAACCTGGTTGCTTTAGGTGATGGAAAGCCGCTCCACCCCGGTGCACAAGCCGGTGCGCTCCTCGGCGGTGAACAGCACGCAATCCATCTTGCAGGGGCCCTTGGCCCAGTCGAACCGGGCGGGCATTTTCGTTTTCAGTTTGCCGATGATAATCTCCGGCTTGACCCCCAGCACCGAGTCGATGGGCCCGGTCATCCCCGCGTCGGTGAGGTAGCCCGTGTGGTGGGGCAGCAGGCACCCGTCGGCGGTGGGCACGTGGGTGTGGGTGCCGAACAGGGCCGTCACCCGGCCGTCGGCGTAAAAGCCCAGCGCCCGCTTTTCCCCGGTGGCCTCGGCGTGGAAGTCCACCACCACCACCTTGGGCAGCCCCGGGGTTTTCAGCAGGCTGTCCAGCGTTTCAAAGGGGCAGCGCAGGCTCTCCATAAAGGCCGTGCCCATCAGGTTGATAACCCCCACCTGCACCCGGCCCATATCCACCACGCACAGGCCCCGGCCCGGGGCGGCTGCCGGGTAGTTGGCCGGGCGCAGCAGCACCTCGCAGCTGTCGTACAGGTCGTAGCTCTCCCGGCGGCGGAAGCTGTGGTTGCCGGTGGTGATGACGTCCACGCCGCTGTCCAGCAGGTAGCGGGCCGAATCCGGGGTGATGCCGTTGCCGTCGGCGGAGTTCTCCCCGTTGGCAATCACCAGGTCGATGGCCTTTGTCTTTTTCAAGGCGGGCAGGTGGGCCCGCAGGAACTGGCAGCCCTGGCTGCCCACCACGTCCCCAATGCACAGAATGTTCACGGCGTTTGCTCCTTTCCTTTGTGGGCTTCTATTTGCCGCAAAAGCTCCCCGTCCCAGCTTTCCGCCGGGGCCAGGGCGGCGATGTCCTCTTGCGTCTTCTCCATAAACAGGGGCACGGACTCGTCCCAGCTGTCCTGCCAGGAGTACCCCAGGGCCTTGGCGGTGTGGCGGCTGGCCTGGGTGAACAGCACACAGGCCTCCCGCAGGGCGTCCCACAGGGGCATGCGGCTGCAGGGGGCGTAGGTGGCCAGGTACCGCTGCCACACGCCCTGGGGCAGCAGGTTCTCCAGGTTCCACCCCGCCTTCCCGGGAAAGACGGGGAAGCCCTTCTGGCTGCCCGCCAGCCAGCTGAGCATCAGCCGCAGCATGGGCCGGGTGCACTCCTCCAGGATGTGCTGGGCATAGGGCAGCTGGCCCCGCCACAGCCCCTTGGACATATAGGGCGCCGTCCACCAGAACTCGTTGCGGCACTCCTGGAACACCTGGGCGCTGGGGCGCTCCACAGCGTGGGTGCTCTCGTCCGGGGGCGGCAGGTGGGGGAGGAAGCCGTCCTTGTCCAGCAGCACCACGCTGAGCTTGTCGTCAAAGCAGTAGGGGCGGTAGTCCTCCACCGGGGCGATGGTCAAGTCGATGCGGTTGCCGTCGGCAAACTGCATCAGGTAGATGGCCAAGCGGGGGAAGTGCTCATGGAAAAGCTGGTTCTCATCGGTGCGCTGCATCACCAGCACCTCCCCAAAGGCGGGGGAGATGTCCCCTTCCTTAAAGGGCGCCACGTCGGTGACAAGGTACACGATGTCATAGTCCCGGAACTGGTCCAGCTTGGCCGTGGGGTTGGCTCGGGAGCCGTTTAGGATGACGCCCCGCACCCGGGGGTCCTGCTGGGCATAGCCCAGGATGAGCTGGTACATCTCGCGCTCGCTGCGCATAGGAATCTCCTCCCCCTACCAAAAGAGGGACGCACAACAGTACGTCCCTTTCCCGGTAGTCTTTCCAAATGTTCAAACTTTTTTCCCGCCCCAGGGCTTCCCCGGGGGGATTTTCTTTTTAGCAGAGAATCCCGGTACTTTTCCAAGGGAAAAGGCGGCTGTTTCACAGCCGAGGGATTCTGGTTAAATCCATCCGCAGAGAACAGCGGTACTTTCCGCTAGGAAAGGCAGGCGCATCGCGCCTGAGCTGTTCTCTTGGTAGACTGCGTCAAATTTATTTGGCACAATCCATTTAGCAGAGAATCCCGGTACTTTTCCAAGGGAAAAGGCGGCTGTTTCACAGCCGAGGGATTCTG